>Ga0163144_10014090_pt1 | contig 16625 bp, 8 predicted proteins | sample OliLak19BULKMAT1_FD_123175 | JGI IMG/M metagenome (GOLD analysis project Ga0163144, IMG submission 123175) | Freshwater microbial mat bacterial communities from Lake Vanda, McMurdo Dry Valleys, Antarctica - Oligotrophic Lake LV.19.BULKMAT1 | ecosystem: Environmental > Aquatic > Freshwater > Lake... | reverse complement strand
GCCGTGGTCACTTCGGCGATATTGCGGACCTGGGCCGTGAGGTTGCCGGCCATGAAGTTCACGTTATCGGTCAGATCTTTCCAGGTGCCGGCGACCCCTTTCACGTCGGCCTGCCCGCCGAGCTTCCCTTCGGTGCCGACTTCGCGCGCCACGCGGGTCACTTCCGCGGCGAACGAACTCAACTGATCGACCATCGTGTTGATCGTGTTTTTCAGCTCCAGAATTTCCCCTTTGACATCGACGGTGATTTTCTTCGATAAGTCGCCCCGCGCGACGGCGGTGGTCACGTCGGCGATATTGCGGACCTGGCCGGTGAGGTTTCCGGCCATGAAGTTCACGTTGTCGGTGAGATCTTTCCAGGTGCCCGCGACCCCTTTCACGTCGGCCTGTCCGCCGAGTTTTCCTTCAGTGCCGACCTCGCGCGCCACGCGGGTCACTTCCGCGGCGAAAGAACTCAACTGATCGACCATCGTGTTGATGGTGTTCTTGAGTTCGAGAATTTCGCCTTTCACGTTGACCGTGATTTTTTTCGACAAGTCGCCGGTGGCGACCGCCGTGGTCACCGCGGCGATATTCCGCACCTGGGAGGTAAGATTACTCGCCATGAAGTTGACGCTATCGGTCAAATCTTTCCAGGTGCCCGAAACCCCCTCAACGCGCGCTTGGCCGCCGAGCTTCCCTTCGGTCCCCACTTCGCGTGCGACGCGGGTCACTTCCGAAGCGAACGAGCGGAGCTGATCCACCATCGTGTTGATGGTGTCTTTCAATTCCAGAAACTCGCCGCGGACATCGACAGTAATCTTTTTCGAGAGGTCGCCGTTGGCCACCGCGGTGGTGACATCGGCGATATTCCGCACCTGTCCGGTGAGGTTACCGGCCATCGAATTGACGCTATCGGTCAGGTCACGCCAGGTGCCGGCCACCCCTTTTACGGCGGCTTGTCCACCCAGCTTGCCGTCGGTCCCCACTTCCCGCGCTACCCGAGTCACTTCCGAGGCGAAGGAGCCGAGTTGATCGACCATCCGATTGACGGTTTTGGCCGTGCGCAAGAATTCGCCTTCTAGGGGGCGGCCTTCCAGGTCCAGCGCCATCGATTGTGAGAGATCCCCCTTGGCCACCGCGCCGATCACGCGTGCCGTTTCGCTGGTGGGGTGGACCAGGTCGCTAATCAGGTCATTGACCGAATTGATCGCCCCGCCCCAAGCGCCGCTCAGCGCGCCGCTGGAGGCACGCTGCTTGATTTTGCCTTCCTTACCCACCACACGACTGATTCGGTCGAGTTCCGTCGCCATGCATTCCAACTGATCCATCGAATCGTTAAAAAGATCCGCCACTTTACCGGCGGTGCCGACCCACGTTGCGGGGAGGCGCACGGAAAAATCCCCTTTTCGCAAGGAGGTGAGCGCCCCAATCAAAGAAGCGTGATTCAGACGATCATCTCCAGCGGAAACTGGCGCGGTTTCAGCGATCGACATCAATGGCCCTTTCGCGGATTCGTGGGGAATTGGTTGCTACATTACCAAAGAAGTGGTTGTTCAACGACCAGTTTGGCTACTGCTGTGCCAGTTTTTCGGTGATTTTGCCATGAGCAAAATTCAAATAATAAGAGCAAATCCGGTGCCAGTCGTTTTTTTGGACACGGCAACGGCTATGGCTTCTTCCCAAGATTGCATAATAGAGAGGATACGTTTTTTTATTAAAGCCTCATACCTGAAAGGCCCAAAATCTTGTAGCGCGGAATAATCAATTGCCATTGAGCGGGCAATTCGGTCACGGCTCAATTCTGTGCAGAACTGATTGCCAATGCCGACGGTCGGAGAATACCAGAGTGCCGGCTCAAATGCGCGTGACTACAAAAGCGCAGAAGAAGGGGAGCGAAGTCACTCCGATTGAGAGTCAATGAGGCTTATTATTCATTTAATGACTGTACGGCCGCGCTGAAAGATCTCCACGGCCGTTGGCGGCTGAATTCTGGGGCGGAGTCGCATCCGCGCTTGCTTAAAGACTCGGCTTAACGATTCTGAATGGATGGCGCGTGTCCCATCGCAAGCTTGAACAGTTTTCCGGACATCCACGAGCCGAATAGCGCGCGGCGTTGACGTTCATCCTTCGGCCAGCAGGCACGAATCGTCTCGCTACGTTGACGAATGAGTTTCGCGGAGGGCGAGAGCGGTTGGCGGACTTGCAGTTTCATCGCAACGATTCCATGTACGTTGAAGTTAACCCCTTGAGTCAAATCACCTATGAATGCAAAGGGTATGCCGCAAATCGCAACATTGCCAAATACCGTCAATTTCGTGTGATTAATCAAGAAGTAACTCAAAATCCATTGATCGCAAGAATAACAATCTGGTTCTGCAACAGCCAAAGCTGTCTGTGTAGCCGCAGATGTACAACATGAATCCAATGGACGCTCCGTTTCAAACACAGGAATATCATTTTTCGCGCAGTTTCCAACCGGTCGATCGCAGCGGAGAGCTAGCTGCGGAGTTGAATTTTAGCACAGGCTGAAGTGGAGCAGCACCGCTTGCTGGGTATTGGCGCTTTCGATTCCAGTTTTGGTATGCAGTTTGCTTAATCTGCCTTCAGCGAATCACCCCATGCTGGGATGAACCCCTGGCTGAAAGAAGTCACACACTATTTCCCGAACGAGGAGTCCGATCATGCCGAGCGGTGACAAATCGAAATACACGGACAAGCAAAAACGGCAAGCCGAGCACATTGAAGTGGGCTACAAAGAACAGGGCGTGCCGGAAGACGAAGCCGAAGGCCGCGCCTGGGCGACTGTGAATAAGAATGACGGCGGCGGCAAAAAGCCGGGCGGGTCCGGTTACGACAAAAGCGAAGCCGCTAACCGAAAATCCAAACGGAAAATCGTCGATGTCCAAGATCAAAAATTCGCCGCGAAGGCCTCGACGCGAAAGCCCTCCACCCAACGGTTGAATCGCAAGGCAAACGGATATTCAAAGTAGTTAGGAGTTACGCACTTGCACAATTTGGCTCAGTATCTTGCGATAGCGTCAAGAATACTATCGCAACATGTGGTTTGAAAACCATGCTAGTGCGTAACTCCTAGTAGTTTCAGCCTGCTGCCGCTCACATCGCGCCGGCACAAGGCCTCGTGAAGCACCCGACGTGACAGTAACCTTTACCACATTGATGGTGACGTATGAATCATGTCCTCACTGACACCACTGTGCTCCATCCCGTGAGATCGGGCGTATTTCCTACCCTGCGCGAGACGGATAGTGCGGTGGCGGCTTTGTTGGCGGCGGGGTTCTCGGTTCAGGAAATTTCGGTTCTTTGCTCCGACCACGCGTTGCAACAGTATTTCCATGAGTTTCAGCATCAACAACCGGCGGGGGAGAACACGCCTGCCGCGGCAACCGCGGGCGGAACATTGGGCGCCACTTTGGCCGGGATCGGCGCGGTGGTCGCGGGGATCAGTTTGGGTGGGTTGCCGTTGTTGGTTCTCGGCGGAGCGGGCATGTTGACCGGCGGGATAGTGGGGGATTGGTTGGGGCGATGATGACCCGAGGTTATGAAAAAGAGGCCGCGAATTTTTATAGCGAGGCCGTCGCAGCCGGTCACTTCCTCGTCGCGGTCGAACCTGTGGAAAACAACCGCTTGGTCCGCTTGGAAGAAGTCGAACGGATCCTCGCAGCGGCGGGGGCAAAACCGCTGGAAATGGTCGAAGGTTAAAACCTCTGGAATCCCTTGAGTGAGCTGACAATGTCGAATTCCACAAATCAATTACGCCACGAACAACCTTCCAGCGATCTCGAAGCCGCGGCAAACTGGTCGCGGAGCGAACATGTAACGCCAGCGGTCGAGGTTCAAGCTCAGAAATTGTTGTCCGAAGCCGGTTCACCTGAGTTGGCAAAATACGCCGTCGAAAGTGCCGCGCAAACCGCGGACAGTAACGTCGCACAATCCTCTGACAGTAACAATAACACTGTCAGTAACACGGGCAGTTATGACCACTTTGCCCAGCTCTTGGGTTTTCATTCCCGGGCGGAATTGCTGGAGGCGTCGTCAACATTGACCACGAAAAACGGCGAGAGTTGGTGGATCACGTTCGACAAACATAACTGGGTGGCGTGGAAGGAGACCGCGTTGGATTCCGCGCAAATATTCACGCTGTTGGCCGAAGCGAAGGATTTTATTTTGACGCGGGAACCGTGAACAGGAGCTCAATCATGATCATTTTCAAGCTGCATCGTTACTTCTTCGTCCTGGCACTCGTGCTGGCGCCGCAAATCGGTTTTGCCTTGGAAGATAAAGTCAACGAGGGGACAGTGATTTCGGTGATGGATAGCCAGCTTGTCTTGAAGGACAAAGATAACATTCAACATACCCACGCGATCGGATCGGGCGCCAAAGTCACGTTGGACGGCAAAGATGCAAAAATGACCGATTTACAACAAGGCGATTCGGTCAAGTTAGCTACGGATTCCGCCGGCAAAGTCACTTCAATTACGGCGCGGCGAGGAACGGTAAAAGCCGCGAACTAATTGGGCGAAAATTTCTCAAATTGCGCGCCGACGGATTTATGTCGGCGCGCGTTTTTTTGTAAACCCTTGAAATAGCGGAAGACGCCGGACTTCGGAAATATTGTTGCGCTCGATGTCGTCCTTCAGAACTGCGGGTAGTTCCGGAACGTGACAATTTCGTTTCACAGCAGAGGTTGACAGCAACAGCTTGCAACCGGTGAACTTGATTTTCCGTGTCGCAACGATCTCCATCGCGAATAGCAGCTTTAATTGGAAAGTGGTCGTTGTGCGACCAGGTTGACGCTCCTGCAACCAATGAAGTTTGTTACAAGACGCGTCGTCGGGTTATGACGACCATGAAACACGCGATATTCAGTTGTGCACCCGGTGTAACACATTTAAAATAGACGGTATGAAAAATGCTTCTTTAGTGGTAAGTTGTTTACAGTTCATAACTATCCAATTAAGAGGAAACTACCAATGAATTTTTTTGCCCTCAAAAATCGTAATCCCAGCAAGCAATTTTCCAAGACAAGTCATGGCGATGAAGGCTTGGTGACGGATCTTAGGGGCGATCTGAAGCCGATTGATTGCGTAGAGCATAAATTAACCAATCTCTTGAAGATGACAAATTCACGGCCCCGCTGGCGCGTGCTTCCGCGTTAACAGCGTGTTGAAAAAGGTGGCACTGGTAGCTTGCTGCCAGTGTTTGCTTGCTACTAGAGCGCATCCACTTTTGGTGTAGCAACATTCCTAGATAGCACTTACCTCAACTCTACGCAATAACCGTAATAGCAATGGTAGCTAGCAACGCTACACACTCATGTAACCGCGCTAAAGTTCTGCAATGACTCGCGGGTTTCACGCTTTGCCAAGCTATGCGTGCCTCCCAATCGGGAATACGAGCCTATTTCAACAGGTCGCGAGGTTTCGTCCCACTTATTGTCGATTAAATATTGGCGTCGCAATACGCCGGATGCCTGACTTTTTCCACTCGGAAGCGGCCATCGTTTTGAAACCGAATTTTTTCGGAAATTCGGCGACTTGCGCGATGCCAGGCAAAGTTTCTAAAGCACGCTCTTTCAACAATAAACATGACCGGCTTGCCCCTCGCTGCTCGCTTTCAAGCAGGCAGCTAACCCATGATGACGTGTACCTCATGGGTTTTTCCGTCATTGACAAGCTGAATTTCAGGACGTGCTTGTTGAATGCCGTCGCTGACGATGAATTTGACGCCGGCTTGAACCTGCTGGGGGTTCTCGACGCGGATCCGATATGTGCTGCTGAAATGGCGATAGACAATTTCATACTCCGGCCAATCGGCGGGGATGCGGGGATCGAGCAGGAGTTGATCTCCACGCAGTTGGAAACCGAGGATATTTTCCAGCGCCACCCTATACATCCAGGCCGATGAACCCGTGTACCAGGTCCACCCGCCGCGGCCTACATGCGGTGGGAGTCCGTACACATCCGCGGCGACGGCATACGGTTCGACGCGATAGTCGCCGGCGTGGGCCGGGTCGCTGGTATGACGGATCGGATTGAGCAATTCATACTGCTCCAAGGCCGCAGTCCCCTCTCCAATTAACGCGTGGGCTTGAACGACCCAAGCTGCGGCATGGGTATATTGCCCGCCGTTTTCGCGCACGCCCGGAACATAGCCTTTGATATAGCCGGGTTCGAGGGGCGTCTGATCGAAGGGGGGCGTGAACAGCAAAATCAAGCGGTCTTGCGGCTTGATTAAAAATCGCCGCACGGAGTTCAGCGCCTGCCGGGCGCGTTGCGGATCAGCTCCGGCGATCACCGCCCACGATTGTGAGAGCGAATCGATTTGACACTCGTCATTGGCGGCCGAGCCGAGCGGAGTCCCGTCGTCGAAGTACGCGCGGCGATACCATTCGCCGTCCCAGGCCTGGTCCTCGACCGATTGCCGCAGCGCGGCGGCTTGGGCCAGATATTCTCCGGCAAACTCCTCATCCCCCCGCAGCCGCGCGACCGCGGCGAAGCGTTCGAGGACGACGACTAAAAACCAACCGACCCACACGCTTTCGCCTTTCCCGCCTGCGCCGACAAGATTCATGCCGTCGTTCCAGTCGCCGCAGCCCATCAGCGGCAAGCCGTGCGGTCCGAATCGGCAGCCGTACGCGATCGCGCGGCGGCAATGCTCATACAAAGTTTCCCGCAGCTCGGAAACCGCCGGCAATTCATAGCGTTCTTGTTCGTACTCTTCCAAGGGAAGCGAATGCAGGTAGGGAATTTCCTCGGCCAAGACCGCCGTGTCGCCCGTCACGGCGAGATAATGCGCCGTGACCAACGGCAGCCAAAGATAGTCGTCGGAAAATCGCGTCCGCACGCCCCGCCCCCGCGGCGGATGCCACCAGTGCTGTACGTCGCCCGCTTCAAATTGCCGCGCCGCCGCGCGGAGCAAATGCTCCCGCGCGATTTGCGGGCGGGAGTACACCAGCGCCATCACATCTTGCAGTTGATCGCGAAAACCGTAAGCGCCTCCCGATTGATAAAAGGCTGTCCTTCCCCAGATGCGGCAACTCAAGGTTTGATACAGCAGCCAATGATTGACCAGGATATCAAACGATTCGCACGGCGTGCGGACTTGAACGGCGTCGAGAATATCCCGCCACTCATCCACCCCGCGCTGGACGGCCGCGGTAACCGCCGAAATCGAGTCATAGCGCGCCAGGAGAGCCTCGACCTGTTCGCGATTTGAACCTTGCCCGAGCAGAAAGACGATTTCCGTTTCTTCGCCGGGCGCCAAGGCGAATTGGGTTTGAATCGCTCCGCACGGGTCCAAGCCGGCGCCGACGCGGCCCGACATTGATTCGCGGGAAAGCGCGGCCGGTTTTTGCCAAGAGCCGTTGCGGCCGAAAAATTCGCGGCGATCTCCGGTGACTGTCCGCTTGCGGCCGTTCACCTGAATAAACGCGATTCGCTCGGCGTACTCGGTGTTATACCGGTTGCACGCCAACAACGCGCCGCTAATGGGTTCCAGCTCGGTGATCACATGCAATTGCGTTTGGTCGCGATTGACGCCCAAGACCCATTCCACGCAATACGTTGCCGAGAGCTTGCGCGGCCGCGGGCTCAAATTTTTAACCTTGAGGCGTAAGAATTTCAGCGGCTCTTCCGCCGCGACGCTCACGCTGAGCCGTTGCGCCAAATCATGCGAAGCGTGCCGGAATTCCGTGTACCCCGGACCGTGACGCACTTCATATTCCCCACCGGCCCGGCAGGGAGCCGGGGTCGGCGTCCAGACCTCGCACGTCTCCTCATCGCGGAGATAAATCGCTTCGGCGGGCGGATCGGACACCGGATCGTTGGACCAACTGGTGAGACGATTTTCACGGCTGTTTTGCGACCAACTACACCCCAATCCGGCTTCGGTCACCAAACAGCCGAATTGCGGATTGGCGATGACGTTACTCCACGGGGCGGGAGTGGCCTGCTGCTCGGCGAGCCGGATCACATACTCTTTGCCAGCCGCGTGAAAGCCCCCCCATTGATTGGCAAACCGCAATTGTTCTTGCGGCGCGGAAAGCTCCGGCTTGGCAGGAGGCCACGGATTGTACGGCGGTCTGCTCGATTTGCGTAACGCTGCGGGTAGCTTTTCGACGGAGGGCGAAAACTCGATCTGGGTTTCCAACGACCCTTCGTCGCCGTGCAAAATCACTTGCGCGGCCGAAAAGAGCAGCGTAAGATCCTCTTCGGGAATTCGCGAGGCTTGAATGATGAAAATTCCCCCCCGTTTGTTCAGGCGGTTCCAACTGCTGCTCTCTCCCACCAGGCGATTCAGTTGCTCTTGGATCGAATCGACATAGCTCGTCGGATGCTCGTTGATGACCACCAATTCCACGAGGAATCCTTTATTCCGCCAAAGTTCATGGGCCAGCAGCAGCTCGCGGAGCAAATCGGCCTGGTTCGCGTGGGAAATCCGCGTGAGCAAAATCGGGAAATCCCCGGAGATCCCGTAACGCCACAGTCCCGTTTGTCCTTGGCGATTGGCGGTTAAAACGGCGACCGCGGCGCGCTTTGAAGAATCGGGATAAAACAACAAAGAGGCTAGACGTTGATAAAGTTGGATTTTGCCGGCGCTGAGGTTCGTTTGCCGCAGCTCGACTTGCGCTTTGGCCCAAGCGAGTTCAAACGCACGCAATGCGACGCGAGGATCATGATATTGGTCGGCCAGGGCCAACGCCGCTTCACGACTCTCGGCGAAGCCCGTGCTAATCGCCAACCGCACCGATTTGCCGGGGGGAACTGTCAGCGGTGCGCGGAGGCTAAAAATCGGATCGAGGACCGCGCCGACGGTCCCCGTGAGCCGGGCCGCGCGCTCGCAGGCGGCGGGCGCGTGGGGGTCGCGGCCGCGGCCGAGAAACTTCGCGCGGTCGGTCTCGAATTGGATCGCGGCGCCGCGGCGTTCCTGCCAATCCTCGTCAATCGCCAGCACATGCATTGCCCAGCGCGGTTGTTCCTCGGCCGAACGGGGACGACGCCACGCCAACAGGGCGTGATGGTCGGGAATATATTCCGTCTGCACGAAGAGTTTGTGAAAGCTCGGATGGGCGTCGTCGGCCGCCGCGGTCCCTAAGACGACTTCGGCATAACTGGTGATCTGCAACTGTCGCGGCCATTCGCCGTGATTGGTGATCGTGAGCAGGCGGACTTCCACGTTTTGATCGGGCGCGACCGTGATCTCAAGATGGGTCTCGAGATCCTCGTCGCGGCGGCGAAATTCCGCCTTATCGACCGAGAACAAAACCTCATATTCGTCGGGCATCAGGCGGCTCGGTTGATAACCGGCCGACCACTGTTTTCCGTTGTTGAGATTTCGAATATAGACGAACTGCCCCCATTGATCGCAGATCGTGTCCGGTCGCCAGCGCGTGATCCGCGTCCCTTCGCACTCGCTGTAGCCCGTACCGGCGTTGGTGATCATCACGGTATATTTACCGTTGGAGAGCAGATGCGTGCGGGGGCTGGCGGTATGCGGTGTCGATAGCCAGCGGCTGACAAGTCGCTCGGCGGTTTGGGACGGGGCGGATTGGGTGACTTCGTCGCCGTGAGGTTGGACAAAGGTGCCGGTCAGGGGGATTTTTTCTTGCAGCAAGGACTCGGTGGCGCGGGTCAACGGTTCGCGATGAAAGCGCTGCTGCATCAGATTCTCGAAGAGGCAATTATTCAGCGCCGCCAGCAGCATCCCTTGATGATGGGCGAAATAGCAGCGGATGACGTTCTTTTCGCGGCCGGGGGCAAGCCGTTGCGGGGTATAATCCAGCGATTCATAAAAACCGAGTCGGCCCTCGGCCCCGGCCGCGGCAAGGGCGCGGAAATTGCGCAGACTCGCGCGGGGCCGAAACGCCAGCGCCAAGCCCGCCGCGTAGGGGGCGATGACCAGATCGCTCGCCAAGCCCCGCTTGAGGCCCAATCCGGGCACGCCGAACGATTGATATTGATAAATCAACGCGCCGTCGAAGGCGTAATAGGCCGATTCCGACACGCCCCAGGGGAGTTCCTGTTGAGCGCCGAATTCAATTTGCCGATCAACGGCCGCGCGGCAAGTTTGATCCAGCAGCGTGTCGGGATAGCTCCGCAAAAAGAGGTTCGGCATCAGGTATTCAAACATCGTCCCCCCCCAGGAGAGCAAGGTGCTTTCGCCGGCGGTGAACGTGAGGGGTCGGCCGAGATGAAACCAGTGGCGGTATTCGACGTCGCCTTTGCCGATTGCGAAGAAACTCGCCAGGCGGGATTCCGAAGCCAACAGATCGTAACGGCCGCGGTCCAATTGGGCCGCGTCGAGATTATAACCAATCGCGAAGAGCCGCCTGGCGTGATCATAGAGGAAGGAAAAATCCATCCGCAGCGCAAGATTTTGCAGCCGCTCGCTGAGCGCGGCGTAACGGAGCAATAAGTCTTGCGCGGCTTGCGCTCCGACCGTCAAGTGCGATTGACACTCTTCCAGCCAGGCTTTCCAAGCGGCGGCTTGAGCCGCCGGCCGGGCGCTGGAGGTTAACTGTGCCGTCAGCGCGGACAAGGAGTCCGCCGCACGCGACGGTAGTTCCACAATCTCTTGGAGCGCGCGGCTGTTGTGCAGCAAGGCCGAAAGCGCTTCCCAATTTTCCAGCCAAGATCCGCCCGGCTGAGCGTGGCTCTCGTCGCCGTTGAAAGCGGCGGGCGATTGGCGGAGTAACTCAATCCAGGGCAAATAAGCCGTCAAATCCCCGCGGAATTGCTGAAATTGCCGAATGAGCAACGTCAGCGTCAGTTGCCCTGCCGAGGGTTGGCCGTGGGGGACGGATTTGACCCGCGTCCCCAACGCGTAACAGCGCGCGGCGAGCGCCTCCGCTTCCGCCAACAACTCAGACCACTCGAGCAAGCTCACGCCGGACTTTGATTCAAATTCCTCCACGCGGGCTTGCAATGTTTGAATTTTCTCCCGCTCGACTTCTCCTTGCGCGGTGAGGGTATCCAGGCTTTCGCGCACGAGGACGAGGGCATCAGCGAGTCCGGCAACGGTCCGCGTGCCCCATAAATCGGTCCGCGCCAGCTCCATGATCCCTTGCCGCGCCGTCAAGGCGCTGACCGCTAAATTGCCGCTATCGACGGTCGAAACATAGGCGGGATGCAAGATCGCCAACGTCTGCGTGTCGTACCAGTTATACGGATGTCCGCGATGATGTTCGATTTTCAACCAGTTTTCGAGGTTGCGTTCCAGCAACGTCGCCAGCTCTTGAAATCCCAGATAGCCAAAATCGTGCGCCGCCACCGCCGAGGTCAATAACATCCCTTCGTTGGTGGGGGAGATCCGATGCGCGATTTCCTGCTTGGGAAATTCTTGAAAATTGTCGGGGGGAAGCCAATGGTCATCCGGGCCGACGAATGTTTCAAAGAACATCCAGGTTTTCCGCGCGAGCCGCCGCAATTCGCGACGTTCCGATACCGTCAAAGCCGGTTGAGGCACGCCCCCCTGGCGGCTGACGAACAACGCGATTCCCGGCGAAACCAGCCAGAACAATAACAGGGGCGCAGCGCCGGCGAGCAGGCCGTTGTGCGCGAAAGCCAGACCGACCGCCGCCGTGACGGCGATGAACGGGGCTGCCCCCATCTCGCGTAGGAAGAACCGCCAGTCGTCGGTGAGCCGGCTCTCGGCGGCGGAGGCCGTTTCCCACTCCAGCAGAGCGCGGCGCGAAACGTAGACGCGAAACAAAGTGCGGACAATCGCATCGAGGCTGTTGACGGCCTGATGGGGTAAAAACGCCAAGGCCAAAGCGAATTGCGCCGCCCCGCGCCGCATTTCCCGACCGATCACCCGCGCATAACTCCACCACGACAAATCCCGCGGTCGCCCGAGCAACAGCGAACTCAACTGGGTGAGCAACGGCAACAGCAACACCAGGCCAGCCAACAGCATTGCGGGAACGGCAAACCGGGGAATCAAAAACCAAGCGGCGAAAAGCCAGCAGAGCAGCGCCGGCGCCAATAAACTGCGGCGGAGGTTGTCGAACAGTTTCCAATACGAGATGAGATTTAATGGGTTTTTGCGATTGGCGTCGCGCGCGGGAACCCAAGGCATCAGCCAGGGCAACAACTGCCAATCCCCGCGGATCCAACGATGCTGGCGGCGCGCATAGGCGTGATAACGCTGCGGAAAGTCGTCGATCAGTTCCGTATTGGTTACCAGTCCCGAACGCGCCAGACACCCTTCGATCAAATCGTGGCTGAGAATCTGATTTTCGGGAAACGCCGCCCCCAACGTCGCTTCGTAAGCCGCCACATCATAGATGCCTTTCCCGGTGAAGCTCCCCTCGCGAAAGCAATCTTGATACACGTCGGAGACCGCCGTCACATACGGATCTAACTGGGGATTGCCGGAATAGATTTCGGCAAAACGCGAACGCCGCGCGCTCAGCGGATTGATGCGAATCCGCGGCTGCAAAATCGCATACCCCCGCTCCAGGCGCGCGCCCGTGGCATCGAGCCGCGGCTGATTCAACGGATGGGCGATGATTCCGATCAAGTGCCGCGCGGCGCCCAGCGGCAGTTGTGTGTCGGAATCCAGCGTGATGACCAGGTTGATGCCGACCAGTTCCGGGGGCAAACCCGCGGGATACAGGTAGTCGGAATCCGTCGCGCCAAGTAACAATTGATTGAATTCGGCGAGCTTGCCCCGTTTCCGCTCCCAGCCCATCCAGACCTCTTGAGCCGCATTCCAGCGGCGGCGGCGTTGAAAAACAAAAAATCGCCGCCTGTCGGCAAATGGGTATTTCGCGTTTAACTCCGCTATCCCCGCGACGACCTCGGCGAGATATTGCTCGTCGGCGGGCATGACGGCGTGGGGCGCATCGGCATAATCGGTCAACAGCGCAAAGGCCAACTCCTGATCGGGATTCGCCAGCGAGTGGATTTCCAACCGCTCCAACATCCCGCGAATGCCCGCCGACGAGGTCAGCAAGGTGGGGATGACCACAACGGCGCGATGCGTTTTGGGCAACCCGTGTTGAAAATCCATTTTGGGCAACGATTTCGGCGCGATTGCCAAAGTCACGGCGTAATTGACGATCGTGACGGCGATTTCGCCGAGCAGCGCCGCCGCCGCGGGAAAGAGCAAGCTCAAGCTGACGGCATTGACGCCGTTCATCCCCAGTCCGAACAAGAGCGCCGCCAAGCCGCCCAGCCAGAGCGCCGCGATCCCGGCTAAATACAACGTCGCGGCGTTGCGGTTCACAAATCGGGTACACCGCCGCCCCATCGTGGGGCGCACCCCCACGGCCGCCTCCAACTCGTCTTTGCCGTCGTCGATCAAATAATAACCAACATGGCGGCGCAAGGAATTTTGATCGGCTTGTCGGCAAATCCGCACCGTTTGTCGTGCGATTTCCGTTTCAGCCGCGTCAACTTTCCTCGCGAGGCGTTCAATCACGTGCCGATAACGGTCGCGCGTGGCAAAATCCATTTGCGCATAAAGCCGCGCCGGATCCTGTCGCAATTCATGCTCGACCAGGCTGCTTTCTTCAAAGAAAAAAGTCCAATTCAATGCGGTGATTAACCGCATGCTGGTGATCGCGTTGCCGGTCGAGACTTGATCGAACGCCTGGGCCTGATGTTCCTGGCGGACCAACTCTTCGATGGCCAGGCCGGTACTGGTCAACCGCTGTTCCAGCCAATGCCAACAACCCGACAAATCGTGTCCTTGATCGCGGAACCGTTTGACCATGTGGGCGATCAATGGGGGGGGCAAATCGGCCATGAGGGCGGTTTTTTCGGCGAGCAGCGCGGCGGCGTTTCCGAGCGGTTTTTCTAGGATTTCATTGGTCCAGGTATCGGCGCAGGCGCGATGCCGCTGGGCATCCACAATGCGCTCGGCCAACCGCCGCAGATTTTCCACCAGGCCCAACCGCAGCATGATCGGCACGGCCCAGAGTTCGCCCATCGTGAGCGTCGCGACTTCTTGATAGGCCTTGAGAAAGCGCAACAAGAGGGCTTCGTCCAAGGCACTGTCCGTATGCGCGATCACCTCGACCGCCAGGGCGTAAACGCGCGGATATCCGGCAAACGCGCCGCTGCGCAGCTTGGGCAGCTCCCGATAAAAACGTTTGGGGAGATCGTCGCGGATTTCCGCGAGTTGCTCGCGGACGACGTAAAAATTATCCAGCAGCCATTCCGCCCCCAGCGCGACTTCCTCGTTGGCCTGCACAAACGCCACGATTTCTTGATAGGCGTTTTCCAGAGCCCCGCTATTGAATTCAAACTGCCTCCAGAGGATGTTGGAATCGCGGAGCGGAACTTCAGTATGTTGCGCCGCCAGATTTCGGGCGTGCTCCTCCAAGTGTTCCAAACTAAACGGGACGTCGCGAATCGGCAATAAGGCGTTCCGGCGATACGACGGATCTCCCTTCAGCCCGGCGGGGATTCGGCCAATTTCCGTAACGACGGCTGTCATGAATTACCGCGGCTGGTTCGAGGAGGGAACGGACAACAGGTTTGGTCACGCATTGATGATTTCGCCGCCGTTAGGATGCATGATCTGTCCGGTCATGTAGGAGCTGTCGTCAGATGCCAAGAAAACATAACACGGGGCGACTTCCGCCGGTTCACCCGCCCGCCCCAAGGGGACGTCGGAGCCGAAGGTCGCCACTTTTTCAGCCGGGAAAGTGGCGGGGATCAAGGGGGTCCAGATCGGACCGGGGGCCACGCCGTTGACGCGAATTCCTTGATCCGCCAGGGCCAACGCCAACGAACGCGTGAACGACACGATCGCCCCTTTGCTCGCGGAATAATCCAGCAATTTCGGGCTGCCGCGATAAGCGGTCACCGAGCTGGTATTGATAATGCTGCCGCCGCTGCGGAGATGAGGCAGCGCGGCCTGAGTCAAATAAAACATCGAAAAGATATTCGTGCGAAACGTCTTTTCCAATTGTTGCGGCGTGATTTCCAGCAAGCTTTCTTGCGGATGTTGTTCCGCCGCGTTGTTAACCAGAATATCCAACCGGCCGAAAGTCCGCAACGCGTCGTCAACCGCTTTTTGGCAAAAGGCCGGCTCGCCGATATCGCCGGCTAATGACAAGCAACGACGGCCCTTGGCTTCGATCCGATTCCGCGTTTCGCCGGCGTCCGAGTGTTCGTCAAGATAAAGCATGACGATATCGGCGCCTTCGCTCGCCATCGCCAACGCGACCGCACGCCCGATGCCGCTATCGCCGCCGGTAATCAGCGCCACGCGATCGAGCAGCTTGAGCCGCGCCGGATCGTTATTCCGTTCGGCCTGCGGCCGCGGATTCATTTCCGATTCGATGCCGGGTTGACGGTCTTGCTGCTGGGGGGGGCGGAGCGGTCGTTTGGTTTCGCAATCTTTTGTCATGAACAGGACTCCCCGGGAAAGAAATTTCCGATAACCATGAGTGAAATTTACAGGCATTCGTCGTAAATAACACGAAATACCGCAAGAAAAGTAATTGCCCATAACTTGTTTGGCAAATCTCATTCCGCCCAGCAAGCCATTTGTGCAACGTAATGTGAGCTGGCAACGCGAAACTCTCGACATTTGAGAGGCTACAGAGCGGGATTCCTTTTGAAATTTTAGGAACTGGGGCGATATTTGTTTCAAGGTTGGTCGTCGAGCATTCATTATGGGCGAAGTGCAGCCAGAGTCCATCATTCACTTCAAAGTCACAACATCTCGGCGATAAATCGCGGAAAGCTAAGCAATCGCGCGGTTGGTTTACGGCTCTGTGATACCATTGGCACGCAAATTGCGTCACGTCCCCACCACTTACCTCAATAATCCCTTAGAGCGGAGCGTAATGTTACTTACCTTGAAACTCAGCCGGATTGTACCCGTGCTGATTTGAGGGTACCCCCCCCTGAATGTGCTCGCGATTCCCTGTTCATTTGCGCGATCCTGGGCGGCGTTACGCATGGCTTTCACTCAAAGATTATACCGTTTCTGCTCAACGGAAGGGCGCAAATTATGGCAATTGCCCTCTTAATTGACGATGATCGCTCGATCAGGCATGTGATCGCGGGCGCGCTACGCGGGCTGGAGGTGGAACTTCAAGTCGCGGCCACCGCCAAGCAAGGCTTGGATCTCTTTGCGCTGGCCCAACCGGATGTGATTCTCTTGGATGTGATGCTCCCCGACGCATCGGGCTTGGAACTCTGCCAAGAAATCCACCGGCTTAACCCGAAAATTCCCATCATCATTATAACCGCGGGAGGAACCAGCGAGACGGCGATTCAAGCGATGAAATTGGGGGCGTACGATTTTTTGTTAAAGCCGTTGGATGTCGCCAAAGTTAGCGAGTTGATTCGCCAGGCGGTGGAAATCAGCCGTGTCATGTCGTTACCGGTAAAATTCGCAGAGGGCGAAGTTCAAGACGAAACCGACGAACAATTGGTCGGCCGCACGCCCCAAATGCAAGCCGTTTATAAGACGATCGGCCGCGTCGCACACCAGGATGTGGCCGTTTTGATTCGCGGCGAAAGCGGCTCGGGGAAAGAATTGGTGGCGCGGGCCATTTATCATCACAGTCGCCGCGCGGACAAAGTTTTTTTGGCGGTTAATTGCGCCGCGCTCACCGAATCGCTGCTGGAGAGCGAGCTGTTCGGACATGAAAAAGGGGC
>Ga0163144_10014089_pt1 | contig 16626 bp, 12 predicted proteins | sample OliLak19BULKMAT1_FD_123175 | JGI IMG/M metagenome (GOLD analysis project Ga0163144, IMG submission 123175) | Freshwater microbial mat bacterial communities from Lake Vanda, McMurdo Dry Valleys, Antarctica - Oligotrophic Lake LV.19.BULKMAT1 | ecosystem: Environmental > Aquatic > Freshwater >... | reverse complement strand
ACCATCTACAAAAAATTCATAGTTCGTGCCTCCGCTGCCCGTGAAGGTCACACTCGCTGCCGAACAGATAATATTGTCTCCGTCACTGCTGGTCAGGCCTGCAACCGGATTCGCATTCACCGTTATTGCTAAAGTGGATAACAGGTCAGATGAGCAACCCTCAAAAATATCGCTAGCCACTACCTTTAAAGTTACATTTGATGTAATGGCAGTAGTGGGGATGGTGATAGTGCCACCGGTGCCTCCATAAACTACACTATAAGGATTATTTGACGTATCAAATACCCGGTAGGTTTTACCCGGTTCGCTGGTGGGTACTGATATATTAATGGTGGCTCCGGAACATATAGATGCGGAAGAAGCTGAAATAGCCAATGTACGATTTATTGTGCTGGACAATGTTCCGACAACTGTTCCAACGGTAAGACCAATAACTGCAGCAGTTCCACCACTTCGGGTTATATTCACGTTGGTTTGCGGAGTTGAACTGGTTGTTATAACCCTGAGGCCGGTAATTGTAAGTGCATCTGTTTTATCGGCAGCCCCCCCCCCGCTATTATCTATGGAAAAATTAATACTTACTGTTGTTAATGTGGGGTAGGTGATACTGAATCCCGAAAGGTCATCACCAACCGGTGCTGAGGATGCACTTCCAAAACCAGAAACGAATTCAAAACCGGCTGGTACCTGAAAAATAAGGGTTACAGCACCAATATTTGCATTAACACCATTACCAAAAGCTTGGTTATTGGTTGTCTCGGAAATTACAAGGTTTGTTAAGGTGTATTGAATACCTGCACCATTACAGGCTTTAGCTCCTCCGGTAATAGAAGAAGGGGTAATTGAAACATTCTGGGCATAACCAAAAAACCCTATAAAAAGGAAAATAATTATTACAAATGGAGTCCTTAAAGTAAAATCAACCATACTGTCAATTATATATTCCCTGCAATTAAAGTAACCCCATTCCCGGCACTATTCCTTCGCTTTTTCCTACTCGTTCAATTTACCCTCTGAATTGAGTTTCATCAAAACCATTTTTGTTTGGCCGGTAACTCCACCCAAAGTCATAGTTCCAATAATCACAATCTTTCCATCAGGAAGTTCTGTAGCGGTGCCTGCAAAATCATCTCCGGCACCACCGAAAAATAAAGGTACCTGCCATACTTTCAAAAAGGTATTACTCAATTTAATCAGTGAAATATTGAGCTTATCATTAGAAAGCAACTTACTGTTTGAGAGGAGCAAAAAACCGCCTTGCGATAGACTTGCCATTCTTGACCTATTTACAACTTCCCTGCTGAAGTTATCAAGATTGTTATCAAGGTTACCAAGGTCCGTAGGGGCCTCTTCCGCTAATACATTATCTTCACCAGGAAGAAATAGTGTCTTTTGAAGTTTTACGATAAATGACTGACTCTCTCCACTTGATTTAGTCTTTACACCACTAAGAATAAACCCTTCCCCCAATTGAATTGGGCTCACTATTACATCATTAAGGATTTCGTCCTCCACGGAACTCCCGATGACATCCAGTAAATCAGTTCCGTTGTTGCTTGGATCACCCGTTGCACCAAGACTGAACGACCAGTATTTATAATCCCGATTACTGTTACGCACTGTGTTGGTGTATCCAAATCCATAGTACAGGGAAGAATTGATTTCATACATTTTTACGAGAACATCTTCGCTATCGTCCAATTCTGTTGTATAACTCCATAGTCCGCTACTTTCATCTATCAAATCTAAAGCGCTTGTAAAACGAAGGTGCAAAGCATCTTTGGTATCATTCGGTTTCGCAGACTTTAGGGTCTTAACTGCCGTGGTTGATCCCGACACGATGAATCCATCTTGTATGATTGATATCGAATTAACTTCTTCATCAGACTCCTGATTGTCAATGGTTTTTAAACCGATCCGAACACTATCAAGCGGTGTTCCATCCTGAGAGAGGGTTTTTAGATACACATCTTTATCATTTAATCCTTTTTGAGACTCGGCTGCAACGATAATTCTTCCATCGGCAGTTAATTCAATGTCTTTACCAAATTCATCACCTGCCAACCCAAAAGTTTTATCCCAAACAACGGTTCCCAATGCATCCACTTTCACTAAATAGATCTGTTGTCCTAAGGAACCACCGTCTACTTGTTCATTACCCAAAAGAATATAAGAACCATCTGTATTCACTACAAAATCAACCCCTTCATGATTACCATCTTCACCATAAAATTTTATAAAATGGCTTTCTGCTGGTGCTTGAAATTTATTTTCCGTATCGCAGGAAATAATGATTATGAAGAGAAAGAGCTGGATGGAGTACCGCATCATGATTTACCTTTTTCAGTATCCGCCTTCTTTCTAAAAAGATTACCAAGTCGCGGTTTTGTCTTTTTGCGTGGATTATAGATCGGATGAATATATCCAAAGGACAAAGACAAATTATCCAATCGAAAAAGGTCACTCACATATTGATAACTGGTCAGCGATGGATCAAATGCATCATCTTGTGAATAATGATTTTCATTGACTTTGATAAAATTTGACAGGCCAGCCATGTAACGTATGTCAGCATAAACAAAGTCTTTACCTATTTTATACTTTGCACCTCCCCCGAACACTAGTGAACGGTTAAAAAAATTTCTTTTAAAGTATACACTCTCATTGCGGCCAGAAGTTTGCTTAATTCCCACTTCCGAATTAGAAGGTGTGGCATTATCAAATTGCAGTGAAACATTCGCTGAGGTGAGCATGCCAATCGCAAAACCAGCATAGCCAAAAGGTCTTACTTTCCCCGAGTCATCAGAATACTTCACATACAGGGGGATGTCAAAACCTGTATGGGTCTCCTGCATTGTCTGCACGTCATTGCTTGAATATCCATTGGTTTCACGCTTAAAAGATTTATAGGAAAAATTTCCTTCCGTACATAAACTCCAATTATTATTAAAGTTCCAATCGAAACCAACGCCTAACTGAAAGCCTACCTTAAAGATTTCTTTTCTATCGAGCGAAGTTCCACTGGTAGTGACTTCCTGAATTAACCGTGGCCTTGACGTATTAAACCCAGCTCTCAGGTGCGGAGTAAAAATAGGTGTGGATGTAAACTTCCTGCTTAGGTAATAAACATCAATGGGATCACGGGCAGGATTAGCCACGTATTCAGGATCGGCCTTTAATAGTTTCAAATAACTGTCATCGGCAGCAATCGGATCATCCAAAATCAAATACGCCTGTGTTAATATCAGATAGGCCCTTACTTTTTGCTCATTGGTAAATCCACTTTCGATGCAAGACTTTAGTAAGGAAGGAATTCCATAAAATCTACCTGTATTATATTCATTATCCGCTTGAACAAGAATTTGTTCGCAGTCTTTATCCTGTGCTCTGGCGTGGCCGGATAAGAAGAGAATAACAAAAAGAATTAATAAAAGTCTGCGATTCATTAAAAGTCCTTTATCAGTAAACTTTGACAAGTTGATTCGTAGCCAATATTATTACCCACATAAATCTCCCACTCTTCCGGTGTCATATTTCTCTTAAGTTTTGGACACACTTGTTCGGCCAACATGCGTGGATCGGTAGGCCAAAACCTGATCTCACCATTATTACAAGAAGCGATCAGGTAATCCGACCCCTTCGTAAAGGAAATATCCCACACATAGCCATTATTATTGTCCATCAAAATAGGTAAGTCATTCTCATGATCAACTACCCACATTTGTAATTTTCGGTCAAGGCCTGCGCTTGCCAATAATAACCCATCAGGACTAAACTCAAGATCCGTAATACCTGATTTATGTCCTGTTAATTCTTTTACCTTTCTGGTATCTAAATCCAACAATTTAACCACACCCCTTACTACTTTCTGTTGTTCGTTGATCACCTCTACTCCATAGGCCAATAGAGGTCGGCTTGGATGGTATACTACAGATAAAATTCTGCTCGGTGCTTCATTAGCAATTTCTTTATAAGAGTAATCGCCCAGATTTACAAGGATTAGATTTCCACTTGTAGAAACCCCCGCCAGTTGTTTACCATCCGGACTTATGTCGATCGATTTCAGATCATGCGGCAATGTGAGGACATTTTTACTCTGACCAGTAATATGATTAGTAAAACGAAGTGTTCTATCCGCTGAGGCCGAGATAAATCCTGAGTTATCCGGAAGGAATTTAATGTCATTGATGAGTTGCTTATGTCCCAGCACACGCACTGGCCTGGAGGGTTCTGCCAGATTAAATATTTCCATATAACTGGAGTCACTTCCATTGACAAGATACTTTTCATCTTTACTTAAGGCTAGCACCCGGTTCGGGTAGCCTTTATTCTCGTACAACATCTTATACACCTTTTGGTCTTGATAATTACCCTGGAAAATCCTGCCGTCATTTCCGGTGGTATAGAAGGCCGCAGAAGTAGAGGATACCGTGAGTGCATACATCTTGTTTTTAAAGTTACCCGGCACTTTTGATGCGTTGTAATTAAAACCATTCAGTTTAGCCAATGCATAATACAATCCACGGAACACGTAAGGGTCGTATTTGTTGCCCTCATATTTTGTATGGTATAAATATCCCTGCATGGCAGTTAAGCCTGCTAGTTGTGAATCATCAAGCCCTTCCGACTTAGCCTCCAGTGACTGAGCGATAGAGAGCATCAGTAGGCGGTTTGCCTTATCAAAATTCTGCTGGGCAATTTGCGTTTGCTTCTCCGCCTCAATTCTGGCCACTTGCTCCTTACCGGCAGAGGAAATAGCGAGCGCCTCCTGCTCCAGCGCGTATTTTAAATTCTTTTCCGCTACATCCCTAGCCAGTTTTATTTGTTCATTGGCTGATAACAAGGCCTTATTTTGCAAATCAAGTTTTTCTTTTTGAGCTTCTACTTCCGCAAGGGCATCTTCTGCAATTTTACGTTGTTCGTTGGCCTCTATCGAGGCCTTTTCTGCCAAAATCCGTTGTTCGTTTGCCAGCTGGTACTGCTGCTCTGCTTTAATTCGTTGGAATAAACCGTAAATGAAAAAACCAGTTGCAATCAATAACAGCAATGCAAGAATCAGATTGGTAACCCGGGCTCTGCGCAACATTCTGCGTTGCAGCCTTTCCTGGTTTTTGAGCTCGGCTTCATACGTGATTCGGCTCGTATCGATAAACACAATGGCCCGTTCAAAAGCAATATCATATCGCTGAGCCCATGTACGAGTTGGCTTTTGTTTCTTTTGCCAGTTAAGCGCCAGCTGCAAATCGGGTGGTCGCCATAAACTGGTTTTGCCAATTTGATACATGGCCGCTGCATCAGAGACACGCTTATACATGACGGCCGACTCAAACTCTTCATCTACCCACGTAGAAAGCCTCGTCCAGATGCGCATTAAACTTTCGTGGGACAATTCAATTATCGAATCATCATTTAATGAAACATTGGTACCGGGCATTAAGAAGGATCTGCCAGGTTTTCTAAACTTCTCAACTACGCCTATTACCAGTTCTTCTGATGCCTGAGCCTGTTCCGCTATCTGTGAAACTTTACCCGGCCTGCGCATTTCAAGATTTTCAGAATTCTTTTCAGTAATTGTCTTGAACAGAACTTCAGCGATCTCCTTTTCCTGACTAGTTAGTTCATCAAAGGCTTCGTTGGCGTGAAGAGACAAGGCTTGCGATATTCTTCCCACGGCATTGTAATGCCGTATATCTATTAGCTCAGCAGTTTCATGGTTAGCGATCCAGTAATCCCAAGTGCGCATAAGGGCATGCTGTAAAATGGGAAGTTGATCCTGATTGTCGCCAATGTCGCTCAATAAACGCTTTACCAATCTTTGGGAAATCCTTCCTCCTCCAACTGCTACCGGTCCTTCAATCGCCATTCGCTTTTGTTCTCGCGTCATCTGCGGAACGAGGTAATTGCTGTCATTGATCATTTGTGTCAGCCCGGGGAAGGAGGCACAATCACCAATGAAATCTGAACGCATGCTAACCGCAACAAATGCCGGCACCTTTCGCTGGGCCACAGCGGTAAGAAATAAGTTAACAAAGCCAGTGGCTTCGTTCACATTTTCATCATTTCCGGATTCCTTAAATCGGAATAACTCTTCAAACTGGTCTATAAAAAAGAAAACATTCTCAGAGTGACTGCTCTGCAAATATTTAGTCAGCTCAATCAGGCCATTGTTGCCACTTCGCAATACAGACCCGATAATAGCTTTATGTATTTGTCTGTCCTCTTCTTTAATCCGGCCTTCCCTGAGAAGAAACTCGATAGAGTCATTGGTAAGATTTTCAATAGGAGCATTTCCAGGCCTGGTAATAATCACCTTCCAATGAGGTCCTGTCTCGGTCATAAACCCGCCATATAGGACTGGGATAAGACCGCAATACATCAAACTAGACTTACCGCTACCCGAATAACCAATTATGGCAACCGAACGATTATTATATAGTTTCAGTAATATTTCATCCACCTGTCCTTCTCTGCCAAAGAAGAGATGGGAATCATCAATGGAAAAAGGACGTAGTCCAGGGAATGGATTAAATCCAAAAATTGATTCATCAAACTGCTCGTCTGTTATTGAATCATTCGCATTGCCAACCTGGACAGAATAATTTAACATCCTTTCTTACTCGGGGTAACTCTTAAATTTAGTAAAAATGACGCGATTTCAATGAAATCAATTATATAGAAAAATTTAGTTTAAAAAATTTGATCGTACTACAAGTTTAAAAAATTCTGTGAAATTTAAGTCAAAATCAAATATATTCCAAAATTTTGTCAGCAAGTTTAACTTGATCAGAAAGCAACTCGTAAAATTCATCTTTATTGAATTTCAGTAGTATCGTGTCCTCTTTTGATACTATTGCATTTGAGTTCAACCTATCTGTATCACCAAGTTGCTCTCCTAAAAACTGCCCTTCCTGAAAATCAACAAGTGGTTTACCAAATTCAAAATACTGTACCTGACCTTTATAAACAATCAGGAAATCGTTTCTTTTATCACTTTCAAAAGACACTATTTGATCTTTTTTCAAAAAAACATTCTTCGACATATCCACCACATAAGAGAGCGTTATGCCCGCTAATCCTTCAAACAACTTGATCCGTTGTAAAAACAGGATTTTATCATACAACAATATTGCTTTCTCCGTTCCGCTATCCAAAATAGCAGCATCCAGCGATTTCTTTTGTTCTTCACCCAAGCGTATTGAATTTGTCTGATAAAGCTCTGGGTTGATTTGATATAACGCCCAGGCGGCCGTCTCTCGAATCAGTTGATCGGGATTAAATAATTGCGAAATCAGATCCAGGGTAAAATCCTCAATTTTCAGGATACCAATCTGGTGCAATACGCATGCCTTGGTCCATCGGTTACTTTGAGTAAAATCACGGTTAATTAAGAATTTCAAAACCAATTTTTCATCTAATGGAACCCTCGGGTAAAACACCTCAAGTCGATTAATTTTTTCGGAGTTACTCACATCATCGAGCACGGGTATTACCTGTTGCTTTAGTTGCTCCGAAAGGAATACATCCAGCAATTCAATGGCATAGGTTACGCCTTCTGCCGTGCCGCTTTCAATACTCTCTTTCACTAACTGAATAGACCTTGTGTCGTACAACATCGCCAGCAACATATAAATGTGTTCGATGTCGTTCTGAACTTCACGTTCAAGAGCTTGCCTTACGACTAATGACCCTGGATAATTTCCAATCTCCTCGATGGCACCCACGTTCCAGGTTATATCTGCAACATCCGATTCAATGGCATACTTAATACGACTCACTTGGGCTAACCCCGCCTTAAAACCAGAATTTCCAAGAGCCAGCAGTATCTGAGAGGTAATCACCTTATTCGGATAATCAATCTTGTTCCACAGGAAGTCCTTCGCCCTTGCCCCACCAATCGATCCTATAATTTGAACAATCCTGATCATCACTTGCGAACTCTGACCCGATCTATAAAATGAATTATCCAATAGTTGCACTGCGGGTTGTCCTATTTGAGTAAGGGCATTGACTGCTGCATTACTATAGAGCGAATTGCCAAGGTTTTCAATAAGGGATGAGATTACTTCATTGTTATATTTCTTTACGGCTGTCTTAATTGCTACCAATCTAACCTGGGTGTCATTGTCATTTAATAGTTCAATCAGGAACGAAACGTTTTCCAATGTGGTCGTGTGCAAAAGTAATTCGGCTGCGTAGTGACGGTCAGTAGGATATTGCGATCTGGCCAGCCGCTGAATTCGCGTTTTCTGAATATCCCCTCCACTATTCAGCAGTAAATCCAAATCACTTTTTGACAGGATATTTTTATTATCCGAATTTGATCGGCCCGGGGCCATTCGTATCACGTAATTTTCAGAAACTGACAACCCTTTGATCTCATTCATTCTTTTTTGGGCATATTCTCTAGCTCTTTCATCTTCACTCTTCATCAATGTGTTCACCCAAACTGCTGCTTGTGCCGGGTTTATTTTCTCTAATAATTTAAATGAAAATATGGCTCGCGATGCCTTTGGATATCCCAGGTATTCCTCAAGCCGTGATACAATGCGCGAATACCCAACCTCCAGCACATCCTGATGACTGCCTGTGTTCTCCAACTTAGAACGGATTTTGTTTTTATACTCAGCGTAGAGACCATTGGATACTAAAAAGTAAAGTATCAGCAATCCTAAGACGATGACGGGAATCCACAGTAAGGTAAAAAACGGTATCAATGCAAAGAGGAAAATAAATGCGCCTGCAATCAACCTTCCCGATTCATTCACCACACCTTCCACCTTAGCCTGAATACTAAAACGGTAACGGCTATCCAAAGGAATAAACAACAATTTATATACTGGATTCTCCAATGAATCGCGCAACATACTATTGAAGAGCCTGGTCAGCGCCACAAATAGGAAAAAGTAAATGAATGTTTGTGGGTTATCTTCCAAACTAAAACCAAAAATGGAACCAGAAATTACAGAACCAAAAGCCATGATTGCCACTACTGCCGGAAGAATAAAAAGTGAAATGCGAATTCCGTACGTGCTCATTATTTTGTCATTCACATACACCTGCATGAGTAAACTAAGCGCATAAATTGCCCCATTGAAATAAGCCAGAAAGTTGGTTAGATCCCGTTGATCCGGGTATTGCTTATTCAACAGGGTTTGAAAAGTAAACTGATTGAAAATGAAAGTCACCATAGAGGTGATCAGGAATAAACTCAACAATACTACATACCGGTCTTTGAATATTTTAGTGAACTTAGTTTCTTCGCGCACGTTCGCATCTGTGCTCACCCTGGCCAAATCAAACTTCACTGAAATAATAATCAGGCAAATCAGTGTACCTAAGATGCTGACCGCACAAACCAATAAATAATCGGCTGTATCGCGAAAAAGACCAGAGGTAAGAGGTATCAGGAAATTGGCAACAACAATAGCGATTAACTGTCCGGTGTCAATCCAGCCGATGATTCTCTTCGACTGCTTAAAATTAAACAAGCGTCCAAAAATGCCCCAATAGCAGAGTAACAATACCGCAGTGATTGGGCCAATAAGACAATACATCAGGAACAATGTCCGGTCTTTTATTTCTTCAACACCAAAATGATAGAAGTAATAAAGACCAAGAGTAGATGCGATAATGATTACAATGCTGAAAATAGATAGCGCGATAAATCGAATACGATTTTGGAAATAGGAGAATAGCGCAGTGGTGAAGATTCCCAATAGACCGGAAGCCAGAAATGCTTTATTGAGCTGATCACTTAGTTTATTAAGGAAAAGTGATTCGGCTGTAACCTGATAGGTTGCTAAAAAAATACCTATAAAAAACCCGGTTCCCAGCATGAGAATTACCTGTACTTGCTCATCGGGTTTTACTCCTAAAAAACCTAAAACATTTCTTTTCACGATTTGAATTTAAAACATAAAGGCTAAAACAAAAAAGCCGGGCTGTTTTGGCCCGGCTTTTTTTAAGGAATAATTATTTTTTAGTCGCAGTGGAGTCGGTCTTTGTTGCAGGTTTTGCACTATCAACTTTAAAGGCTTCATTCAAACCTACGATCACGTCCTGTGTGATATCGATCGTCTTGCCGCCATAAAGTAAATCACTGGTGGGGTCATACTTTAACACAACTTCCAGGCCTTTCTCTTCTCCATATTGCTTTAGGTAGGCGGTTATCTTTGCGTAAAGATCTTCATTCATTTTCGATTGCTCGGTCATGATTTCCTGTTCCAGGCTTCTCTGATAGAGTTGCAGGTTCTGCTGCTTTTTGCCAAGATCTTCCTCCACCGCTTTGGCTTGACCGATGGTCATGCTGCCCACGTTTCTTTGGTAGGCGCTAATATCATTTTGAAGGCTTTGTGCCCGATTTCTAAAGTCCTGATCAAGTTTTTTTCCTTTACTTTCAAGTTTTTCCTTATTGACTTTAAAGAATTCATAATACTTCAGCACGGAATCAGAGTTGATGTATGCAATCTTTAAATCAGAGGCACTGGCAGAACTGTCTTCGGCAACAGCATGGCTCTTAGGAGAGAAATGTAGATAATATAGAACGGCCACTGCTACGAAAAGGATGGCGTTCAGAATCAGAGAAATGTTTTTCATGAATAGATTTTAGTTAAGGGCGCAAATATATGCCACTCTAAACGAAATTTCATGGATTTTATAAAAACAAATCAAGGTTTTAACTCCTCCGTCTGGGTTTGGAACGAATAATGGCCCGGATCAAGAACCAATTTATCGGCATTAAAATCACGAATAAAACTTTCAATGATTTGAGGAGTAACCTTATCGATGTGTAGGCCTACATCCAGTCCTATACCACATTCATGAAGCAGGTCAAGGTCAACGTGTTCTTCCACTTTCACCTCACCCTCTTCTTCTAATTCCATCATTACTTCAGCCATATAAAGTCCAATCTCCTCCTCCAAATCATTCAAGGCCATCAAATTCCCGTCTTCGTCTTCTTCGTATTGGATCTTTTTATATCCTGGAAAATGTTGGGCAGCTTTCTGCTCTGCCATTTCAAACAATTCACTTTCATGCTGCATGCGAAGCGTATATAGTATCGCGTCAAATAACACTTCTTTTCCTTCATGAACACCCATGAAGTAGAAATGGGCATATTCTGTCGTTTGTTCGTCTTCAGCATCATAAATAAAAGACTGACCTAAAGATTTTACTTTCTTGATTAAGTCCTGCTGCTTTTGTGCTGACGGGCTTGAACTTTCTGTATTTTTCATTGAAGATATAATATAAACAAATCAAACATACTCTCCTTGATTATCCTATGATTTTTGTCATTCAGGATTCCTCATTTTATTTTGAGTCCTAGGTAAACCATTCTGCATACATCGGATAATTTCGGGCTGTACGCTGAATGACTTCTTTCATGTCATCTCCTATTTCCTTTACTTTTTTTGCGGGCACTCCTGCATAAACACTCCCCGGCTCAACGATGGTCTTAGGTAATATAATGGCACCTGCGGCAATGACAGATCCGGTGCCTATCACGGCATCATCCATTATTATTGCCCCCATTCCGATTAACACATTATCCTCCACGGTGCAACCATGAACTACTGCATTATGGGCAATTGACACATTATTGCCTATAACCGTTTTTGACTTTTGATAGGTGCAGTGTATGACAACACCATCCTGAATATTGGTATTGTTGCCGATGGTTATTGTATTCACATCTCCACGCACCACCGCGTTGAACCAAACCGTACAGTTATCGCCCATAATAACCTCTCCTACCACCACAGCGTTGTCGGCCAAAAAACACTTGGATCCAAACTGAGGGGAGAACCCTCTTACTGACTTTATAATCGCCATATTTTCATTATTTGAGTGGCAAATTACGTTAAAAAGAGGCCTTCTTTCGTTAAATGTTAAATCCATGATAAAACTATCTGACAAGATGTCACGATAATTTGAAATGTCGTAAATTTGCACTTCGAATATAGAAAATGGAGAATTTGATACAGGATATAGGGGTTTTTAATGAATTACATACTGAATCTCATGAAAGCGTGCGGGTGACACCCAATCAATCCACGGGCAAGACCAGAAAGCTATACATAGAGAGTTATGGCTGCCAAATGAACTTCTCTGACAGCGAAATAGTTGCCTCCATCCTTCAGAATGCCGGATTTGATACCACTTCTGAAATTCAAGAAGCGGATCTCATTTTTTTGAATACCTGTTCCATCCGCGAAAAAGCAGAGCAAACAGTGCGAAACCGACTTAATCACATCAACGGTTTCAAAAAGAAAAAGCCAGAGTTGATGGTAGGTGTGCTAGGTTGTATGGCCGAGCGGTTAAAAACAAAACTGCTTGAGGAAGAAAAAATTGTTGACCTGGTAGTGGGCCCTGATGCTTATAGAGATCTGCCAAATTTAATTCTGCAGGTGGATGACGGAGATAAAGCGGTGAATACTTTTTTATCACGCGAAGAAACGTATGCAGACATCAGTCCCGTTCGATTAAACTCCAATGGGGTGACTGCCTTCATTTCCATCATGCGTGGTTGTGATAACATGTGCTCTTTTTGCGTAGTACCATTCACACGCGGTCGCGAACGCAGCAGAGACCCGCATTCTATCATTGCCGAAGCAAAAGACTTGTTTGGAAAGGGATTTCGTGAAGTAACGTTGCTTGGACAAAACGTTGATTCATACAAATGGAGCCCTGTCGAAAACAACAAAGCACGGCTTGAGAAAAATGGAGTTGATGAGGTTGTGAATTTTTCAAACCTTCTGGAAATGGTAGCGCAAGTGAGCCCGGAGCTGAGAATTCGTTTTTCAACTTCCCATCCAAAAGATATTACAGACCAGGTGCTTCACACTATGGCGAAGCACGAAAATATTTGCAAGAACATTCACCTGCCCGCACAAAGCGGCAACTCCCGCATTCTTGAATTGATGAATCGTGGCTATACCCGGAAATGGTATTTGGACAGAGTTAAAAGCATACGCGAAATTCTAGGCGAAGAATGCGGAATTTCATCCGACATGATTACTGGTTTTTGTTCTGAGACCGAAGAAGATCATCAGGAAACACTCACGCTGATGGATTTGGTGGAGTATGACTACTCCTATATGTTTTATTATTCAGAGAGACCGGGAACACTGGCTGCCAAAAAATTACCGGATGATGTTCCGTTGGAGGTAAAAAAAAGAAGGCTGGACGAAATCATTAAAAAACAATCAGCACTTTCCTTAAAACGAAACAGACCAGATATTGGCAAGGTATTTAAGGTCTTGATAGAAGGATCATCGCGGAAATCAGCTGACTATTTGCAGGGAAGAAACTCACAAAACAAAGTGGTGATTTTTCCGAGGGAAAATAAATCAAAAGGAGAATACGTCCATGTGATGGTAGAGAGTTGCACACAAGGAACGTTGATTGGAAAAATTGTTGAATAAAGTATGGCTATCGCGGACGCAGAAATACAAAGTGTAAAACAACGCTATGGAGTGATTGGCAACTCACCCTTGCTGAATAATGCAGTACGAGTGGCTATGCAGGTTGCCCCCACCGATATGTCGGTGTTGATTACCGGTGAGAGTGGAAGCGGAAAGGAGTCCTTTTCCAAGATCATTCACTTTCAAAGCGCCCGCAAACATGGACAGTTCATTGCCATCAACTGTGGCTCCATACCCGAAGGCACCATTGATTCAGAGTTATTCGGACATGAGAAAGGATCCTTCACAGGAGCTCATGAATCCCGCAAAGGATATTTTGAAGTAACGAATGGTGGCACCATGTTTCTCGATGAGATTGGTGAGATGCCGCTGGGGACACAGGCTCGTCTATTGAGAGTACTTGAAAATGGGGAGTTTATAAAAGTGGGTTCATCGAAGGTGCAGAAAACCGATGTGCGTGTTGTTGCTGCCACCAATGTGAATCTTCTTGTTAAAGTAGAACAAGGAAAATTTCGCGAAGATCTATATTATCGCCTCAGCACGGTGCCCATCTATGTTCCTCCTTTGCGGGAACGCGGAAAAGATGTTGAGCTTCTTTTCAGAAAATTCGCTACTGACTTTGCTGAAAAGTATCGCGTAAAACCGATCACACTCACTGAAGACGCAAAAGATCTTTTGTTGAAATACCGGTTTCCCGGAAACATACGCCAACTCAAAAATCTGGTAGAACAAATTTCCGTGCTATCGTCTGAGAACAAAGAGATCACCGCGGAAATACTGAGCCATTATATTCCCAAGGAATCCAACCTGCCGGCACTCTACAAAGACCAGCACAACCAGGAAAATATTTCAGAGCGTGAAATCCTTTATAAGATCCTTTTTGATTTAAAAAAGGACATGAACGACTTGAAAAAACTGGTGCTTGACAGTACTGCCAACCCGGCACAGGCACAGCAAATTTTAAAAGACCATGCCGGTCTTTTTGAAGGCCTTCAGGAAGATCTTAAACCATCGCATGAGCCAGTGGTTTTGAATTTAAAGTCAGGAGAACAAACCGATGACGAAGGAGAAGAGGAGTTTCAGGATATCGCGCATGAGGCCGAAGATGATTCCCTCTCCATTGTAAAAAAAGAAAGAGAACTTATTATGCGTGCATTGCGCAAGAATAACAATAAGCGAAAATATGCAGCTCGTGACCTGGGTATTTCTGAACGCACCCTTTATAGAAAAATTAAAGAATATCAACTTGAAGAATAAGTTACTTTTTTCGCTATCGCTTTTTCTATTCACCATCGTTCTTGCTATGCAGAGTTGTCGCTATTCAATGAGTGGCGCTTCCACCCTGGCAGAGAGTATTCAGGTAGAAGAGTTTTTTAATAACACTGATTTAGGTCCGGCTAACTTAGGACAGACCTTCACCAACCGGCTCAAAGACTACTATCAGCAGAATTCAAGTCTGAGGGTGGTAAAAGAAAATGGTCAGCTTGTTATCGAGGGTATGATTACTACCTATCAAATCAGTCAGCTGGCCCCGGTGTCCGGAGGAGCGAATCAATCAGACCTTGCTGCGCTGACCCGATTAACTATTGGAGTGAAAATAAACTATACTGATACGCTGGAACCTAAAAACAATTTCAAAGACCGTACCTTCAGTTTTTATGCTGATTTTCCCAACACGCAAGATCTAAACGCAGTGCAGGAAAGCCTTGAAAGGAAAATAATGGATCAAATATTCATTGATGTGTTTAATGCCACCATCGCCAATTGGTAGATATTGCTCTGAGTTATATTTTACGCTACTTTTACTAACCCCACTTTACAAAAATTGGAAAAGCAGCGATTTCATACCCTCCTCAATAATTACACTTCCCTAACAAGCGAGGAGGCGCAGGCATTGATCTCACTTGAAAAGGAATTCCCCTACAGTCAGGTGATCCATAGCCTGGCGGCAAGGGCAACGCAAGACCATAACCTGCCCGAAAAAGAAGAACAACTGCACCTGGGGGCAATTTACACCACGGACCGGGCTGTCTTCAAATCGTTGATGACAGCTATTTCTCAAGAAAGAAAATCAGAAGCACATCAAAATTTCCAGGTAGAGTCACAGTCACAAGAGGTGATTGAAAATCTTCAAGTAGAGAGCAGTAATGAGATTCCCGTAGAGGTTCAGGATATAAACGCTGAGGTGAAAGAGATTCAGGCTGAGGTACAGGAAATAACAGAAAATATTTCGGTAGCGGCAGCACTTTCATCGGAGGACGCTCTTTCGAATATTGATTCTCCAGAAGATAAAATGGATGATCAGGTTTCTGACAATTCATTTTATAATGAGCTATCGCATGACCTTGAAAGGCTGAAAGAGCTAAAACATGAATTTGAAGAAACCGTAAAGCAATTTGAAAACGGAACTTTATCAGCCTCTCTGGATTCTGGCACAACTCTCAAAAGTAAGAGTAAACCCGTTGATCCCACCGATGAACCGTTGACTGAAATAAAAAGCTCGAAGAAGAGGGTAAAGCCCGATGGACCCAAGCAAAAAGAGCAAATTGAAATTATTGAGCAATTCATTAAAACTCAACCGTCTATTAAGGGAAAAGTAGCCTCCGAAGAAAAAGCTTTGCCGAAAGATGACCTGGCTGAAAAAAATCTCACCTACAATGAAAACATAATCTCTGAAACATTGGCACAAATTCTTATAAAACAAGGCAAAAAGGAGAAGGCCATTGAAGTCCTGAAGAAGTTGATTTGGAAGTTTCCACAAAAAAAGGCTTACTTTGCGGCTCAAATAGAAGATCTTAAGAAGTAAGCATGTATATTTTATTTATCAGCCTCGCAATTTTCAGCTCAGTTCTATTGGTTTTAGTGGTTTTAGCCCAAAACTCAAAAGGTGGTGGACTCTCCAACCAATTTGGTGGATCGGGTGCCAGCAACCTGATCGGTGTTAAAAAGACCGGAGATTTACTCGAGCGTCTTACCTGGGGATTTGCTATCGCTATCATGGTTTTCTCGTTGGCGACTAATTTTTCAACTCCCAACGCTGCTACTACAGATGAAATTCTTGAGAAAGCAAAAGAGCAGCAAGGTGTTGGCATTGACATGAAGAAAACAGAAACTCCTGCTCAACCTGCAACAGAAAACAAGTAATCAGACATTAATTCATAATATTGAGACCCATTTCGATGGGTCTTTTTTTTATCAGTTT
>Ga0163144_10014088_pt1 | contig 16627 bp, 12 predicted proteins | sample OliLak19BULKMAT1_FD_123175 | JGI IMG/M metagenome (GOLD analysis project Ga0163144, IMG submission 123175) | Freshwater microbial mat bacterial communities from Lake Vanda, McMurdo Dry Valleys, Antarctica - Oligotrophic Lake LV.19.BULKMAT1 | ecosystem: Environmental > Aquatic > Freshwater >... | reverse complement strand
CGGCAAGGCGGATTATTTCTATCGCTGGAATGAACGCAGTACCACGCTCTTAAGCGCCAGCGCCGATTTTGGCAAGCGCCTGGATCTGGATCAGTTTCTGAACCTCGGCGGCGAAACCGGCCTGCGCGCGTACCCTGATCGGTATCAGAATGGCTCGCGACGCGCGCTGTTCAGCGCCGAACAGCGCTACTACAGCAGCTGGCAGCCGCTGCGTTTGTTTGACGTGGGCGCGGCGGCTTTCGCCGACATCGGCCGAGTTTCCGGCGATTACGCGTTGGAGGAAGCCGACGCTGGCTGGGCGCGGGATATCGGGATCGGCTTGCGGATCGTCAACAACCGCACCGCGCGCGCGCCCGTTTTGCATATCGATTTGGCCTATCCGCTCGATCGTTTAGACGGCAAACGCGGGCTTGAATTGATCGTGGAAGTGCGGAGCAGTTTTTGAAGGGGCTGAGTAAAGTTCCGGCGGTCACGCTGGGCTTTTGGATCACGAAAATCTGCGCGACCACGCTGGGTGAAACGGGCGGCGATATGCTGTCGATGACCTTGAACGTGGGCTATGCGGTCAGCTCCCTGATTCTGCTTGGACTATTCGCTGTCGCCTTACTGGTTCAACTGCGCATGCAGCGCTACATCCCCTCTGTATATTGGTTAGTGGTGCTGAGTACCAGCACGGTCGGCACGACCATGTCCGACTACATGGATCGCAGCCTGGGGCTGGGTTACGCAACGGGATCGCTAATCCTGGTGGGCCTGTTGATCCTTGTGCTCACCGTATGGCGTTTAAGCGTCGGCAGTTTGTCGGTTAGCAACATCAGCAACCTGCGCAGTGAGCTCTTCTACTGGAGCGCGATTTTGGTTTCGAACACCCTGGGTACGGCCTTAGGCGACTATCTGGCCGATGACTCCGGGCTCGGTTTTTTAGGCGCGGCAGTCTTGATCGGCAGCGTGATTGCGCTCATTGCACTTGTTTACCAAATAAGCCGGATCAATCGGATTGCTTTGTTCTGGCTCGCCTTTGTGCTAACCCGCCCATTCGGCGCGACCTTCGGCGATTTGCTGACCAAACCGTTGAGCGGCGGAGGGCTCGGATTCGGCACGGCCGGCGCCTCGGCGATTCTGGCGCTCCTGCTGCTGGTCTTGGTGGTTCGCGAAACGCGGGCAAGTGCAGTTTGACGTTTCGCGCTGGCATGATCACCTGTGCGCGCCGATCCGATCGCCGGCTACGGCTGCCAAGCCTTAATCATCAGTAACGATCATCTAAACCTTCGATGAATATGCGAAGACACCGGTTTTTATGGTTCGCAGTTCCCGACTACACTGAAGGTTAGGAGATGCCCGGTGAACCCTGTCCCACCTGCAAGCCCAGCCGTGATTGTTGAACCATCTGAGCCAAACGCGGCGGATGCGCTGTTCGATGCGGTTTATGCGCGACTCAAAGCGATGGCCGGCCGCCAGCTCGCCAGCCATCGCGGCGGCACGCTTGAAACCACGGCGTTGGTCCACGAACTCTATCTGCGGATAAGCGCGCAGCGCGAACTTCATTTTGGCCATCCGGCTCAGTTCTTTGCTTATGCCGCGCGCGCTATGCGGCATTTGCTCGCTGATCGAGCGCGCGACCGCCTGCGCCAGCGTGCGGGTGGCGACTGGCTGCGGGTCACTTTGAGCGGCGTCGACGAGCGCTTGGTTGTGGATACCGCTGAGGGCGCTTTAGCGCTCAACGACGCGCTTGAGCAATTGGCCTTGATCGATGAGCGCGCGGCGCGCGTGGTTGAGTTGCGCTACTTCGCCGGTCTTAGCTTAGATGAAATTGCCGCAATGCTTGAACTGGCGAGGCGCACGATTGATCGGGATTGGCGTTTTGCGCGCGCTTATCTGCACGATCAACTGGCTTGAACCTGTCGAATGAGCCGGCGTGACGGTTCAATGTCGCAAATGCAGGCGTTTCAGCGTTTATGGATACAACCATGCCGATCGAATCTGCGTCCGAACAAAATGCCATGCCCACCCCATTGCGCGAGCAATTTGAGGTGCTGGCCGACCTTGCACCGCACCTGCGGGATGCCTGGCTCGCCGCGAACGTTGACGATGGGGACACCCGCGCGCTGCTGCTGCGTTTGCTCGGTGCAGATACCAGCGACGGCTTTCTGGATGTTTCAGCTGTGCAACGGCTGGCCTGCTTGGTCGCGGTCGAGATTGCGCCGCAGGGCCTGATCGGCGAGCGCGTTGGCGCATTCCGGATTGTCCGTGAGTTAGGCCGCGGTGGCATGGCGGTGGTGTTTCTCGGCGCGCGCGTTGATGCAGATTTCGAGCAGCAAGTGGCGATCAAGCTGCTGCGCCGTGGGCTTTATTCGGAACTCGAAACTCGGCTGTTCCTGCGTGAGCGGCAGGTGCTGGCCACGTTGAGCCATCCGAACATCGCGCGCCTGATCGACGGCGGCGTGACCAGCGCAGGCATTCCCTATCTGGTTATGGAGTACGTCGATGGTGTGCCGATCACGCAGTACGTGACCGCGCAGCAGTTGGACCTGCGCGCCCGCTTGAGCCTGTTTCTTGCGGTCTGCCGCGCGGTCGAGGCGGCGCATCGCGGGATGGTCGTGCATCGCGACATCAAGCCATCGAACATCCTGGTCACCGCGTCGGGTGAGGTCAAACTGCTCGATTTTGGCATCGCCAAGCTGATCGAAGAAGAAGGGACCGACGCCACCGCGGGCGTGTTCACGGCCGACTACGCGGCGCCTGAGCAGCTCAGCGGCGATGCGATCACCACGGCCACTGATGTGTACGGGCTCGGTGTGCTGCTGCACGAATTGCTGCTTGGTTTACTGCCTGCGGGCAGCCCGACGCGGCGACCCTCTTCGCGCGTCAACGAGACCGAGCAGACAGCGAAAGCGACACTCAAAATGACGCCCGCGGGGGCACTGACATCGCTCGCGCGCGCACGGCTAGGCAAGTTGCTGCGCGGAGATCTCGACAACATCGTGCTGCACGCGCTTAACCAGGACCCCGCCCGTCGCTACGGCTCCGCTGCTGCGTTCGCTGACGACATTGAGCGCTACCTTGTCGGCCAGCCGGTCAACGCACATCCACCTTCAAGCTGGTATTCCGCGCGCAAATTTATTGGGCGCCATCGCGGCGGCGTTGCCACCAGCGCGCTGTTTCTGCTGGCGATCATCGCGGCGTTGGGGCTGGCGCTGTGGCAAGCCCAAGTGGCCCACCAGCAGACGCGCCTGGCGCAGGAACAAGCGCTGCGCGCGCAAGCCGTGCGTGATCTGCTGGTTGGCATCTTCGACGCGGAGATTCCGAGCGGCCCGCGCAGCGATTTGCCAACCACCGCCGAACTGCTTGAGCGCGGCGCGCAGCGCGCGCGGCACGATCTCGCTGCGACGCCCGCCGTGCAAAGCGACCTGCTGATCGCGCTGGGGCGCGTCTACGACCATCTGTCGATGCCCGACAAAGGCCGGCCCCTGCTCGATGCAGCGGTCGCGGCGGCGCGTCGGGTTGAGCCTATTGATCAGACACTGCTCGCTGCGGCGCTGAGCGAGCGCGGCGCGATCGATCTGGCGAGTGACGCGTTTGCACCTGCGCTTGTGTTTCTCAATCAGGCGATTGCGCTGCAGCAGCAAGCCGATCCGCGCGGGCTCACATTGGCACTAACGCTTGATCGCCGAGCGCTCGCCGAGAGTCAAATGGGCCAGCATGCGCAAGCCATTGCCGACTATCGGGCGGCGCTGGAGATTCGCCAGAAAAAACTGCCACCCGACCATCCGGAAATCCTGCACAGCCTAAGCGCGCTCGGCAATGCGATGAACCGCGAAGGCAATCCGCAGCAGGCCACAGAATTCCTGCGCAGGGCCCTGTTCGGCGCGCGCAGCCGCTTTGGTGAGAACCATGTCAAGACCGCGCACTACACCAAAAACTACGCCATCAATCAGGGCATGCTGCGCCACTACGACGTGGCCGCTGAACTCACTGAGCGCAGCGTGCGGATTGAGCAAAACCTGTATCCCGAGGGCAGCCCGGACATCGTCAATGGGCTTAATAATCTGGGCAGTTTCAACCTCGCACTGGGCCGCCTAAACGCTGCACGTGAAACGCTCAAGCAGGCGGCGAAACTCAATCGCGACGGCGGCCAGGGTGATTCGTTGGGCCAGACCTTTGTGCTCGGCAACTTAGCTCGCGCGCATGAGCTGCTGGGAAATCGCGAGCAGGCGCTCGACACACTGAGCGAGGCCGAGCGCATCGCCACCAAGGTGGTCGGCATCGATCACGCCAGAACCGTGACACTCAAGCTCCAGCGCACGCGGCTCGAATTCCTGGCCGACTCCAGCACCGCGGCCGTTCTCTTGAATCTCACCGAACAGATCCTGAGAAACCCCGAAAAGCTCGCCCAGTTTCGCCCACGCAGCGAGTCGGAAGCGCGCTTAAGCTTAGGCCTAGCGCAAGCGGCGCTGAACCAACCGGTGCAAGCCGGGGACAGCCTGAAGCGCGCGGTGAGCGAGCTGCCCAGCGATCGCGTCGATCCGCTGCTGATGCCGGCGGTCATCGCGCTCGCCGAATGGCAGCGTGCGCACGGTGAACAGGCCGCCGCTGAAGCGCTGCTGCGCAAGATGATCGAACGCACAGCCCTTGAGTTTTCCGCCGCGCACTACGCGCTCGGCTTATTGCATCTGACCCTTGCCGAAGGGCTCGCCAGCACCCGCCCCGATGAAGCGATCAAGCACGCGCAGGCCGCTCAGGCGGGTTTTGCTGAGGTGCCCGAAAAGCACCCCTGGCGCGAGCGCGCTGCGGGCTTGCGCGAGCGCATTGATGCGAATGGTCGTGCAGCAAACGCGCCAGTCAAGAGCTGAACTGGCGCACGAAAGCATGGCGTTTTCCGCGCCATCGGCAGCGGCCGACGCCGTGCCGGGGCGGGTTGCTTGCTCAGTTGGTCTGAAAGTTGTCTCTGAAAATCAGATCGCAAATCTCATTTGGCACGGGTTGGCGTTCGTATGCGCCGAGGTCGCGCACGCCGAAGCGGTCTGGGACGCATAGGGTTTGTTGGTCGCGCGGCAGGTTGTCGAGGTCGCGATCGTCGCCGACCACGGGCGGCGCGAAGTCAATGGCTGGCGACGCCAGACGCAGCCGGTAGTTGCCGTTGGCGGCGTCAACAAACAGAGGGTCACCGGGAAGCACGGTCGGGCCGTTTGGCATGCTGACGATCTCACTCAGCAGCAAGTTGCGGAGCGTCAGTGAAACGGCCGGACCTGAGTGCGCGAGGATCAGATTTCCGGGTTGGAAGATAATACTGTCGATCACTCTTAGTGACTCTTCACTATGCAGCACGTCGGTCGAGCCGATGGTGTTTCGGGCCAGTGTGCAGCCTGAAATTTCGACATTAGAGTCGCTCTCGCCGCGAATCAGCTGGCGCGTGATCTGATTGTCGGCAATCAAACAGGTATCCAAAATCGCTGTAGTAAAATCGCCCGACGACGTACGAATGGCGGAACCGCCGCGGTTGCGACGCATTTCAAAGCGGTTGGCGATGAAACCGCTGCGCGCAAGCAAGCGAACCGTAGCGCCAAGTGTCGGCTGGCCCCCAATGGTCACCGCGTTATTGCCGTTGACCGTATTGCACGGCACCCCCGTTGCGCAGCGCAGCGCACCTGGCCGGGTGGTGCATCCGGTGAAGAACCCCGTGGAGTTGAGGGCTGCCTTGCTTCCCGAATAAAGGTCGAGAAAACTTTCCGAGTTCAGGTAGATGGCGCTGCCATCAACGGCGGCATTGTCCTCAATGCGAAAATCAAACGCACACAGGTGTGCCGTAGAGAACCCGGGGACCTGCCGGTCGCTTTGCAAGTAAACAGCACCACCCGTCTCCGAGGCATCATTGCCGCGCACCGTCGCCGGATTCAGCGGATCGGTTGTATAGAGATACACCTTCGCGTCGGCGCCATCGGAGTTCCCGCTGATGATGGAAATGCCGCCGCCGTCGCGCGCGGAGTTCCCGTAGATCGCGCCGAGTCCGCCCAGGCCGGACGAGCCAATGTAGGCAATCGCCGGGCCGGCCACATGGATGCCGCCGCCGAAGCCGCCGATTCCGCTCAAGCCCAGGGCTTCGTTGAACCCGATGATACTGGTCGGCGCCACCATCGTCATTTCCAGCGGCCCCGCAAGGTACAGGCCACCGCCGTCGTAGCGTGCGGTGTTGGCGCTGATGGTGTTGCGGTCGCTGATCACCAGCTCAGCATTGCTCCCGGTCGCCCGCGCAAAAATGCCACCGCCGTAGCCGGCGATATTGTTGGTGATGGTGCTTTCGATGATTTCGAGCCCGCCGTCACCGCTAAAATTGATGCCCCCGCCACCGCCGCCCCCGTCTTCATCGCCGCCGGAGATGCTCAAATGGCGCAGCTTGACGATCGTCCCGGTGGCGATGGTGATCCGAAACACCGGTTCCAGCGCGCCGCCGACGCCGCTCACGGTGGTCTTGATGCTATCGCTCGCGGCCTGCGTACAAGTGGCAAAGCCGCCCACCACATTGAGGTTCTGGTTCGTTCCGGCATTGATGGTATTGGCCTCTGGCTGGTAGGTCAGCGAGCGGGTCAGGCGAATGGTGTCGGCACCCACTGAGGCGTTGGCTGCGTTAATTGCGGACTGGATGGTGCCGTGCGAGCAGCCCGCGCCGCTGCCGACGGTGAAAATGGCGGCAATCGCGTTGCTGGCAACAGTGGCTTGAATAACAAGCGCGTAAAGCAGCGTCTGGACGGAGATACGGTGAGTCATGGGGGTTCCTCGAAGCACGCCCTCAACTGGGCGCGATTCGAGTAACGCCGTTTCATCGAAAACTGCGACATGGCATTTGGCGAAATGCGCGAAATGGGGACAGCCATACACTTGATGCAGCGAAACCCGAGGCAATCAAACCCAGCGTGCGCAGACAGCGGGGTTTAATTTGTCGGTCCCGGGTTCGCCGACGCGTTCGACCTCGTTTTTTCGAACCCAGCATCACTGCGCCGTGGTGCTGACTGTTCTCACTGAAATCCGTTGGCTAAGATCGAATCGGAGATGAAAAACTGGCGCGTGCTTTCGATCAGGCCGCCCGATTCATGCCCTTGGCCGGAACTCACCTGAGCGCGCATGCGAAAATAAAAGGCTGATTTGGCTGCGTGCGCTGCGATTGCGAGTCTGGCCTGCGAGCGGCCCAGACTGTCAAAAACAATGCATTTCGCCCTTCGTATGATGGCGTTCATCACAGCGCGGTGAACGGGCACTTGTCTTGGCCTCGGGTTCTTGGCTAACGTAGATAAACCCTCACTTGAGCCTTGCATACCTAATGAATAAGCAGATGCCGAAATGGTTGTTTTTGGCGTTCGTCATTGCGCCGATGCCAAGTGTGTTGCAGGCGCAGGAGCAACGTGTCGCTGTCGATTTCGGCGTCGCGCTACCACAGGCAGGTGCGAGTCTTACGCCGGTGATCAGCGGAACTTGGCTGAACGGCTGTATTCCGAACAGTGCCACTGTGACCTCCAATAATTACAGCGCTTTGATTGTGCTGAAAGTGCCGCCACTGGATACGTTTTGCAGCCAGGCGTTGACGAACTTCCGCGTCACAGCCGCGCCGGTGTCATTTGCGCAGGCTGGCAGCTATTCGTTGGAAGTGATCGATTCCAACGGTCAAAGGCTAAAGTCGAGCGGATTCTCCGTGCAATCGCCAACCACCGCCTACAGCCAATTTAATGTCTCGGGCGTTTGGTTCGAACCGACGAGCAGCGGCAGCGGCTTGTTTTTGCTGCACAGCAAAAAAGGCACAAACGACGCCATTTTTGGCGGTTGGAACAACTACCGGCAGAGCGGCGAATCAAGCTGGTTTTCTCTGCAGGGCGGCGCGTGGGTCAGCCCACTCAGCTTCGCAGGCGAGGTCCACGAGAGCAAAGGGATGTTGCTGACTTGCTTCTTGCCGGTGCCCACCGATCCAAATTGCCCGAACGCGTTGAATCCGATTCCAGCCGCCTCAGGCGGCCGCGTCGGCAGCTACCGATTGGACGTCATTAGCGAGAGTAGCGCTGAGATCACCTTCAAGCTCGACAGCGGCCCGACGACCCGCAAGATCAGGCTGCAAAAAATTCTCCAGCCGGGCGTGTAGAGGCTTAAAGCTGACAAAAGAAGCGGCAATTTCCTACACGCATTGGCGGTAATTGCCTATCGTTACAGCGGGCAAGGTTCTCCAACAATGGCTGCACCCGGAACGCAACCGGGTTCACTCAAACCTAATCGGAGAACTGCATTATGAAATTTCTACACGCAACGCTGTTTGGCGCCGCACTCGGCATCTCATCGGCTTTCTTTGCCGCGTTGGCTAGCGCCGCGCCGGTCAATGTTAATCGCGCTGACGCAACCACCATCGCTGCCGCACTGAACGGCATTGGCGAAGCCAAAGCACAAGCGATCGTGGCCTATCGTGAGCAGCACGGCCCGTTTAAGAGCTTGGACGAACTGGTCAACGTCAAAGGCATTGGCCTCAAAACGATCGATAAAAACCGCAGCGATATTCTGTTGGGCGAAGGTAAAACCGCGCCAAAACCGGCGCAGCCGAAGTAGCGACCCTCAAAGGACGGATGGCCATGGATGGCTGCTTGGGTCGTGCGTTTTGAACAAGATCGTTTTATTTTCAATGTCTGTGATCCGTTCCGGCACTGTTTGACGTAACTTCCAATATCTTCCTCAAGCGGTACACCGGTATGCGCACGCTAACTCCTTCTTTGTTGATCCTGCTCGCGTTAGCCGCAGCGCCGCTCAATGCACAAACATCCGGCGCTTGGCGCTATCAGGGCACGCTCAATGAGCGTGGCGCACCCTTCACTGGAGCGGTTGCTTTTCGGGTGACGCCTTTTCCGAGCGAGGTCGGTGGCAAGGCATTAGCGCCTGCAATCACCTATTCCAACGTGCAGGTTCACGCCGGCCAGTTTGTACTGAATATGGAATTGCCGCTTTTGGCGATTGCGGAGCCGTGGCTGGGCGTTGAAATCCTTGCCGCGGATGGCGCGGCCAGCGCACTGCCCACGCGCAGCAAGCTCGCCAAGAATGCGGGAGCCGCCTGCTGGGCGCTCAATGGTAATGCCGGCACCACGCCGGGCACGGATTTTCTAGGGACCACCGATTTGACGCGTATGACCTTGCGTGCCGGCAACTTCGCTTTCCTCAGTGGTGAGTTGCGCAGTATCCCCAACCCCAACGGTGGCTTTCCGCTGCGGGCGGGACCGGTTGTGATTGCTGGTTCTGGCGGCAATTCAATCACCAGCGGTGTCGTTGGTGCGGCGATCGGCGGCGGCGGTGGCAACAACGCGGCTTCCATCAACAATCGCGTCTCCGACGATTGGGGCGTGGTCGCGGGCGGTGGCGACAACGTCGCCGGCAACGACGCTGCGCCGACCACCGACGCTTCGTTCGCGACAGTCAGCGGTGGCTCCAACAACCGAGCGACCGCCGCCGGCAGTATGGTCGGCGGCGGCGTTACCAATAGGAGCATTGGCTTCGCCACGGTGGTAGCCGGCGGTTTTAATAGCATTGCGTCTGGCCAGACCGCGACCATCGCCGGTGGCTTCGGCAACCAAGCCAGTGGCGAATCATCTGCGGTCGGCGGTGGCGTTAGCAATGAAGCATCCGGTCAGTTCGCAACCGTCCCGGGCGGCAGCGGTAACAGCGCGCGCGCACCGAACAGCATGGCGGCGGGTAAGTTGGCTAATGTTCGCCCGACAGACAGCGGCACCTTTATTTGGTCGGATGCATCACTGGGAGGGGTTCTATCGACCGCGCCGAATCAGTTCTTGATCCGCGCCACCGGTGGCGTTGGAATTAACACCACTGAAACCACGTTGGGCGGCGTCACCGTCGGTAACCCCAACGATTCGGACGGTCTGGTCAACTTGGGCTGGTCAAACAACATTGCGCGCTTGCGCGTCGGTGGCACAGGGACCGGTGGAGCGAATGGCTTTGTCTTGCAAAGCATCAGCGATCAGATCCTGCTGCGCGCCGTTGATGCGGGCGCCAGCGCGCGCGTTGGGATCGGTCGCAATCCCACCACATACGCGTTGGAAGTTCAGGGCGAAGCCTTCAAAACCGCGGGCGGCGGGATCTGGCTCACTCCATCTGATGAACGGGTAAAGCAAGACGTGCAAACGCTGAGCGGCGCGTTGCAACGCCTGAGCGCGCTGCGCCCGGTCAGCTTTCACTACACGCGCGACTACTTGAGCGCCCATCCCGACGCTAGCGCCGGGCGCCAAGTGAGCGTGATCGCACAGGAGTACGCCAAGATTTATCCCGACGCCGTTCACAGCGCCGCAGAGCCAGTTCCCGGCGCCGCCAAAGGGGCACCGAATCTGCTGCTGGTTGATTTACACCCGGCGCTGGTTGACAGCCTGAGCGCGGTTGCGCAGCTCGCCGCGCAAAATGCGCTGCTAGAGGGCGAAGTGAAGGCCTTGCGCGGCGCGATCGATGAAATCAGCGAGCGCCTTAATCAAATTGAACGGACTGCACAATGAAAACGCTCGCCTGCTTTGTCATTGCGCTGCTGAGTAGCCTTCAGGTCGCGGCCGAAGCGGCGCGCTTTGAGGTCAGCAACGCGGAAATTACGGCCTCGCCCGAGGATTCACGCTTCAGCGTTCAAGCCACGCTAAGTCCTGAAAAAACCGAATCGCGCTGGCAGCTTAAAGCGAGCATTTCCAGAGTTAGTGATCGTAACAAGCTCGGTGGCGATTCGATTTTTGCCGACGGTTTTGAGATTGCTGGGTGCGCGCCCTAGTGATCCGCTGGCTTGGGTCGGTTATGACCTGCGTGAGCACCCGTGCTTAAACCTAAACCTCCCAGGTGACCGCGCTATTTTTCAAAAAAGCCCAGCTAGAATTCCTTCTACAAGTTCGCTGTTCCACTCCATAGAAAACTCACTGTGCCAGCTCGTCGCGCTGCGCTATGCGATCTGGGAACAGCGCTCTCGGGCTCGCCAAATTTTCGAATTTAGTTCAACTTAGGGAGCGAGTCTAAAGCCGTCAGCTACGTGGGTCAGCGCACCGACGCAAGGTTCTGTTGCGCCCACAGTCGTCGCAGAATTGGCCCCACTGGCGAGCGACCGCTGGACAGTTCGGCCAGATTGTCAGCTGAGCTCGCCATGAATCTTTACAGCAAGACGCCCGACAGCCAGACGCCGGACAGCAAGACGCCTGACGTCAAGACTCCAGACGTAAAGGGTCCAGACGTCATCAGCCAAAACATCGATTCGATCGCGGCTTTTTACAAGCGCGAGCATGAAAAGGTTACTGCACAGCAGCGTGTTGTCGAACGCATCAGCCAGCTCGCCGCGCAGCCGCTGTTTCTCAGCGCGACGTTACTTGTCATCGCACTTTGGATCCTCGTTAATGTAGGCCTGCAGCTTTTCAACCAAGACCCATTCGATCCCCAGCCCTATCAATCGCTGCAAGGCGTGATCACCTTGCAGGCGCTGCTTACAACCACGGCGGTGCTGATCCGCCAGGAGCGGCTCGCCAAGATTGACGAACTGCGCGATCACCTCGACTTGCAGCTCAATTTACTGACTGAACAAAAGACCACCAAGCTGATCAATCTGATCGAGGAATTGCGGTTTGATCTGCCGATGGTCAGGAACCGACAAGACGTTCAATCCGAGGCAATGCAGCAAGCAACCGACCCGCAGCGCGTGCTCAATGAAATCGACATCGCTCTGCTCCCGTCGCATGGAGCGGCCGGCGCAGCGCTCAATCCGCCCGGCGATTTGGCTGGCTGAAGCAACGCATTTAGCGGCCGAGAGAGCCCATTAGCGGCGAGCTTTATTTTGGCAGAGCGGGCTTGGACGGATTGTCGCCAACGCGTGTCGTCTCTGCGCTGCCGACGTAACGACGATCGTTTTGCGTGTTTGAGAGTTATTGCCCTTTATTGCCTGAAGCGCTCTGCCTGACTTGGTGCGGCGGCGAACCGACGGGGCGCTCAACAAAGGTAAATAATGGTGCGTTCGTTGAAATTTAACCTTGTCCGGAAGTTGGTATGAAGCGCCGCGGTACCAAAAATCTTGCGAATTTTGCATTTGGTGCAGCGGCAGTGATGATTTCCATTCTGGGCTGGGTCATTTACGACGCCACGCTGCAGGCACGTGAATCGACCCTGCTGGTCACCCGTACGCTGGAGGTGATCCGCTCGATGGACAGAATCAATGAGGATCTGAGCAATGCCGAGATTGCCCATCGCGGCTTCCTTCTCACGAGCCAGGACAACCTCGCTGCAGAGCGTGATACGGCATTGACGGAAGCTGAAGACGCCTACAAAGTCCTGCAGATCTCCACACAGGACAATCCCAACCAACAGCGCCGCCTGCTGGAACTCGATCAACTGGTTGCCACTCGGGTAAAAAACATGCGCGAAAACAGCCTTCGGCTCAACACCGACGGTATTGCTGCCGCAAGCGTTTACATTGCCAGCGAAGCGGCGCACACGCAGCGAGCCACTTTGCAAGAACTCATTGAGGAGATGCGTGCCGAAGAGTTGCAGCTGCTCCAGCGTCGCCGGGATGAGCTGCAGAATCGCTACGGCAGTTCGCTGATTGTCTTGATTACCACGATGCTGATTGGTCTGGTATCGCTTGGGTATTTTGCCTTTGTAGCGCAAGCGAGACGTCAAAATCTGGCCACGCAATATGCGCGCAGCCTGATTGAGGCGAGCCAGGATGCGATGGTCACCATCAACCCGGATGGCAAGATTTCAGACGTCAACGAGGCCACGGCGCGGGTGACGGGGGTGGATCGAAAATCCCTTATCGGGAGTGACTTCTCCAATTACTTCACCAACCCGGTGTTGGCCCAGGAAGGCTACCAACGGGTGTTCGCGCGGGGCTTTGTCACCGACTACGCGTTGACTATCCACCACCGAAATGGCTCGTTGACGGATGTGCTGTACAACGCATCGGTCTACAAAGATGGCAATGGCCGCGTGCTTGGGGTCTTTGCCGCTGCGCGCGACGTCACGCAGCGCAACCAGTTGGACCGGATCCTGGCCGAGCGCAACGCCGAGTTGCAGACCGCGCGCGAAGTGGCGGACAAAGCCAGCCTTTCCAAATCGGAATTTCTATCCAATATGAGCCATGAAATCCGCACGCCGATGAACGCCATCATCGGCATGTCGCATTTGGCCATGAAGACTGAGTTGACTCCGCGCCAGCGCGACTACATCAAGAAGATTCAGAGCGCCGGGCAGCATCTGCTGAGCATCATCAACGACATTCTGGATTTCTCCAAAATAGAGGCTGGAAAATTAACGGTGGAGCACACCGAGTTTGAGCTGGAGAAGATGCTTGACACGGTCGCCGGCCTGATTACCGAAAAGACCAGCGCAAAAGGCCTCGAACTGATTTTTGATGTGGGGCGCGACGTGCCCAGCGTGCTGTTAGGTGATCCGCTGCGCCTAGGGCAGATCCTGATCAACTATGCCAACAATGCGGTCAAATTTACCGATGCCGGTGAAATTGACATTATCGTGCGCCTGCGCGAACAGGCTGACCGGGAGGTACTGGTCTATTTTGCGGTGCGCGACACCGGTATCGGAATTGCCGAGGAACAGCGTGGTCGGCTATTTCATTCCTTCCAACAGGCAGACGCCTCAACTACACGCAAATACGGCGGTACCGGGTTAGGCCTGTCCATTGCCAAAAACCTCGCTGAATTAATGCACGGCGAAGTGGGTGTGGAGAGCGAGCCTGGCAAGGGCAGCACTTTCTGGTTTACCGCTCGCTTAGGCCGACTGGGCCATGCGAACCGCAAGCCCATTTTAAATGCTGACTTGCGCGGACGCCGGGTCCTCGTGGTCGACGACAATGAAAATGCCCAAGATGCGCTGGCGGGCATGCTCGAAGGCATGGCGCTCGTGGTTGAGAAGGCATCCAGCGGGATGCAGGCAATTGCCGCCGTAAACACCGCCGACGCACGGGGCGAGCCGTTTGACATGGTGATGGTCGACTGGCGCATGCCGGGCATGAACGGCATCGAGATGGCACGCCAGGTGCGCGCGAGCGCTCTGAACTCCATGCCGCATCTGGTTTTGGTGACCGCGTATGGATTAGAGGAAGTGGTCCGCGAAGCTGAGGAAGCCGGTCTGGACGACATCCTTATCAAGCCGGTCAGTCCATCGGTCCTGTTCAGCTGCGTGGCCCGGGTGCTGGGCGACTCACCCGTCGAGCGAAAAGTGGTCAACGATGCGCCATCGCATCTCTCGGAGAGTTTGGCTGCGATCCGCGGCGCGCGCATTTTGCTGGTGGAGGACAATGATCTTAATCAGGAAGTGGCAACCGAGCTGCTACGCGACGCCGGTTTCGTCGTGGACTTAGCTGAGAACGGGGAAATCGCCCTTCGCAAGATCCAGATAGTGAGCTACGCCGCGGTACTAATGGATATGCAGATGCCGATTATGGACGGCGTCACGGCGACCCAGGAAATTCGCAAGCTGCTCGGTTTTGAGGCACTCCCCATCATTGCGATGACGGCCAACGCGATGGAGGGCGACCGCCAGCGCTGTCTGGCAGCCGGCATGAATGACTATGTGGCCAAGCCCATCGAACCTGACGATCTTTGGCGCGCCCTGCTGGCCCAAGTGAAGTCGCGAGGCCACAGTACAGCCGCAGTGCCCCTTCAGCTTCAGGCAAGTTTGGGTAGTGAGATTCCCGCCGGAATAGTTGGGCTAGACGTAGACACCGGCATGCGTCGCGTCTTGGGCAAGAAGTCGCTTTACCTGTCGATGTTGCGCAAATTTGTAGCGGGGCAAAAGCTTGCAGTTGCAGACATTCGCAGCGCATTTGCGCAGGGCGATCTGCGCGCAGCGGAGCGCATTGCCCATACGACCAAGAGCGTTGCGGCCAACATCGGTGCCAGCAAGCTGCAAGCTCTGGCGGCAGAAGTTGAAACCGCCATGAAGCTCTGGCAGTCGCGTGATCGGGTTGAAGCCTTGTTCGATGCGCTGGACGTGCCGCTGCGCGACATGGTGGTGGCGCTGGAAACCGCCCTGCCGCCGGAAGAACGATTCAAAATGACCGAGGTCGACGCAGTACGCCTGCGCGCGGTGCAAGTGCAACTCGAGTCTTTGCTGGAATACGACGACTCGGCAGCGATTGAAGTCTTCAACGCGAATAACGAACTTTTTCTTGCAGCTTATCCCCGCCACTACCGAAGCCTAGATTACGCCTTCAAGACGATCAATTTCGAGGCGGCCCTAGCGGTGTTGCGCGAGTTGGCTGCTATTACACCTGACGGAAAAACGCCATGACTGCCTTGCCCGCTTTAGCCAAACCGATCATTCTGGTTGTCGATGACACGCCAGCCAACCTCTCACTGATGATCGGGCTGTTGGCTGACGATTACACCGTGAGGTTGGCCAACAATGGCGAAAAGGCGCTCAGAATTGCCGCTGCGGCGTCGCCTCCGGACCTGATATTGCTCGACATCATGATGCCGGAGATGGACGGCTACGAAGTCTGCCGCCGCCTCAAGGCAGACCCCCTCACTCGCGAAATCCCGGTGATCTTTCTCACAGCCCGGGCCGAAGTTGAAGACGAAAGACTGGGACTCGAGCTGGGGGCGGTGGACTACATCACCAAGCCGCTGAGCCAGCCGATCCTGATGGCTCGGGTCAGGACGCACTTGACGCTAAAGGCACTCGCCGACGCTTTGCGCTCCAGAAACGAAAGTCTCGAATATGAGGTGGCAGCCAGAACGCAGGAGATTGCAGCCGTCCAGGACGTCACAATTCTCGCGATGGCGTCGCTTGCGGAAACGCGCGATTTGGAAACCGGCAACCACATCCGCCGCACGCAGAACTACGTCAGAGCCCTGGCCTTGCAACTATCCGACCACCCCCGGTTTGCACATGGCTTAACCGATCGCGCCATCGCCACGCTGTTCAAGTCAGCGCCTTTGCACGACATCGGCAAAGTCGGCATCCCCGACCGGATTTTGCTCAAACCCGGGCGCCTGGACGCGGCCGAGTTCGAGATCATGAAAACCCACACGACGCTCGGACGCGATGCCATCGCACATGCCGAGAAAGCGCTCGGCGTGGAGGTTGAGTTTCTGTCCGTGGCCAAAGAGATTGCGCTGTCGCACCAGGAGAAATGGGACGGCAGCGGCTATCCGGAAGGCCTATCCGGCGACTCGATCCCCGTCAGCGCGCGGCTGATGGCGCTAGCGGACGTCTACGACGCCCTGATCAGCCGCCGCGTCTACAAAGAACCCATGAGCCACACCGAAGCGTTCGCGATCATCCTCGCCGGCCGCGGCGCGCACTTCGATCCCGACATCGTCGACGCATTCGTCTTCATCCAGGACGAGTTCGTCGCCATTGCCGAGCGCTACGCGGATACCGACCAGGATTTTGAACAGAAAAAGCGGTATTTGGCGCAGTCGGTTCTGGCGTAAGAAGTTTGGTCAGATGTCAGCTGAGCAACTCCTCTACAGCGGCTCGAAAGTAATCACTTCGCGCACACGCAGCTTCATCGCATCGGCCACCGCTTGCAGGCGCTCAACTGAGACACGCTTGTACTGCGTGGCTTCGTAGCGCTGCACCTGCTGCTCGGCCAAAGCCAGCTTGTCGGCCAGCTCCTTCT
>Ga0163144_10014086_pt1 | contig 16628 bp, 6 predicted proteins | sample OliLak19BULKMAT1_FD_123175 | JGI IMG/M metagenome (GOLD analysis project Ga0163144, IMG submission 123175) | Freshwater microbial mat bacterial communities from Lake Vanda, McMurdo Dry Valleys, Antarctica - Oligotrophic Lake LV.19.BULKMAT1 | ecosystem: Environmental > Aquatic > Freshwater > Lake... | reverse complement strand
GTCATCGCGCCTGGCGCGACGTCGGCGGTCACCCTGACCGTCGCGGTCGGCCTCACCGCCGCGCCCTCGGTCACGAATACGGGAACGGTCCAAACGCCTGGCGACACAACTCCCGGCAACAACACATCGACCGTCACTACCTCCGTCGGCAGCACCCTCGACCTCGGTATCGCCAAGAGCCACACCGGCAATTTCACGGTAGGACTGGTCGGCGTGTACAGCCTCACGGTTTCCAATGTCGGAAATGTGCCGACAACCGGAACAATCAGCGTGGTGGACAACCTTCCCACCGGCTTGAGCTTCGTCTCGGCGACCGGACCAGGGTGGATCTGTTCGGCCGTCGGCGCGGTAGTCAGCTGCAACAGCGCGGGCCCGCTCGCGCCGGGTGCCTCGTCGCTCATCACGCTGACAGTTGCCGTCGCCGCTGCTGCATCCCCGTCGGTCACGAACGCAGCGACCGTGTCCACGCCTGGCGACGTGGTGCCGGGTAACAACACTGCGTCGGACCCCACGACGGTTGTCATTCCGCCCGATCTTTCAATCGCCAAGACGGCCATTAGCGCGTTCATCGTTGGCCTGAATGCGACCTATTCGCTTGGCGTGAACAACGTCTCGGTGTCGCCGACCACCGGGACCACGACCATCACAGACGTCCTTCCGGTCGGCCTCACTTTCGTCTCGGCGTCAGGGCCAGGCTGGAGTTGCAGCTTTGCGTCGGGAACCGTCAGCTGCAGCACTGCTGCCGTCATTGTACCGGGGGCATGGTCAGTGGTCACGCTGACGGTCGCAGTCGGCCAGGGCGCCGCGCCGTCGGTCACCAACACCGGAACGGTCAAGACCCCCGGCGACTTGAATGTGGGCAACGACACATCGACGGTCGTGACGCAAACCGGCCGCATCATGAGAGACCTCGCAATCGCCAAGAGCCACACCGGTAATTTCACGATCGGACAAAACGGCGTATACACGCTGACTGTGTCGAACGTCGGGAACGTATCGACGATCGGGCCGATCACCGTCGTGGACAATCTTCCCAGCGGACTGAACTTCGTCTCGACCACTGCGGCGGGGTGGACCTGCTCGGCAGCCGGTGCGGTGGTCAGCTGCAACAACTCGGGCGTGCTTTCGCCGGGTAGCTCGTTGGTCATCTTACTGACCGTCTCCGTGTCCGCAGCGGCGGTGCCATCGGTGACGAACGTTGCCACCGTGTCTACACCAGGCGACGCGGTAGCGGGGAACAACACGGCGTCGGACCCCACCACCGTCGTTACACCTCCGAATTTCCTCGATCTCGCCATCGTCAAAACGGCCACGAGTCAGTTCGTCGTTGGCCAGAATGCGACCTACTCGCTTGCGGTCAGCAACGTCGCGTTAGTGCCGACGATGGGAACCACGACCATCACGGACGTGCTTGCGCCTGGCCTCACGTTCGTCTCGGCGACTGGCCCGGGCTGGAGCTGCGGCGTCGCTGCGGGGACGGTCACGTGCAGCAATCCGGCGGTCATCGCGCCGGGCGTGACGACGGTCGTTACGCTCACCGTTGCGGTCGGTGCGGCCGCCACGCCATCGGTCACCAATACGGGCACGGTGCAGACCCCGGGCGACCAGAATCCGGGCAACAACAGTTCCACCAGCACCACTGGGACTGGGGGAGGAGGTGGACTAACTCTCGACCTGGAGATCGTGAAGACGGCGAGCGCGCTGGTGGCGGGAACCACGGGCACCTACACGCTCACCGTCAAGAATGTGGGCGGCACGGCGACGACGGACCCGATCATCGTGACCGACAATCTCCCCGCAGGCCTGACCTTTATCGGTGGTGCTGGAGGAAGCTTTACATGTAGCGCGCAGGCTCAGCTCGTGACGTGCTCGCGAATTGCGGTACTTCAGTCCGGCCAGTCGGCGAGCATTGTGGTCACCGTCGCCGTCACCGCCGCGGCGGGAACTGTCGTCACGAATACCGGCGTCGCCAAGACGCTCGGTGACGGCAACCCGGCAAACGACTCGTCGAGGGCGATCTCCAATGTGGGCGGCGGCGGTCCTGCTCCCGACCTCGCGATGAAGAAGTTGCTTGTCGGCAGCGCCGTTGCCGGGCAGAACGCGACGTTTACGCTGACGGTGACGAATGTCGGCAGTGGTAGAACAACGGGACTGATCACGGTCACCGATGTGCTCCCCACGGACTTCACCTACGTAAGCGCGACCGGAAACGGCTGGACCTGTTCGGCGGTGGGACAGAGCCTCACGTGCACCAATGCCGGACCGCTGCTTCCTGGAAACTTAACGGTCATCACCGTTATCGCGAGAGCCGCAGCCGGACTTCGTGCCTTCTCGAACACCGCGGTGGTGAAGACGCCTGGGGACTCGAACCCGACCAATGATTCGGACACGATCAGCCTCGGGGCGCCAAGCATCCTCTTCATCGACCTCGTGACGATCAAGTCCGCGTCGAGCTCTTCGTTCACCGTGGGGCAGCCGGCCAGCTACACGTTAACTGTTCGCAACATCGGTTCGCTGAGCACCGTGCTTCCCATCGTGGTGACGGACGTGGTGCCTGCAGGCCTAACGCTGGTGTCGGCATCGGGGCCCGGATGGTCGTGCACGATAGCCGGCCAGACGGCCACGTGTACGAGCCCTGGACCACTCGCCCCGGGCGAGTCATCGAACGTGACGGTGAACGTGATCCCTGTCGCGACGGCGGTGCCATTGGTACGGAACACCGCGAGCTCGACCACCCCGGGTGACGGCAACCCGGCCAACGATTCCTCAACGGTCACCACGCCGGTGGGTGGACTCGTCGACCTGTCGCTGAGCAAAGTGTCGGTGGGCACGTTCAAGGTGGGCGGTCAGGGGCGGTACACGCTAACCGTGCGCAACACAGGTACAACTGCGGCGACGCCCCCCATCACGGTCACGGACACGCTGCCGACGGGGCTCACCTTTGTCTCGGCTACCGGAACCGGGTGGGCGTGCGGGGCGGCGGGCGGCATCCTGACGTGCACGCGCTCCACGGCAGTCGCATCTGGCGAGTCGTCCATCATCGATCTCACGGTGTCGTTAGGCGCGGCGGCGATTCCCCAGGTGACCAACTGCGCCGTCGTGACGGGGACAAACGAGACCGAAGCGCGGGTCAACAATCGGGCGTGTGACACGACGCCGGTAAGTGGTGAGCCGCAACTCGACATCACCAAGGGCGTGTCGAAGGGAGAGGCACAGATCGGCGATGTGCTCGACTACACGCTGGTTGTCAGGAACACGGGAACCGCCGACCTGGCGGACGCAGTGGTGGTTGACGAGCTCCCCCTTGGTTTTGCGTATGACCTGAAAACGGCGCGCGTCGGTGGAGTGGCCATCGCCGAGCCGACGGGTGCTCCCGGTCCGCGGCTCAGCTTCGCGATCGGTCTGCTGAGGGTGAACGTACCCGTGACTGTTACCTATCGCGTTCGCATCAGCGCGTCGGCACAACTGGGGAATAATACGAATGTCGCGGTGGCGAGCAGCCGCGATGGCTCGAAGAAGTCACCTCCGGCGCGGGCGACGACCAGAGTGAGCGGCGGGCTGTTTAACGAGCGCGGCGCGATTGTCGGCAAGGTCTACACGCAGTGCAACTGCGCAAGCGCCATGCAGGAATCCGGCGAAGTCGGAATTCCGGGGGTGCGCGTCTATCTCGAAGACGGATCATCGGTGGTGACCGACGTGGAAGGCAAGTACAGCTTCTATGGTGTCTCGGCCCGCATGCACGTGGTCAAGGTGGACCGGGCGTCGCTGCCGCGTGGCGCGGTGATGGTCGCGTTAGGCAACCGCAACGCGCTCGACGGTTACTCGCGCTTTGCCGACGTCAAGGGTGGAGAGTTGCACAAGGCGGATTTCGCAGAAGGATCGGGCTCGGCCGACGTGCTGCGACTGGCGTTGACGCGTCGGCGGGCGGGCGAAGTTGAGAATGCGGGTACGCAGATTTCTGACAGCGCACGACCGCCGCGTCTGGCTGGTGCGGGAGGAGTTGCCCAAGTCGATGCGCGAGGAAACGCACTCGGAGCCACCGCACCAGGCGATTCGATTCGTATTGCGTACGCGTCGCCGACAGCGGCCGTGATGCTCTCGCAGGATTCGGGCACGGGGCCGATGCGAAAGGACAAGGCCTATCGTCCGCTACTGGGGGCCGCAAACGCCATGACCGAGCGCAATTCGCAACTACCGGCGACTCCGTTGCGCGCGCTGGCCGCGCAGCAGGATCGAAACCCCTCGGGTTATGGCCGAGTGCAGCTCGAGGTGCCGCAGGAAGGAATTCCGGCCGACGGTCAGACGCTTATCACGGTGGTCGTACGCGCCGTAGACCGGAACGGGAATCCGCTGACCGGACGCATTCCCGTCACACTCGAGGCCTCGTTAGGCCGCTGGCTCGGGGACGAGATCGGAGCCACGGAGCAGGGTCGGCAGGTCACGCTCGACGGAGGTGTCGGCCGCTACACATTGGTTGCCGCCGCTCAACCGGGACGGGGTGAGGTTCGTGTCACCACGCCGGACGGCGTACAGACCATGCCGATCACCTTCGTCCCGGTGGCTCGCCCACTCATGGCAATGGGTTTGTTGAATGCGCGGATCGATTTCCGCTCGCTCCTCAAGGGTGCGAATGCCCTTTCGTCTACCGCCGACGGTTTCGAGGAGTCGCTGCGCGACTGGACGTTCGACAACGATAGCGGCAAAGTGCGCGGAGGGGCTCGAGGCGCGCTCCTGCTCAAAGGCCGTGTCCTCAACGACCAGTTGCTGACCCTGTCGTACGACAGCGAGCGTGACCGTGGACGCACGCTCTTCCGTGACATTCGCCCCGACGAGTTCTTCCCGGTTTATGGCGATGCGTCGATGCGCGAATTCGACGCGCAGTCGCGGCGGAAATTCTATGCGCGCCTCGACCGCGGGCCGTCGTACACGATGTTCGGTGATTTCCAGACCATGCGAGCAGACGAGCGGCGCGTACTCACGGTGTACGATCGTTCACTCAATGGCGCGGTAGAGCATTTCGAGGGAAGTAAGGGGACGGCGACGCTCTTCGCGAGCCAGGGACGCACGCGCCAGACGGTGGACGAGTTGCCGGGACGCGGTATTTCTGGGCCGTACGTTCTGAGCCAGTCACAGGGGCTCGTCAACTCTGAACGTGTTGAAATCATCACCCGCGATCGAAACCAGCTCTCGGTGATCCTGTCACGCGTGGTACTGACACGCTTCGCCGACTACACCATCGAAGCGCTTACGGGGCGTCTCCTCTTCCGTTCCCCGGTGCCGAGCGCCGACGCCAATCTCAACCCGGTCTCGATTCGCGTCACCTACGAGACCGACACTGCAGGGGGCGACAAATTCTGGGTGTACGGGGGCGACGCGTCGCTCCGGCTCACCGATGCCCTCGAGGTGGGCGCGACCTACGCGAAGGATAAGAATCCGTTGCAGAATACGCAGTTGGCCGGCGTAAACGCGACGGCGAAGCTGGGCCGAGAGACGATCGTGTTCGGCGAACTCGCGCAGAGCGAACAGGCCGGTACCAAGGGTGAGGCGTTCCGCGTCGAACTTCGTCACCAGTCCGAGCGCGTAGATGGACGAGTCTTCGCGGCGCGCAGCGACTCGACCTTCTCGAATCAGTCGTCCACCTTCTTCGGAGGGCGTACGGAGCTGGGTACGCGCTTTACCGTCGCGCTGAACAACAAGAGTCGCCTGGTCGGCGAGGCACTACGCACCGAAAACAACACGGGCCTCGACGGACGTCGCGACGGTGCGCTGCTTTCGTTCGAGCGACAGATCAACAAGGCCTGGCGCGCCGAGTTCGGCTATCGGTACGCCAAGGAGTCGGGCAACTACTCGCCCTATCCGGGAGCATCCAGCTCACGCATCAACCGCGGCCTCGTCGACAACGACGTCAGCGCCATACGCGGCCGACTGAACTGGACGCTCCCCGAGAAGACCAGAAGCTCACTCTTCACGGAATACGAGCAGGACATTCGCGACGACTCACATCGTGGCGCCGTGGGCGGCGAGTACATCATCAACAACCGCACGCGTGTCTATGGGCGTCACGAGTGGTTGACTGGTACGCAGGGAGCATACGCTACCAATGAGGGGTCGAACCAGGAGTTCACGGTGTTCGGTATTGATGCCGACTACCTCAAGAACACGCAGATGTTCAGCGAGTACCGCGCACGCGACGCATTTGCTGGTCGCGACGCGGAAGCCTCCATCGGTTTGCGGAACCGGTGGGCCGTCGCGCCGGGACTGCTCATCAACACGAGCTTCGAGCGTGTCTCGCCGCTCTTCGGCACAATCGGAACCGGCGTCAACGCGACCACGGGTGATGCCCTCGCTGCTACGGGCGCCGTGGAGTGGACGCGTCCCTCGCTTTGGAAGAGCACCGCGCGCCTCGAATACCGTGATGCCGACACCGGCGACAACTTCCTCGCGTCGTTTGGCTATGCCCGCAAGCTGTCGCGCGACTGGACGCTGCTCGGGCGAACGTTGTGGGATGTGTACGACGCGCAGCAGAACCAGACGCACGGGTGGTCGCAGCTCGGCTTCGCCTGGCGAGAGACCGATCGCAACAAGTGGAATGCGCTCATGCGCTACGAGAACCGCGTCACGCATCTCGGCTCCCTCGGCACCGTACAGGAAACAGAGAATCTCGCCCACATTCTCGCCGCGCTGGTGAACTACCAGCCGGCGTCGCGGGTCACGCTCTCGGGGCGCTATGCAGCCAAAATGGCGCGCGACGACGTCGGCACGCTCAGTACGCGCACCACGTCGCAACTCCTGATGGGGCGCGGCATCTTCGATCTCAACCGTCGTCTAGACGCGGGCCTGATCGGCTCGCTCCTAGCCAGTGACGGCTTCTCGTCGCGCCGCTACGGACTGGGTGGTGAGCTGGGTCTCATCGTCCTCAAGAATCTTCGCGTGGCGGGCGGATACAATCTCTTCGGCTTCACCGACAAGGACCTCAACACCTTCGGTACGACCCGCAAGGGTGCATACCTCGAACTCGGCTTCAAGTTCGACGAGTCAATGTTCGGACTGGGGGTGAGAGACGTGCCCTGCGACAACGCCTGCCGTGCAGGAGGGAAAAAAGAATGACGGTCAGTCGACTTCAGTATCGTGTCGCCGCCGCTGCGGCCACGACCCTGATAGCGCTTCTCGCGGGATGCGCGTCCGCGAACATGATTCCTGCAGGGCGACTTACGCCGGTGAAGGACCGCGTGAGCGACGAAGCGATCGCGCGCGACTTGGCGATCTTCGACGACTACGAGCGGCGGCTGAGTGCGGCGGCGCCCAACCCGTCGGGTGCGCAACGCTATCTCGCGGCTCGAGCGACCGAGTACGTGCGCATCGCGCGCGACGCGTACGAGCGCAACGATCGCACGGATTTTGTTGAAGACGCACTCGCCTGGGCGGCGGCCGACATCGAGACCCTGCAGCGGGACGGCGCCAATGCTGTCATGCCCAGCGCGGTGCCGATGCCCAAAGGAACGCAGCGATCGGACGAGGCGCTGTGGTCCAGGGCGGATGGATTGCGTCGAGACGCTGGCTCCCTGTCGGCTCCCGACGACATCGCGCGCGCCGAGGGTCAACTGATGCGCGCCGGCTATACGTTCCTGGCCGGCCCAGCCTGCATCGTCGACTCACCCCTCGTGGCGGCCACGCGATATCTCAACGGCGTCGACGGAAGTCGTCTCCCCAGCCCGCTCCCTGTTCCCGATGTGACGCCAACCCAGCCGATGCCGGTGCGGCCTCCCATTGAGCCCACGCCGCCGGCGAGTCCGTCGGCGAACTGCGCTACTCCCGAGCGATTGGCAGGGGTCCCGACAATGGTCCACTTTGCGCTCGACAAATCGTTCCTGGCTCCGACGACGAAGGCGGTACTCGACGAGCTGGTAGGGAAAATCGGGCAGTACTCTGGCATACGAGTCGTGCTGTCGGGGCATACGGACGTGCGCGCGCCCGACGACTACAATCAGGCGCTCTCCGAGCGCCGAGTGAAGTCGGTGCGATCGTACCTTGTGAGCAAAGGGCTCAGCGAGGGACGATTGTCCATTCTCGCCTTCGGCGAAAAGCGAGTCCTCGTCCCCGGAACCAAGGTGATGGACCACGCGCGCAACCGGCGCGTCGCCATCTCGTACACATTGTGTGACGGATCAGTGGTGCAGCCGGTCGAGCAGCTCAACGACATCCAGCTCGAAGCGGCACGCCGCAAACAAGCCGCGATGTTGGAGAAGAATTAGGAGGGGCAAGGCAGATCCTTCGGCAGAGAGCCCCGGTGATCCGAATCGCCACGGGTGCCTCTGGGCTATCTTCGCCACCTCACGATCGAGCGACGGACTCACGGGGAACCCTTGTGCCCTCGGAGCGCATCTCACAGCATTCGAGTGCGTGAACTGGCCCATGACGTGCAGTGGTGATTAGGTCCGCGCTAAACGGCAGCCGTCGCCGCCTGGTTCACGCGCGGATGCCGCCGTCCGACATTGGGCGGCGCCCGCTGTCCGCTCCATTTCCCCTACTGCAACCGATGGCGCCTACGTCTTTCGCCTGTCCTGCTTGCGGCGCGACGACCGCACCGACCGATCGCGTATGCGCGTCGTGCAGCGCACAGGTGTCCGGGGTGATGGCTTCCCTCTCGCCGGGCGCGCCCGCGACTTCTGGTGATCTTGGGCCGCCCGCCGCTCTCCTGTCGTCGACTTGGGCCCCAATCGCCGCCCGACTCGCTTACGCCCTAGTCGGCGACTTCGAGATCCTCGGCGAACTTGGCGAGGGAGGCATGGCGGCGGTCTTCCTCGCCCACGAGTGCGCCCTTAATCGAAAGGTCGCGCTCAAGGTCATGTCCCCTGCCCTCATGATGGGCGAAGGCATGATCGAGCGTTTCCGGCAGGAAGCGGTGACGCAAGCGAATCTGCAGCACGCAAACATTGTCGGCGTACACGGAGTGCGAAACGTCGACGACCTGCACTTCTTTGTCATGCAGTTTGTGCCGGGCCGCACCTTGCAGCAGGTGCTACGGGCCGAGCTCACGGCCGGGCGGTATTTGTCCATTCCCGTGATCCGGGCGTTGCTCTTTCAGGTCGGTTCGGCCCTCTCGTACGCCCACCGCCGCGGGGTCATTCACCGCGACGTGAAACCGGGGAACATTCTGCTCAATGGCGACGGTGATGCGGTCGTCACCGACTTCGGCATTGCGAAGGTTGTCGAGGCGCCGTCGCAGACGATGACAGGCACGGTGGTCGGGACGCCGACGTACATGAGCCCCGAACAGTGCTTCGCCGCCGACCTGACGCCGGCCAGCGACCAGTACTCGTTAGGAGTGGTGGCCTACGAACTCATCACGGGGCGCACTCCGTTTCTGGGATCGAGCTTTGTCCTGATGCAGGCGCACACCGCTACACCTCCCCCGTCGATCAGCGCTCTGCGCCCGGACTGTCCACCGGAGGTCGAGGCGGCAGTCATGCGAATGCTGGCCAAGGAGCGGGACGATCGATTCGGCGACTTGAACGACGCCCTGCATGCCCTCGGCGCGCAGGCCATGCGGATGCGTTCGGACGACCCCCTTCGTCGTGAGCTGCAACGGCTTGCCGACGTGCAGGGCGTGGAAGCCACGCTGGCCGACGTGCTTCGGGGCCCGCTGAGCCCTGTCCCCCGCTCCAAGGGAACGGCTCGCCTCGGTGGGCCAACCGTCACCCCACTGCCGAGTACCGCCGCTCCCTCGGCCACACTGGCGCTGTCGGGATCGACGCTGCCACCAGCGCCGGGCGACTCGTCCTGGGCCGCATCGCCTTCCGTTGCAGCGACGCCGGTGGGGACACCCACGACGTCGGGCCGTTCGATGATCGCGCTCGGAGGCGGCGTACTCGCCGTGGTCGCAGCAGTCGGCATTTGGATGATGACGCGGGCGGACACTGGAACACTGTCCACAGCTGGCGCGACTGTGGGCGGCGCGCCCGACGCAGCCACGGCCGCGACGACCACGGCAACGACAACGGGGGCGCCCTCTGCTGAGACGACAACGGGCGAGCAGACGGAAACGCCCACCGCTGCCTCCCCGACAACGCCATCGCCGGTCGAAGCATCGGCCGCCTCATCCGCGACTGCGGTTGGCATCGCGATTATTGCACCCACGAGTCGGACCCTGCCTGCGGGTGAGCGCTTGCAACTCGCCGGCCGATCCGATCGCTCCTCCGGGGCGCCGCGGGTTGAATGGCGCTCTGGCGCGCCGACGGTTGCGACGGTTGGCGCGCGCACTGGGTTGGTGCAGGCGCATGGTGCGGGACGCGTGATGGTCTATCTGCAGCAAGGCCAACGTCGCGATTCATTGCAGCTGAGCGTAACGTCTTCCGTTGCGACGACGGCGGGCGCGAATAGCGCGGCCCGAGACTCGTCTCCGCCGATTCCGGTGGGGTCACGTCGCCCGGCCCCGACAAACCCGGCGCCGGTCGCCGCGACTCCCCCATCGTCGGAGCCCTCACCGACTACCGCGATCGTCGCCGAGAAATCGGCCGCCGAACTGACCGCCGACGCGCAGCGCGCGCTGGCTACATACGCCGAGGCGTTAGGCTCACGCGACACCACACGAATCCGTCGGGCCTTCGCATCGGCCTCGTCGCAGTTGCTCGGTCAGTGGCAGTCGATGTACGATGCGACGCAGGAGGTGCGTGTAGTGCTTACGAGTGTTCAACCAATGGACGATGTTGTGGTTCCGACCGGATCAACCGCGCGCTTTCGCGTGAAACAGACAGTCACCTTCAGCGTCGACGGTTCACGGAAGGCGCAGACGCAGCGCGCCGAGTACACGGCGACGCTTCGGCGTGAAGGGTCGGGATGGGCGCTGGCCGCGATCAGCGATCGTTAGGCAAGGGGTTCAGATGCGGGGCGCGGCTATCAGTATTCGCGTTCCGTCCATCGCGCCGATGGCGCTTTCAGGAGTAACGAGTATGCAGCCCACGTATCGCCGCTGGTACGGGAGTACGCACGGGTGGGGACGGGCGCGGTCGCTCGCCCTCTGTTCGATCGTCCTCGTGACGCTGTCGTGCTCGAGCACGCTGGGCGATACGCCGCAAGTCGCCCTCATCGAGATCGCGCCATTCAGCGCGGAGGTTGACATCGGGGCGAGCGTCACCCTGGTGGCGTCGGTGCTTGACGCGGCAGGTCGAGTAATCACCGCCGGCGAGCCCGTGGTCTGGACCTCGGCCGCTCTCACCATCGCGACCATCGACGCCAAGGGCAAGGCGACCGGTGTTTCGCCCGGAGTGGCCCGCGTGACGGCCAAGAGAGGCAACGTGGTGGGAACGGCCTCCGTCACCGTTCGAGTTCCCGCTCCCGCGCGCGTCGACTTTCCGGCGGTAGGGTCGGCCATTTCGCGCGGTGATACCCTGCGACTGGCGGCACGCGCGACCTCCGTTGCCGGTGTCGTCTACTCCGGGCGCGGCTTCTCGTGGCGTACGAGCAACGCCGCGATCGCCACGATCACGCCCAGCGCCGACTCGTCGACCGCACTGCTCACCGCCGGTGCCCCGGGTAGCGCGACCATCACGGCGACGAACTTCGGTGTCGAAGGCTCCACCACGATCACCGTGTCTCCCGATCCGGTGATCGCCGTTTCGCTCGCCACGGTCGCGTTTCAGGGAACCGTCGGAGGGGCCGATCAGCCGACGCAGATAGTCAACATCACGAATGCTGGCGGCGGGGCACTTCGCGGTCTCGCCGTGTCTTCGATTGTGTACAATGAGCCTCCGGCCATTGGCTGGCTCCGGGCAACACTCGCAGGAGGCGTCACGGCGCCACAAGTGTCGGTTAGCACGTCGTCACGCGGGCTCGCGCTCGGCAACTACTCAGCCGTGGTGACCATTAGCTCAACATCGCCAGCCGTTGTCCCGCGTACCTTCAACGTCACGCTTGCCGTTGCGCCGCCGCCGAATCTGACGCTTAGTTCGCCGACGGTGTCGTTCGGGTCCTCGTTAGGTGGGGCGCTGCCCGCTCCGCAAACGGTCGCCGTCACGAATACCGGCGGTGGCACCCTTACCTCGCTCGTGGTTTCATCGCCTACCACATCGACGGGTCAGCCTGCACCTTGGCTCTCCGCGACACTGTCGTCCACGAGCGCTCCCGCCATACTGACCTTCCTGGCCAACCCGGCCGGTCTCCCCATCGGCATGTACTCGGCGAGCGTCGGGGTGTCTTCTGCGGGAGCAACGGGATCGCCGCGCACGGTGGCCGTCACACTCGTCGTAAGCCAGAACTCGATCATTATCGTCGCGCCGACATCGCTCCTGTTGAGCGCCGCAGTGGGTGCCAACCCGTCGCCGGCCACGATTGCCATCAGCAATGGCGGTGGAGGAGCGCTCACCGGGCTTTCGTTAGGCATGACGCAGTATGGCGCCGGGCAGCCGACCAATTGGTTGGTGGCAACGATAGGCGCGGCGCAGGCCCCGACGCAGATCACCGTCTCGCTCACAACAGCCGCGCTGGCACCGGGCAGCTATTCGGCGACCTTCCCTGTACAGTCGTCCCAGCTTGGTGTCTCGGCTGCCACCGTCACAGTGAACCTGACCGTTCGAACTGTCGCGACCATTGTGCCGACAACGACCAACGTCACCATCACGGCCTCACCCGCGTCGGCCAACCCCTCGGCAATCGTCGGCATCACCAACGGTAGTTCTGGCGCACTGGCTGGGCTCTCGGCCACCACTACCTACGCTGCATCACAGAGTTCAGGGTGGCTCACTACCTCCTTCTCGGGCGCGACCTCTGCGCCTACGTCGCTCACATTGCAGCCCGTCGCCGCGTTGCTTGCTGTCGGCACACACAACGCGACCGTTCAGATTTCATCGCCAAACGCTGCGACGCCGGTGGACATTGCGGTCACCTTCGTAGTGACGGGATTCCTGCAGCCAGGAAGTACGACGATTGCGCTGTTCGGAGCGTTCGGAGTCGGATCAAGTGCCGTCGACGGCACCAGTATCACCAACGGAGGCGTCGGCTTTATTGACGGACTCACGTCCAGCGTGACCTACAACTCGGGTGCCGGTTGGCTTTCGACGAGCCTCACGAAGTCCACGACCCCAGCCACTCTCCTCGCGCAGGCGAATCCCGCGCCAACCGCGCCACGCGGCCTCTCGTCTGCCACAGTCACCGTCCGGGGCATCAATGTCTTGCCCATTACGGTCATCATATCTCGCGAGATCGGCTACACCTACGAGCGCCATGTCGTGAGCGCTACCACCAACGTGTTCAACTCGCTGGGCTGCTACGGTTGCCACAGTGCCTCCAGCAGTCGTCCGATTCCCTTTGACAGCTACACCGCGTTGATCGCGTCCGCGTACTACTTCAATCCGGCGAGTCGCAATCCGACGTCGAGCTACCTCTACAGCACAATCACCGGTGGCTCGCATAGTGGTGGTACGTATCTACCAGGCGTCTACCCGGGGGTTGCAGTACTGCGCGACTGGATCAGCGACGGAACCCGACAGCGTTAGGCTCCACCGAACGGCCGCCACTCCTTCTGGCACTCTGTCGCCGTTTCCGGTGACGAGATATGAAAAGGGCCCCTCCATGCGGCGGGGCCCTTTTCCTGCGTTCATGCATTCGCCGTTAGAACGTCTTCTCAAGTCCCGCCGTGAGAATCGAGCTTGGCCGGAGCCCGGCGCGGTTCAGGGGCACCAGCGCGTTGAAGACGAGGTTCACGCCACCCGCGGTCGAATACTTTCCACCGACGGCCACATTAAACAAGTTGTCCTTGATGTTGGGAATGTTTGTGGGCGACACGGTGCGTCGATAGGGCTGCGTAAAGGTCACCGGCTGGGGGAGCTGGATCACATTCTTTCCCATCTGCCACTCGCTGATGACATCGAACGCGAACGTGGCGCGTGAGGTGACAAGCTGGTCGAAGCCGGCAGTAACTAGCACGCTGTTGTTCTGGCTCGTGCCTTGACGCATGACGCCGCCAAAATTGGTGTGCGGCGAGAAGTTTCCGTACCGTCCCGACACCACTCCAAAGGCGCGCACCGAAAGATCACCCGACCCCAGAAGGTCTTCCTCCTTTCCGGTCGGAAGGCGTACTTCGCCTAGTATGGCCAGCCCACCCGAGGCACCAGTCGGCACGAGGTTGAGCTTCATGCGTGCGGCCACATCACCGATGCCGGAGGCAGAACCACTCGTCGACGCCACGGCGCTAAGTTGCGGATTCAGTGCCGTCCCTCCGAAATAGTGTTGCGCATTCGGTCCGAAAGGGAGGATTTCTCCAACGCTTCGACCTTCCAGTGTGGTGCGCACTAACGGAAGCGCGATACCGAAGTCGAGTCTGTCGGACAGCCCGTATGTGAAGAAGAGCGACGTGATATACGAGTTGAGCTCGATGCTCGACCTGACCGTCAGAATATCGTTCTCGAAGGCCGGATTCCCGATTTCGTTGGGAACCGCGCCGTTTTCGTGAATGATGTTGAACACGACATCGTTGAGCGGAACACCACGTATGCTATTGAACTTGACGGCCGAGATATTCGCACCGAAAAGCATGCGACCGCGCCCCAGCGTCTGTGCCCGCTCGGCGAAAATGGGCCCCGCAGAAAGCGTGGTTTTCACCGGTGCCCCCCCGACAAAGGAAAAGGTGGCCCCGCTGGTAGTCGCCGCGTTGGGTAGGTTGGACAACGACGTGCCGATGGCTGTGGTGAGAAAATTGAGCACCAAGCCACCACTGGCGACCGCCGATGGCACGTAGTGATTTCCGTGGATGCTCCCCTGCTGCACCAGCGACGGAAGGCAAAGTGGTTCGCCGCAGTCGCCAAACCGAAAGAGATCGAGGACCTTGTCGCGCAGTCCCTGTGCGTGTGCGATTGTCGGCGCCCCAAGCAGGGTCGTCGCGAGAAGAATCTGGCGAAAGTGCATGGATAATCCTCTGGGGGAAGCTCAAGAGACGACGCCCGCGCGTCGAGCGTCGCATCCGGGGAACAGGCAACAAGCGGCTGCGAAACACCGGCTATCATATGGCAGCGTCATGAGCGGCGCCAGCAGTCGAGCGCGGTATAGCCGTCGCAATTGACGCACCGCTTCGGGCCGAGCGGACCACGCCCACGGTGGCTCCGTCCGAGGTCTCGATCAGACCTCCATCACGTAGGCGATAGGGGAACGCGGAGTGCCGCCCCCGCGCGCCTACCGCTATTTCTTCGGTTGCGCCGCCCGGACTTCCACGTTGAAGGTCAGCGCATGGTCTGGCATTGACAGAATCTGCGCCACCACCTCGGCCACGTCTTCGGGGCGCAGCGCCCATGCCACGTTCGATCCGCCGGGCGTCAACTCGGTGGCGACCGATCCGGGCATGACGTTGGAGACCCTGACGCCAGCGTCGCGTACTTCCAGCATGAGGCATTCACTGAAGGCCTGCACGGCGTGCTTTGTAGCGGCATAGCAGGTCCCGCCGATGAACGTGTTGCGCCCGGCGATCGAGGATATATTCACGATGTGTCCACGCCCCTGCGCAATCATGGCCGGCAGGACGGCCCGCGTCACGTGATAGAGCGCGTTCACGTTCACATCCATCATCTCCCCCCACTCGTCGGGGGTGAGGTCGATGAATGGCTTGCGATGCATGACGCCGGCGTTGTTGACCAGCACGTCGCAGTGCACGCCCGTGAGCGCCTTGGCAATCGCCGATGGATCACGCAGGTCGACGTCCAGAGCGGTGTAGCGACCTCCCTGCGCGGCGATTTCCGCACCTAACGATCGCAATGCGTTCTCGGTGCGGGCCATGGCGACGATATCGTACTCGGGGGATAGGCGGAGCGCCGTGGCGCGACCTATTCCCTTGCTGGCACCAGTAATGAGAGCGACGGACTTCATGAGCGCACGGGATGAAATGTGAATGGAGATGACGCTGCTGTCAGAGACCGGCCATTCGTTGCACGATACCGGTAACGAGTCGAACGCCAAAGCCGAGTGCGTCGACGCTCACCCGTTCGTCGTGGCCGTGCATACGATCCTCGTCATGCTGCGTGAGCGGGAAGGGGAGCACCCCATAACAGGCAATGCCCGCCAGGCGCACCGCCGCAGAATCGGTCGCCCCCGTGGAAAGATAGGGCACCGTCAGGATGGCATCGTCAAGATCGGCAACCGTGTCGGCGATGGCGCGAAACATCGGGGAGTCGACCGGTGAAAGCGGCGCATCCTTCCCGCTCGACCGCACGTGCAGCGTCACGTTAGGGTCGTCGACCAGCGAGCGCAGTCGCACCAGCACGTCTTCGATACTCACGCCAGGCAGGGTTCGAATATTGAGCGTGGCCTGGGCCTCGGTGGGGATGACATTCGAGCGAATACCCCCGCCAATCAGCGTCGGCGAGATGCCGGTCCTCAACACGGCGTTCATGGACGGGCTTGCACTCAGCAGGGCGGCCCCTCGCACAACACGCGATGGCTCGGCCGACGTCAGGTCCGCCATCGCCCTGCGAAGGCCGAGGTCCGGCCAGATGGCGGCCAACTGTCCGAAGAAGGCGTGCGTTACCTCCGACAGGGCCAGGGGTTCCACGTGTGCGGTGATGCGGGCGAGCGCGTTCGTTAGGCGCGTGATCGCGTTTCCTGCATGCGGCACCGCAGCGTGTCCTCCGGGGCCTCGCGCCGTCACG
>Ga0163144_10014085_pt1 | contig 16628 bp, 14 predicted proteins | sample OliLak19BULKMAT1_FD_123175 | JGI IMG/M metagenome (GOLD analysis project Ga0163144, IMG submission 123175) | Freshwater microbial mat bacterial communities from Lake Vanda, McMurdo Dry Valleys, Antarctica - Oligotrophic Lake LV.19.BULKMAT1 | ecosystem: Environmental > Aquatic > Freshwater >... | reverse complement strand
GGCCTGCACCTGACGCGGCGCTTCGCGATCATCGCCGGCCCCTCGTACAACGTGACGGTCGCGGAGAACGACGCCGACGGCTCGCTCAGCGCGTTCGGGAGCTCGCTTCTCCACGCGCAACAAGGCCTCTTCGTGCGTGGCTGGCCGGGCATCTCGCTCGGCATCCAGGCACTCTGATTGCCAGCAGGCACCCTCAACGCGCGCGCATCACGCGGTAGCCGGCCTCGGCGAGGGCGGCGCGCAGGCCGTCGTGCAGCGTGGCGAAGGTGCGGGTGTTGCCGAGGTCGGCGCCGAGCTTCACGAAGGTCTTCGAGAGCGATGGGCCGATGCCGACGAGCAGCGGCTCGGCGCCGAGGAGGCGCGTCGCCCTGGCCATGCGGGCGAGGTGATCGACGGCCTCTTCGTCGGCGGCGGCCATGCCGGTGAGATCGAACAGCACCACGCGGACGTCCCTCTCCATCACGACGCGCAGGACGTCGGCCTCGATACGGTCGGCGCGCTCGCCGGTGATCTCGCCGATGACCGGCGCCATCACGATGCCGGGCCACACCGGCAAGATGGGGCTCGACAGCGCGATGAGGGTGTCGCGCTCGGTCGCGAGCGTGAGCTCGAGGTCGCGCCGCCGCTGCTGGATGGTGGCGTGCAGCTTGTCCGAGTACTCGTCGGCGGCGCGGAACGCGGTGCGCGCGAAGAGGTCGTCCGCCGCGGCCAGCACCTCGAACGCGGTCCAGCCGTCGCAGCCGGCGCGGCGCAGCGCGGCCTCGAGCCCGCGGCGAAACGAGCGGAATCCGCGCAGCAGCGTCGAGACGTGGAACTCGCTCTCCGAGCGCATGCTGGTCGCGAGGGCGACGAGCGCGTCGAGCCCCGCCTCGTCGCCGTCGAGCAGCGCGGCCTCGTTGCCCGCCACCACACGCCTCACGAGCGAGCGCGTGGTGGCGCGCTGGGCGCTGCCGGCGAGATCGACGGACTCGGCGAACAGCGCGTCCGTCGACTCCTCGATGAGGTCGTCGCGCTCGCGCAGGAGCAACGTGCGCAGGACGCCGGCGGCAACCTCGGAGAGCGCCATGGACGTCAGGCCGGGAGACCGGCGGCGAACGCGATCAGCATCGCGGCGGTCTCGCGCGGGCGCTCGGTCTGCGGGTAATGGCCCGGGCCCGGCAGGTACGCGAGGGCGCCGCGCGCGACCTTGGACACGACCTCTTGCCGCAAGAAGGCCTGCGGCAAGAAGGGATCGTCGGTGGCGAGCACGAGCACGGGAGCCTTCACGGCGCCGAGCTTGTCGGCGAAGCCGCCGCCCGTCCACGCATCGAAGCCCTGCTCGATCGCCTGCGGCGCGACCTTGCCGGCATCGTCCAGCATGCGCTCGCGCGCCTCGTCCGAGAGCTGCTTGCTGGCGAGCCCGAGGATGGTGCCCTGCATGCCGCGGTTGCCGGCCGAGCCGCGGAAAAGGCCGCGCGCGTCGTCGGGCAGAGCCATGCCCGAGGGTGGCACGGGGCTCATCAGGAAGGCGCCGCGCACACGGCCGGGGTGTGTCGCCGCGATCCCGAGGGCGAGCTGTCCGCCCATGCTGTTGCCCACGACGATGAACGAGCGCGCCTCGGCGGCGTCGGCCGCGGCGACGGCATCGGCCGCGTACTCTTCGAGCGAGTAGCCCGAGTCGGGGCGGTCCGACGCTCCGGAGCCGCGCAGATCCGGGACGATCAAGCTCAACCCGCTGCCGTCGAGCGCGGCCGCGAGGTCGTCGTACACGGCGCCGGACACCATCCAGCCGTGCACCAGCAGCACGTGCGTCGGGCCGGACCCGAGCAATCGAAAACCGATCGAGACACCCGCATTTTTCGTCAGGCTGTGCATGGAACCCGCTCCTGCCCCCCGGGCTCGCGCAATCTCGCATTTCCCTGCCCCGGGCCTCAATGACCGTGTGCGTTGGCCCCCTCGGAGGCGCCTAACCCGACGACAGATCGTCTTTCCACTCGACCGAGCTCGAGTCGATTTCCGTGGTGCCGCGGCCCATGAGCTGGGCCGCCTGGAGGGCGGTTCCGGCCCGCGCGACGATGTCGTTGGCGGTCTCGACCGACGGCGGGATCCACAGGGCGACGCCGACGCAGAAAGTCACCTCGCGACCGACGATCTCACCGGCGACGTCGCGCATCGCCGCGATGGAGCGTGACAGGACGGCCTTCACGCTGGTGTCGTCGATGCCGGGGAGCAGCACGATGAGCTCGTCCTGCTCCCAGCGCGCGACGAGATCGTACTCGCGCCGCGCCGACTTGAGCTCTTCGCCGAGGCGGCGGAGCAGGCGGTCGCCGGTGCCGTGGCCGAGCTGCGAGTTGATCGACGACATGCCGTCGATGTCGATGCGGGCGATGGCGTACGACGACCAGGCGCGCTGCGAGCGGCGGTGCTCGCGATCGATCTCGTGCTCGAAGTGCTTGCGGTTCGCGAGGCCGGTGAGCTCGTCGACGAGGGAGCTCTCGGCCATTTTTTCGCGCGCCGTGGCGAGCGCGGCCTCGAGCTGGCGCTGCCGGGTGCGGTCGGCGATGACGTCGACGCGGCCGACGGTCCGGCCGTCGCGCAAAAGGGGCGCCGTCGCCCACTCGACGATCCGCGGCGGCTCGCCCGCCATCGCGATGGTCCCGCGCACCGTCGCGTCGTCCGCGGCGCCGAGCAGCTCGGCGAGGGAGTGGAGGGTCACCGCGTCGCCGCTCGTGACGGACGCGAGCAGCTCGGCCCGGCCGCGGCCGACCAGCGAATCGGGTGGGACCCCAAGCATTTCGCTCGCGCGTCTGGAGGCTGCGAGGCAGACCAGACCGTCGCCCTCGAAGAGCAACACGCCCTCGTCGAGCAGCTCGAGCATCGCAGCGAGCGCGCTTTCCGCGAACGTGGCGTTGCCTTCGGACATCCGACGTCGATCGTACACGACGCACCTCGCGCCCCCCAATTTTCGGTGGGGGCCAGGCTTCAACATGCCGCGGCGTCAGCGCACGCGCACGCTCTCGATCGGGTGGTTTTCGTACAGCGGGACGAGCACGCGCTCGATCAGGTCGAGGACGCGGCGGTAGCGCCGGTGGTTGGAGGCCGCCGGGTTGCGCTTGCTGTCGACGACGCCGATGCGGATCACCACGACCTGCTCGGTGGTGTCGGTGACGAACGAGTCGGTGTGGACGGCGTCGAGCTGCGTGTTGAGGGCGGGCGTCTCGGGCACGGTGTCCTTGAACGTGACCTCGAGGCCGTCGCCGAGGCCGTTGAGCACCGAGTTCATGTTCTCGACGGGGAACGGCAGGCCGGCGAGCCAGTCGATCACCCGGCCGCGGGCGCCCAGCAAGGCGAGCGCGATGACGATCGCGACGGCGGTGGGCACGCCGACGAGCACGAGCAGGACGAGCTGCACGGTGGGCGGGGCTCCTGCCTGGCGCGCGCCGAGGTAAGAGAGCAGGAACACCGCCGTCGCCGCGGCGGCGATGGGTGGATCGCCCGCGATTCCCGCCGGGGAGGTCGTCGCGTTCATGAGGCGGGAGAAACTCTCCGCGACCAGCTCACCGGCGCTTCTCTTATCCATCGTCTTCCTCTGCCACGATTTTCCAGACGAGCATCGCCGCGCCGGCCAGCGCGAGCGGCCCCGCGATCCAGAACGAGCGAACGGGACCGAGCGAGAGCGGCGCACCGTAGGCGCGCACCACCACGAGATCGACAAGGGTGAGCCCGACGGCCAGGAACAGGAGGATCGCGGGGATCTTGAAGCGACCCCTGAGCGCTTGAAGCAGCCGAGGGAGCGGCGCGTCGGGCTCGCTCTCGAAGGGCTCGCGCGTCCCGGTCGGGAAGTGGCGGGTCAGGTCGGCGCGCGACGATTCGGGATCGAGGCGGGAGGAGCCGGGGCCGCCGCGCGAGGACTCGGGCGCCATGCTCGCGAGCGTGTCGGGGCGGATGGAACGCGGACCGGAGGACGGCGCGGAGGACGGCGCGGAGGACGGGCCGGAGGACGGGCTGGCCTGCGAGGCGGGCGAGCGTTGCGAGGCGGGCGAGCGTTGCGACGTGGGCGAGCGCTGCGACGTGGGCGAGCGTTGCGATGCGGGTGAGCGTTGCGAGAGCGGCACGCGCTGGGAGATTGGCGGGCCGTCGCGCAGGGGCAGCTCTTCTTCGCAGGCCTCGTCGGGGGACAGGATCGGCGGAATGGAGTGCATCGCGCGCGGCGGCACGGACGGCGACGCGGCGCGCGGCGGCACGGACGGCGACGCGGCGCGCGGCGGGTTGCGCATCGACTCGGGCGCGCGGTCGAAATCGAGATCGATCGACGCCTCGTGGGCGGCGTCGGCCAGCTCCATCACGGACGTGCGACGCTGCGAGGCACGCGCCACGGCGCTGCCGCCGCGCTGCGAGAGGCTCGGCACGACGCCCGCGGCCGACTCGATCTCGGTCCAGAAGGTCTCGATGTCGGGCGTGCGCTCGCGCGGATCGAGGGCCAGCGCGCGGGCGAAGACGCGCTCGAGATCGTTCGAGACGATGCTGCCGAGCGAGCGCGGCGTCGGCCGCCTGCGCGGATCGAGGGCGATGCGCCGCATCGCGTCGACGTCGCCGTCGATCGCGGGCTTGCCGGCCAGCGCCTCGGTCATGGTGACGGCCAGGCCCCACACGTCGGTCCACGGTCCGCTCGTGCCGTAGCGATCGGGGGCCCATTGCTCGGGCGCGCCGTAGCCCGGCGTGAACGGATTCATGCCGCCCCAGTTGCCGCGCACGCCCGAGACCTGGCGCGCGACGCTGCACACCTCGGCGATGCCGTAGTCGAGGATCTTGATCGCGGGGACGCCGGCCACCGAGCAGAGGAAGAGGTTCTCGGGCTTGAGATCGCGGTGAACGACGCACACCGTGCCGCCGTCGGCGGGAAACTTGTGAGCGCGCGAGAGGGCGTGCGCGACGGGGCGGAGCGTGTCCACCAGCGTGAGAAGCTCCATGCCCGGCTTTCGTTCCCGGCGATGTCGCAGGAGCACCTGATCGAAGCCCTCGCCGTCGAGCCACTCGAGCGCGAGGAACGGCATGAGCACGCCGTCCGGGAGCTGCACCGCGTCGATGTGCAGTGGCCGCACAATTTCGGGAATGGCAGCGGAAAGGCGGAACAGCAGCTCGCCCTCTTCGCGGAAGCGTTCGAGGAAAGTGGCGCGCTGCTCGGCCGTCATGCCCTCGGGGATGCGCAGGCACTTGAGGGCGATGGGCGCGCGAAACCCGGCATGGAGCCCGCGATACACGATCGCAAACCCGCCATGAGCCACCACCCGCTCGACGTGGAACGCCCCGGCCAGCGTCGCGCCGAGGATGCCAAAATCGTCTTCGTACGACATGTTACGGAACGACTCCGTCACCTTACCGCAGCATTTCGACGAGCGGGGCAGCTTCGACAGGGATGTCGTAAACGGTCGAGGGATCCGCCGCGCGGTGTGCGGGCGCGACGGCACGCGTTCACGGCGCGATGCGACGATGACCGAGAGATCGCGGCGCGGGGTGAGGGCGCTGCAGTATGCGTTCACGGCGCGGGCGTGTCGGCAGGTGCGGGATCGGGCGAGGTGGGCGCGTCGCCGGTCGTGCCGGGCGCGGGCGCGTCGCTCGACAGCGTGTGGCGCGCGAGGAAGCGCAGCATGTCGTCCTCGCGACCCTTGGGCCAGCGGGCGTGCAGGGCGCTGCCCTTGACCTTGCTGCACTTGTTCGAGAGGGCGCAGTGGACCTCTTCCTGCGTCCCCTCCCCGAGGCGGATCGCGACGGTCTCGGCCGACGCTTTCTCTCGCGTGCGCACCCAATCCTCCACCGAGCTGCACGCGGTCACGGCATCGCACGCGCGGTAGAGCAAGAAGGCCGGCGGCGGCGGCACGTCGGCGCAGGTCCACGAAGCGGGCGGCGCGTCGGTGCCGTAGGCCGCGAACGCCGCCACTCGATCGGCGCGGAGCATCGCGTAGGTCGCGGCCATGTGGCCCCCCTTGGACTCGCCCACGGTGTAGATGCGGCGCGTGTCGACGAGGCCTTTTTTGCTGAGCTGCTCGATGAGCTGATCGACCGTCGCGACGTCGACGTTGCCCTCGCCGACGAACTCGCTGTCGAAGATCGCGCCGGTGCGATCGCGCTTCAGGAGGCGGCCCTGCGGCATCAGCATCACGAAGCCGGCGTGCGCCGGATCGCCGGTCATGTCGAAGCGCGCGGCCAGCTTCTTCCAGTTGGTGCGCTTGTCGACCGTCGCCGGCGTGCCGTCCGGGCCGTGAAAGAACACGATGAGCGGCAGCGGTGCGCGCGCCTCGGCGCCCCTCGCCATGACGCACGCGTAGCGCGGCGAGCCGTCGGCATCGCGCACTTCGAGGATCTGCTCGTCGCGGCACGCCGGCCTGCCGAGCGTGCGCCGCATCTCGTGATCGGCCTCGCCCCGCGCGGCGACGCACGTGCCGGTCACCGGCTTCCGGGCACGCGTCGGGCTCGCGGGTGCAGGCGCTGCCGCGTCGCGCTTGCCGCCGTCCTTCGGGGTGCGCGCATCGGCCGGCGCGTCCGACCCCGCGTCCTTGGCGAAGACGCCGAGCAGGTCGCCGCCGTCGACCTGCGACGACGGCGTGGAGCACGCCGTGAAGGTCCACGGGAAAGCCGCCACGCCGGCCAGCGCGAAGCCGAGGACGGCGGCGCGGGTGAGGGACGTGATGCGGGACGTGGTGGTGGAGCGACGCGCTTGCAACGGAGCGGAGCCTAGGATTCTGATGGCCGAGGAGGCAACGACGAACCATGAAGAGCACGCTGGTCTGCCCAAAGTGCCAGTCTCGGCAGATCTGGATCATCGACGAGGTCCGCCAGCCGCGCTGCGACGACATGAGCGTCGCAAACCCGGTGAACGTCACCTCGGTGGAGAGGCCTTCGTACCGGCTGGATGTCGGGCGATTCGAGGCCTGGGTGTGCGTAAAGTGTGGCTTTACAGAGTGGTATGCGAAGCTGGCCGACGCGGCGCTCACCATGCTGGCGCAGGACCCGGCGAGCGGGGTGCGGATGATGGATACGACGAGTGAGAGGGGGCCGTTTCGGTGAAGACCCGGGGTGCGATGATGGATACGACGAGCGAGAGGGGGCCGTTTCGATGAAGACCCGGGGTGCGATGATGGATACGACGAGGGAGAGGGGGCCGTTTCGGTGATTGGGCTCGTGCGGAGGCTGCTGGTCGGCCTTCGTGAGCTATTGAGAAGACCGGCCACGGGCGGTGGGCCGGGCTCCGCGGCTCAATGTTCGGCGTGGGTTGACACGAGCGCTGCGACAAGTTCATTGCACGCCTTGAGCTTGTCGACGGTCTCCGCGAAGGACGTGCCGAGCTCATAGACGGCACGAGCAGGGAAACCGGAGCCGGCGAGCTCATGATTGTACCTGGATCCGAGGCACACTTCATCCTTCGGCTTTTCGATCACGTCGAGATCGCCCCGACTTCGCTCCCACCGGTCGAACAGGTCGGCGTGACGGCCTCGATCGTGCTTGGTGCACAGGCGCCTGGCGACCTCGGTGTTCTGGTAAAGCCACGATTCAATGGAGTAGTAGGGTGAAACGAGGCACAGGCGGGACAATATCTCCGCCTTCCCGGACGAGCTCTGATTCTTCGCGAGGAGAGCGTCGACCGCCCGCTCGACATGAAGCAATACGTCGTCGCGATAGCGTCGCAGATTCTCGCTCGGCCGCTTGTCGCGCTCGGACCAGACCCGATCTGCGTCGACGTGGAAGAGCACCCACCCGCTCTCGTCCAGGACATGGCGCGCAATCGAGCGCGCGAGCGTGATCAGCTTCTGCCTTCCCACGCCTTTCCGCCCCTTCCACAGATTGGCGTGCATCGCCTCCGCCGCGGCGGCGTCCTCGGGCTCCAGATCGACGCGGCGCCCCTGATGGTCAGGATCCACGAGGCGCAGCATGACCCTCGCAAGCGAGCGCACCGCCACGAGCGCGTTCCCGCCGGAGTCCTCGGAGAGGACGTGGACGTGGAGCGCGTGCTGGGCAGTGCTCACCACAGCCCCTTGGAGATCAAGATCTCGCTGACGTGCTCGACATCGACTTTGTACGCCCGAAAGAAGCGGTCCGAGTCATAGGCCGACATGTTCGACCAGAACATTCGCTTCTTGCCCTCGCTCCGCTCGGCGCGGCACACGATGAACGTCGAGGCGACATGTTCGGCCGAGTCGAGCTCCAGGTGATCGAGCAATAGCGGATTCTGACTGGCAAGGAATGCCCGACGATCACCGACAGCGTCAATGGACTTGCTGATCCACAGGTGGTGCAGCCCGTCCACGAGCTCGTCGGCGATCACGGTGGTGGGGCTCGCGGCGAGGTAATAGTAGAAGGCGAGCAGCCGCTTCTGGCCGTAGCTGAGGTCCTCGTGACGCACCACCGAGCCGTCGGGGTCCTCGAACATGAAGCGGAAGTCGCCGAACCTAAGGTGCGTGCGGGTTTGGTCGTCCGTCTTCCCTTCCAACCTCATTTCCAGACGCGCCGCATTGAAGCCGAACAACTCTGAAGCCTCGTGCAGGAAACTGAGCGCCTCCGATGGAATCGTCACGCCTTGATTTGCAGCCGAGATATCGCTCTCGCGAGCGCTCATTGCAGCGAGCAGGTCCCCGGGGATGAGCCCGGCGCTTTTGAACATTGCTGCAAGTCCGTCCGGACGGCTCATCGATGCCTCGATCCACGTCGAGGCGCTCGTGATCTCCCGGAAGACATCGAGCGCTTCGTCGAAGCGACGCGCCGTTGCACAAGACCGGAGATCGTCCAGATATGCCGCGATCAGCTCTTGGTGACTAATGAGCTGAAAGACTCGGAGCAGAAGGTTAGAGCCGCCCTCCAACAGCAACGCCGGCAGCGGGCGCTCGCGGTTGAGCTTATCGCTCCATACGGACGACCTATCCGCCTGCACGGACCACTCCTCGGAAGGCTCGTCGAGACGGACCAGCAGATGGGCCGACGGAGCGTACACACCCGCGCCGCCGGAGAAGGAATGGGCGGCGAACGCCTCCGGGAGGTCACTTTGCTCCACGCGTTCATTGCGGACCGACGCCTGGATCGACCCTGTCGAGAACACGAGATCGTACTCCACCGCGAACGGTTCATTCTTGAACTTCGAGAAGTCGAAGCTCACGGCCGCCGCGACCAGCTCGAGGAGTGTCGTCTTCCCTGTCGCATTCAGTCCCAGGAGGACGTTGAAACCGTCGCTGAACCGCAGCTCGCACGGCTCGACGCCGCGAAAGCTCTCGATCTTCAGCCGAGCGAGCTTTGGCCCCTTCGGTGTGTCCGCCGCCTGTCGCGTCGCCGCTGCATTTTCCCTCGGTCGTCCTCCCTCGTCTAGCACAGGCACGGCGAAGGATGTCGGGGGCTGCACCCATGCCCTCCCGCGGCGAGACAGCGGCACTCCGCGGCGTGGACGAGGACGCCAGGCGTGCTCATCGTTGCACCGCTCGACCAGCCGAGAACCACCGATCACGGTCGCTCTGGAAGGCTCGACCAGCCGAGAACCGCCAATCACGGTCGCTCTGGAAGGCTCGACCAGCCGAGAACCACCGATTACGGCTGGTCTGGAAGGCTCGACCAGCCGAGAACCGCCGTTCACGGTTAATCTTGGAGGCTCGACCAGCCGGGAACCACCGATCACGGTTGGTCTGGAAGGCTCGACCAGCCGAGAACTGCCGATCCCGGTTAGTCTTGGAGGCTCGACCAGCCGAGAACCACCGATCACGGTCGCTCTGGGAGGCTCGACCGGGCAGAAATGACCGGTCGGCGCTGCTCGGCGGCGCTCGACCGGCCGAAAGCGCTGCTTTGTGCGGTCGATCAGCTCGGTCGACCGGTGTTCGGAGACCGTTCGCGGTTGAAATCGGGTCGCTCGACCGACACAAATCGGCCGGTCACGGTCGAAATCGGCCGGTCGATCGGTCGCTATCCGACCGATCACGGTTGCCCTGGATCGGTCGACCGGACCAGAACCGCCCGCGGTCCGGATCGAGGCTTGATTTTGATGGCTTGGAGGTCAGTCGCAGAGGGGGGAGAGGGGGATTGAAAGAGGTCAGGTCCGCTCGAGCTCAGCCGCCGGGACGAGAGAGCGGGCTCGGAGGGGGTCTGTCTACTTCTTCTCGGGCTTCTGCGGCGCCGTCGGGCTTACAGCGACCGCATCGCCGGGCGGCGACTCGGCGCCGCCAGCGCCGGCCTCGGCCTCGGGGGCGGCCTTGCGGGGACCGCGGTTGGCGAAGAGCGACGGCGCGATCTCGTCGGCGTCGCCTTCTGCCCAACGGAGGTAGGTCACGGCGCGGCGGCACTCGTCGTAGGCATTGACGAAGAGGTTATAGGCGCGGAGGCGGCGCTCGGGCGGGGTGGAGCCGTCTTCGACCTTTGCGCCGGGCTGATCGCGGACGCCGAGCGCGACGAGGATTTGGGGGCCGAGCTGGGCGGCGCGCTCGACGTGGGCCCATTCGACCGGGCTCTTGTTTTCGACACGAGACCAGGCGGTGGCGTAGAGGGCCGAGAGCGCGACGAGGTCGTTCGCGATGTCGATGTTGCCCTGGCCAGCGCGGATGTCCTTGACGGCCGTCGTGTTGAAATGGCCCAGGAGGGCCAGCAGCTCGGCGGCGAGCAGCATGGGCTCGCGCAGCGGCTTTGCTTCCTCCAGGAGGGCGCCGAGCGAATTGGCGACGGCTTCGGGCATGCCCAGCAGGTGGGCGTACCAGGCGGCAAGCGCGTAGACGCCGAGTCGATCGACATTGGTGATGTCGAAGTCAGGGAGCTTGGCGGCCTGGTCGCGGAGCTTGGCAATGTGGGGGACGGCGCCGACCGCGATGGCGACGGCGCGGGGGATGTCGGTGGTAATGGGGGTCAGGTCGCTCGGCGACATCGTCGCGAGGATCGGCGAGACCTCGGCGAGGGCTTTGGCGGCTTCGGCGGGAATGCCCGGTTTCCCGGCGTTCGCCTTGGGTGGTTTGGCTTGCTTCTGTGCTTTGGACGTGCCCGGCATGTTCTTTCCTCTCCCAGACGCGGCGGCCATCATGGCTCGACGCTGGTTGGACCGGCGACGACGTTACCATGGTCATGCGCGCGCTCGTCCAGTAGAGTCGCGCGTCATGCGTCGCCGGGGCATTGGGTTTGCGGTGAGTTTCTCGGTGACGCTTGGCACGCTTGGCACGCTTGGCACGCTTGGCACGCTTGGCACGCTTGCGGGGACTGCGTCCGCGCAGGCGGCCGAGATGCGCCTCGACTACAAGCGCGCGCCGGGCCTCGCGACCGACTGCCCCGATGAAGAGACGTTCCGGCACATGGTCGGAATCTTCACGAAAGGGGTCGACCCGTTCGCAGCGAAGGCGGGCGACGTGGTCCGCGTGACGCTCGACCGGCGCGGCCCGCACTACCACGTGACGATCGCCGTGCTCGACGCGGACGGCGTGCAGCACGGCAAGGCCGAGGAGCACACCCGGCGCACGTGCCCGGAAGCGGCGCGCGAAGCGGCGTCCACGGCCTATCTGATCACCGCGCCCTTCCCGTTGGCGGAGCCCGAAAAGCCGGCACCCGCGCCGCCGCCAGCGCGCGCGGCGCCTGCGTGGGCGCCGCCTCCGATGACCCCCGAGAACCTCCGGCCGCAAACGAAACCGCAACCTCCATCCCAACCAGAGCCCCCGAGACCCATGGACGTCACGATTGGAATCAGCACCCTGGTGCTCATGTCGGTGGGCCTCACGGACAACGTGGGGGCCGGCCTCGGAGTCATGGGCGACGTGCGCTACGAGTGGTTCTCGCTGGGGTTGGAGCTGCGCGGCATGTTCCCGAGCGGAGCCCTGGCGCGCACGCCGAGCTTTCCGAACGACTCGACAAAGACGCCACGCCCAGTGCAGATGGACATCAGCCAGTTGTCCGCGGCGCTGGTGCCGTGCGGACGGTGGAAGTACCTGCTGATGTGCGGCGTCGCGCAGGCCGGGGCGCTCGTGTCGCAGGTCAACGGTTCAGGGGTTGTTGCCCCGATGATCACTTTCGGCCCACGGGTCGGAATTGAAGTGCCGTTTGCGGACCGCTTCGCGGTGTTCGGTTTCGGCGAGGCGCTGTTCGCGGGTTACTACAAGGGCTTTGATTTCAACATCAGGAACGGTGCCGAGCCAGCACACGTGCAGTGGGAGCCGTCGATCGCGTCGGGCTTCTTCGGGGTGGGGCTCTCGGCGACCTTCAAGTGAGCGCGAGGTAGGACGATGCGATACGCATGGTTTTTGTGCGGCGGGATGGTCGCGGTGACGGGCTGCGGTGATGGTTTTGTCGGAAACCATAGTCCGCCGCCCGGAGCGGACGGCACCACCTCGACCAGCGGCAGCACCGGCGGTAGCGGCACCGGAGGCCAGCTCTTCACCGGCGGGGGTGGCAGCGGCGGCGCGGCGGTCTCCTGCGATGCGTGCGCGAGGGATGCGCAGACACCCTTCGAGGGGCTCTCCGCGTATGCCTTCGGCAAGCCCGGCGAGGTCGCGCCATGCCCCGACGTGGCGCCGCTCGTGGGGTTCGAGGGCTTTGCCGACCTGACGGTCGATCCGCACGCGTGCCCCTCGTGCTGGTGCTCGCCCGCGGGATGCGCGCTGCCCGAAGGAATGTACGCGTCGGCGGCGAAGTGTCCGGGCGACGGCGCCGCGTCGCTCCCGTTCGGACCGGCGGACGGCGGCTGGGAGGGCACGTGCAGCAACGAAGCGCCGATTGCCGCAGGCTTGCAATGCGAAGGCGTGGCCTGCGTTCAAAGCCTGTCCATCCCGGCCATGACGGTGGAGCCGTGCCAGCCCTTGTCGCAGGGCGCGGCGAGCCTCCCCACGCCCGTGTGGGGCACCATGGTGCGCGAGTGCTTGCTGGGGCCTCTCTCCGGTGAAGGCTGCGAAACCGGCGAGGTGTGTACGCCCAAGCTACCTGACAGCCTCTCCCTCTGCCTCTTCCTCAAGGGCGACGATCCGGCATACCAATGCCCCGAGGACTACGAGCGGCGAGTGGTGGTGTACGCCGGAGTCGCCGACGAGCGCGCGTGCGAGCCGTGTGCCTGTGGCGACGCCCAAGGCGCGGAGTGCGGCGCGTTCCTTTCGGCCTTCGCCAACGACGCGTGCGGCTCCCTGATCGCGACAGTGATCACGACATCGGAGGAACCGGCGTGCGTCGATGTCCCTTCAGGCTCGGCGGTAGGCAGCGCGAGCGCGTCCGTGGTGGTGGACAAGCCTGGAACGTGCGCGCAGAGCGGCGGCCAGCCTTCGGGCGCGATCGAGCCGGTCGGCCCCGTGACACTGTGCTGTCAAAAGGAGATCTACCCGCCGGGGTGAGCGCTCCGGACAACGCCGGCCGGGGTGTCGTGACGATTTTTCATTTCTTGTTCCGAGAGAGAGGGCCTCGTGCAAAGAGCCGGTATGGTGACTGCCAAGCGTCCCCCCGGCGGCAAGCCCGACGTGCCACCTGCCTCTCGTGTCCGCCCGGCCATCGACCCGGCAGAAGTGTTCTGCGAGGCCTTGCCCTCCATCCTCAAGATGGCTCGAAACCGCGGCTTCGACGGGCAGGCGCAACGCGACGTCGCGCAAGACGTCGGCGAGATCCTCACGGAGCAACAGCACAGGTACGACCCCGACCGCGGGACACCCGTGCAGTGGGCAATCGGGATCACGGTGAACGTGATCCGCCACGCGCGACGCCGGCAGAGCACGGAGCGGCGCTTCATCGAACAGGAGCCGAGCGGCAACCTGGACGACCGGCCGGCGCTCGACCTCACACCGGAAGAACGCGCTCGGGCCCGTGAAGCGCTTGCCTTGATTGCCGGCGCTCTCAGCGAGGAAGAACGGGAGATCTTCGAGCTGAAAGCGGAGCAACACACCGCCGAGCAGATTGGCGTGATCCTGGGTCTGACGCAATCGAAGGTGGAGCAACGGATTCGAGAGGCCCGCGAACGGCTCGCGGCCCTTCTCAAGCGGCGTGGCAAGGACGAGGCGAGCGCGACCCAGGTGCGCGCGGCCGTGCTGCCGTTCCTGACGGTGGAGGACGTCGAGGCCGCGTTGCGCGCCGGCAAGGTGTGGGAAGGCGTCGCCGGGGAGGTCGCGCGCGTGACCGCCCGCGTCGCCCTCTCGAAGGGCCAGCTCGGGGCGGGGGCGGCCGGATTCTTCGTCGCAGGCGCCGTCATCGGGATTGCCGTGCTCTTCGCGTTGACCGGCGCTCCCCGGGAGAGCCCGCCGAGCATCCACGCCGAAACCGTCCCTGTTGTCGCCACGGCCCCGGCGGCGACCGCGACCGCCGATACGGGCCGCACGACAGCGTTGGTGCCGGCAACGACGGCTCGCGCCGCGGCTCCGGCGAGTACGGCCACGGCTCCGGTCGACCCGGACACGGCGACGGAAAGCGTGCTGTTGCAGACGGCTGCCAACGCTGCACCGCCGCTCGCCCTGGCCTTGGCGGACAAGCACGAGAAGCGCTTTCGCGGAGAGAGCTTCGAAAAGCGCGAGCTCATCCGCTTTCACGCGCACCTGGCCCTGGGTCGGCGCGACGACGCCGAGAGGCACGCACGTGCGCTGGACGGCACTGTCTATGAAAAGGCCCTTCAAGACGCATTGAAACGATCGTCGCGGTGACTCGACCGCTGGTCCGAACGCTGCGTCCTCGCGACCATTCTGCGCCCGTGACGATTTCTCCCCGAAGGTAACCGGCTCGCGCAAAGAGCGCTCCAGACGGCCCAGGTCCCCGCCACACGAGCGATGGGGCAGCGAGAGGCCGTCGCTCGCCTCGGCTGCGACGGCTCCGAGGCGCGAAGTGCCATTCGTGGAGAAAAACAATGCCACGGCGCGAAGGCTCGAACAGGCGCGTCGCGGCCGCGAAGCGACCGGCCCGGTTGGCCGATCGCCCGGCCACGACCACGGGTGCAAAAGCGCCGCTCCCCCCGTTGTCGGAGATTCTCCCCGAGCACATGGCGTACGTTCGGGCGCTCGTCGCGAGGCTCGGGGTGTGGCCGGCACACGAGCGAGAAGACCTGACTCAAGAGGTCCTCATCCAGGGCCACCGCAGCCAGGGCTCCCCGCTCGAACCGCGCGCGCTCCTGTTCGGCATCACGCGTCACGTGGTCTTTCGCTGGATCGCCAGGCGAGCGCACGAGCGCGAAGTGATGAGGGGGAAAACCGACGAGATGGCTGCCGAGCCGGAGCAGCCGAGCGCCGAGCAAGACTGGCAAGCTGCCGAGCGGCGAAAGGCCGTACACGACGCCATCGACGAGCTGCCCGATCTCTTCAAGGACGTATTCGTGCGGTGCGAGATCGACGAGACGCCCATGGCCGAGGTGGCCCGAGACCTCCACATTCCTGTCAATACGGGCTACACGCGCCTCCATCTGGCGCGCGCCCGCTTCGCCGAGGCCATCCGCCGCCATCTCGCGCGGCGAGGGCTCCGCTGGGACGACTTGTGACGGGCCGCACGCGGGCTTGCAACGGGGCGGAGCCCAGGACTCCGATGGTCGAGGAGGCAACGACGAACCATGAAGCGCACGCTGGTCTGACCAGAGTGCCAGTCTCGGCAAGTCCGGGACATCGACGACCTGCCGTAGCCGGCGTTCGCGTCCTGCCGCGGTCGGGCTTCAGCCCTGTCGGGCGAGCATCGCCTCCACGACGTCGGACAGGGTCGTGCCGTCGCGCCGGAACGTGCCGCTCGCGGCGCCGATCGAGGACAGGACGCGAGCGGCGCGGCGCGCCGCGGCACGGCCCGCGCCCGGATGGGAGACCACGATCTCGGCGGTCTCGACGGCGTGCGCGGCGCCGAAAGCGCGGGCTTCGGCGATGCTCGCGAGGACGTCGAGCACGAGGGGGACGGTGCCGAGCTCCGAGGCGCTGCGGAGGGCACCGAGGAGCTCGACGCGGGCGTCGTAGGGGCGGCGCCGCGCGGCCAGGACGAGCCCCATCGCGGCCTGCGCTTCGGCCACCTTCGGCTTGCCGCCGAGCTTCCGCCACAGGAGGAGACTCTCGGCCAGAGCGCGCTCCGCCCGATCGAGGTCGCCGCTGAGACGCGCGGTGGTGCCGAGGCCGAGAAGGGCGGTGGCGACCACCTCTTCCTGTCCCGCGCTGCGGCCGATGGCGAGCGCCTCGTCGAAGCAGGCGCCCGCGTCGGCGACCTTGTCGGCGGCGAGCAGGGTCTTGCCGAGGAACGCGTGGAGCATGGCGACGCTGAACCGATCGCCCGCCTCGCGACCCATCGCCAGGCCTTCCGTGAGAGCCCGCTCGGCGCCGTCCAGATCGCCCTGGACGAAGAGCAGATCGCCGAGGCTGGAGAGGCACGCGACGGTGCTGCGGCGATCGTCGATCGCGCGGAACACGCGGAGAGCCATGCGGAGCAGGCGCGCGGCTCTGCCGTAGTCGCCCTCGGAGCAGGCGATGACCGAGAGGTTGTTGTGGCCGATGGCGACGCCGCGACGATCGCCCATCTCCTTGCGCAGGCGGAGCGCCTCGCGAAAGCGGGCACGCGCCGTCGCGAGATCTCCTTCGCGCGCGGCGAGCCTCCCGTCGGTGTTGAGCGCGTAGCAGAGATCGGCCGTCGCGGACGTGCGGCGGAGCAGGCGCAGGCTCTCCGCGAGGGTCTCGGCCACCGCCGTCTTCGGCAGGTATTCGAGCCCGGCGCGGGCCTGTCGCGCG
>Ga0163144_10014084_pt1 | contig 16629 bp, 16 predicted proteins | sample OliLak19BULKMAT1_FD_123175 | JGI IMG/M metagenome (GOLD analysis project Ga0163144, IMG submission 123175) | Freshwater microbial mat bacterial communities from Lake Vanda, McMurdo Dry Valleys, Antarctica - Oligotrophic Lake LV.19.BULKMAT1 | ecosystem: Environmental > Aquatic > Freshwater >... | reverse complement strand
CTCATTCACATACCTGGCGCCGGTGGCCCCACACGGACCTCTGTATGGCCCAGAGCGGTGCGACTCTCGTTCGATACCACCGGCGCCAGAAGGCTCGACCGTCAAGCGGTGGAAGCAACGCCTGTCCGGTATTTGTGGCCTGGACGATCTGGTCGCTGCGGTCGTTGCCGCGCGTGGTCCAGATACCTACGTGATTTTCACGGCGGACAACGGATGGATGTGGGAGAACGGACGAACCGGGAAGCAGGAGCTCATCATCGATGCCGCGCAGGTTCCGCTGATCGTATGGGGGCCAGGGCTACGACCGCACCATCGTCGTGAGCTGGTGTCGCTTGTTGATGTTTCCGCGACGATCCTGCGGATTGCTGACGTCGACAGCGGCGGGATGGACGGTCGCTCCCTGCTTCCACTGTTGACGGAGAGCAGTGACAGGTGGGGCGGACGCCTGGAAATCGAGGGCCAATGAAATCCAACATTCTGACCAGTTCACGGATGAGCGACGCGCGCGCGTGTGCTCGCCGCGAGTACATCAAGTATGAACTTGGCTATCGTGGGCGAACCGACAGCAATGCGCTCTACTTCGGCTCCATGCTGCACCTCATGCTCGAGGAGTGGTGGAGTGAGCCGCTGCCGGCGCTCCGCCTAAGTAAGGCGCTCTACGCAATCAGGGACATTGACATAAGGGACGAGTTCGAGAGAGCCAAGCTGATTGCGCTCATGGCCGGTTACGATTCGATGTACGAATGCCAGCTCATTGAAACAAGTCACGATGAGGGTCGGCCGGCGGTAGAGGTACAGTTCGAGACAAACCTGATGAATCCACTGACCAACATGCCGTCTCGGACCTGGAGGCTCGCTGGCAAGCTCGACGCCATTGGTGTGGACCTGGCAGAAGCCTACCCATTGCCAGAGGTGGTCGAGCACAAGTCGAGCGCATCGAACATCGGCCCGGGGTCGGACTATTGGGCGCGGCTTTGCATGGATTCGCAGGTGAGCATCTACTTCGACGGCGCCGCGGCGCTGGGCGTGCAGGCGGCTGCAGTGCTCTACGACGTGATCGGCAAGCCTACGATTCGACCGCACAAAGCGACGCCGGCCGAGGCCCGGAAGTACATCCAGAAGGGGCCAGAGGAGGGCCGGCTATACAAGGGCCAGCGCGAGGAGGACGAGACCCCAGATGAGTACGGCGCGCGCCTTGCGGCCGACATCGCCGCCGCGCCGGAGGAGTATTTCCGGCGTGGCAAGGTGGTCAGACTCGAGCACGAGCTATTCGAGGCTCGTCTCGACCTGTGGTCGACAGCGAAGCGCACCAACGAGTTCTACAAGGCGAAGTATTGGCCGAAGAATCCAGACTCCTGCTTGTCGTACGGTGCCCTGTGCCAGTTTTTCGGGGTCTGTACACGGACGCAAAGCCTGGAGGACGAGTCGCTATTCGTCAAGCTCGACAACCCGCACCTCGAGCTTGATCTTGAAGTAGTGAGCTGATGTACCATCGTGTCACCCTGACGACGCTCATAATCATGGGTGCGCCGCGAACGAAGAAAAACAGCTCGAGAATCTTGCGCTCGCGTGCCGGCAAGCCATTCCTGATGCCATCCAAGACATTCGAGGACTACCAGCGCGATGCGCTGTGGCAGCTGAAGCGCACGTGGGGGACGTGGCCGGCGCTTGCGGTCCCGGTCGAGGTGACGGCACTGTTCTACCGCGAACGGAATACCGGCGACCTGAACAACTACATCCAGGCGCTCGCTGACATCTTGGAGAAGGCGAAAGTCGTGGTGAACGACCGGCAAATCAAGAGCTGGGACGGCAGCCGACTGTTGATCGACCGCGCGCAGCCCCGTGTGCAGGTGACGATCCGGTCGATGGACCCGCCCGAGCCCACTCCCCATGCGGAGTGAGAAGCCACAGCTTTTCGTTCCGCACCGTGGTGCGTTCGGTAACGCGCAACTCCGCAGGGGTAAACGGTCCGGCGCGGCCCAGGGCGCCGGGTGTAGCCGTTGTCGGTCGCCAGACAGGATGAGGATTGATTTGGGCCTCCTGACCGGCTATGGGGGCCAGGACAAGAGTCACTACCGGCACGTGATGAGCGACCTCCCAGAACACCCACCAAACACGTATGCAGAGCAGCTGCTTGCGGAGTTCCAGACGTTACTCGCCGAGCTCGACGGCATCATTCTGGACGCGAAAACGAACAGGGACATGAAGACCTACTTCGAGGCGATCGCCTCGAAGACCGACGTTCTGAAGGCGAAGTCGAGAGCCTTTGGCGTGTCGCCGCCGGCTGGACGGCCGCGGGGTGGGCGCGCTGGCAAGCCGGGGTCGGAAGAGGTTGGCGAAGTCGATCGTGGCGACATCAGCAAGGTGGTCAGAAACTACCAACTGACGAATGGGGAGAGTGGGGCGGTCTTGGGTGCAGAAGACCAAGGTAGCTAGCCAGGCGGAGTTCGACCTGGCCTGCGCGCTCGCGCGGGATAACCTGGCGTCTTACATTCAGTTCCTCTACCCGACGTACGATCTCGGGCCTCACCTCCAAGAGCTAACCAAGGCGCTCATGGCTATTGAGTCGGGCAAAATCGACCGACTTATATGCTTGATGCCACCTCGCCACGGAAAATCTTTTACTGCGACTGAGTTTTTTCCGGCTTGGTATCTGGGTCGGCACCCCGATCGCTACGTGATCAGCGCGGCCTACGGCCAGTTGCTCGCCGAGGACTTTGGCGCGAAGGTCCGCAACAACATCGCAGACCCGCGCCACCAGGCGACGTTCAAGAAATCCGTCCTGTCCGCTGATGCGCAAGCGCGCTCGCGCTTCACGATGACCGAGGGTGGGATCTACTTCGCCGTCGGCCGCGGTTCGACCATCGTCGGTCGAGGCGCGCACCTGTTTCTGATCGACGACCCGGTGAAGAGTCGCGCCGAGGCGTCGAGCGAACAGTTCCGCGAGATGATGAAGCGGTGGTTTTCGTCGATCGCGTACACACGCCTGATGCCGCACAACAGCGCGATCGTTTTGATCCAAACGTTGTGGCACGAGGACGACCTCGCGGGCTGGCTGATGCGCGAGAAGATGGCCGACGGCTGGCACATCCTCAGGATGCCGGCGATCGCAGAAGAGGACGAGGCGTGGCGGAAGAAGGGCGACGTGCTTTGGCCGAGCACATGGACGCTCGAGAAGCTGGAGCGAATCAAGGCCAACCTGCCGATCGAGGACTGGCTGAGCCTCTACCAGCAGCGCAGCTCCGGTGAGGACGGCACCGATTTCAAGTTGTCGTGGCTGACCGAGGCGTATGAGCAGAATCGCATCGAGCCGGATCGTGCGAAGGGCTTGTCGAAATACATCCTTGTCGATCCAGCGAACGCGCGCGGCAAGCGCAACGACTACACCGCCATGTGGGTGGTCGGTCTAAATGCCGACCGTAACCTTTACGTGCTTGACATGATCCATGACAGGATGGACCTACAAGAACGTGGGGTTGCGTTGTTCGATCTGCACAAGAAATGGAAGCCGATCACCAAGGTGCTCTACGAGGAGTACGCGCTCTCGGCTGACATTTCGTACATCAAGGAAAGGATGAACGGACTCAACGGCGAACTGCCGTACCGCTTCTCTATCACTCCCGTTGCTGGTGCCGTGAAGAAGGAGCATCGCATCAAGCGACTTGAGCCATGGTTCCGCGAGCGGCGCATTCGCATGCCAATGGAGATCATGGGCTTCACGAGCGGCAAGCGTGTCAATCTGGTCAAGTCGTTCGAGGAGGAGTACCGGGCGTTTCCTGGTGGCGTGCATGACGATCTGTTCGATGCCCTGTCGCGCATCGCGGAGCCGAGCATCAACCTCGACTATCCACAGACGCGAGAAGAGACGGTGGCTGCAACGATGTCGGCGCGGCGGCGCGCGCGCAATTCCGGTGGTTGGCAGGCGGCATAGACGAGGGGGTTGGCGATGGCGACAGAAACTCAAGAGCGTTCGGCTGCGGCGGCAAGGGACGTACTCGCACGCAAGCGAGACGTCGCCGAGCGTTCGCTCGCGCTGATGAAACGGTTGTTGCAAGCGGTGAACATTGCCGGGCCCTCGATCGAGACAAGTAGGTGTCTCGCCTGCAAGGAGAAGAACCGGCACCTGGCGCGGCACGCCTGTCCGTGCGTTTGCCACGAAGTGAGGAGTGCTGTCAGTGCCGTTTGCTGAAATCTTCGACTCGAAGGATGAGCGGAAGCGTCGTCGCTCTCGTCGCTACGAGGACAAGCAGCGCGAGGAGGAGACGCGACACATCGAGCTCGTACAGGAGCGCCACCGGCTCTCGGCTGAGTCCAGGGATCTCTGGCTGCGGCAGTCGCGCGAGACGCGAGGGTTTTACAATAACCACCAGTGGAACGAGGACACCCTCGAGAAGCTCGACACCAAAGACAAGGCCGGGCTCACGGTCAACCGGATCGCGCGCAAGGTGGATACGGTCGACGGGACCGAGGTCTACCACCGGCAGCGCGTGGTATTCATCGCGAGCGACCCGCACGACCCCGACGCACCGAAGAAGGCCGAGCTTGCGACCAACGGTGTCGACACGGCCCTGACTCAGTGCAAGGCGCAGCATGAGCGCACGCGCGCCTGGCACGACGCTAACGTCACCGGCGTCGGCTGGATGTCCTACCGCATGGATCACGAGTTCGACCCGCGTGGTCGGCTGCTCGGCAAGTGCGTGTCGGGCGAGGAGGTAGATTGGGACCCGAGCGCGCGCGAGCAAAACCTGGAGGATGCCGAATGGATCTCGCGCAGCCGACAGTGGCACATCGAAGACATCCGCGCGCTGTTTGGCGACGAGAAGGCCGATCGCCTATCCTCGGGCGACAAGGACCCGTCCAAGCAGGAGTCCACGACGGCATCGGCCGGGTTGCTCGACGACGGCGACCAGCGTGTGTCTGTTCACAACGTCGATCTGAACCATTCCCTGCCTGAAGCGCAGAAGCGCACTGGCGACGGCAGCACGAAGCGCAAGAATATGTTCCGCGTGGTCGAGCACCAATGGACCGAGCGCGAGCCGTGCTACATCGTGGTCGACGAAGGCGGCGACCTACGCGCCGGCATGCAAGCCGAGGATGACGGCGAAGACCCGATGGGGCCACCGCCGATGCCGGAGATGGGTGGCCCCCTTCAGGTGCCGCCGCCGGGCGCGCCGCCGATCGGGATGCCGATGATGCCGCCGCCGGGCGCGCCGCCGCCAGGGATGATGCCGCCCGGTATGCCACCGCCAGGCATGCCGCCCCCACCGGGCGAAGGCGGGCCACCGCCGGTTGCCATGCCGCCGACCGCGCAAGCCGCGCTCACGCTGCCGCCGCCAGGTATGCCGCCAGAGGGCATGCCGCCGCCAGAGGGCATGCCGCCGCCAGAGGGCATGCCGCCGCCAGAGGGAGCGGAGGAGCGGCCTCTGGAACCGACGACCAGCGGGAGGCTGCTCGTACTCTCGCCGGAAGAGTGGGAGAAGATGAACGTGCGGCTCGAGATGCTGGGCATCGAGGAGCCAGACTACGTGGTATCGACGCGGAAGCGTTATCACCAGTCGTTCCACAGCGATGACGTGTTGCTCGACAAGGCCCCGATGTGGGTTCAGGGGTTCTCGTACCTCGCCATCACGCACAAGTGGGACGACAAGGATAAAGTCTGGTACGGGATGATCCGTAACCTCCTGGACCCGCAGAAGGCTGCGAACAAGTTCTTCTCTCAGGGCGTGGACGTCTGGAACAACGGCGCGAAGGGTGCGCTGCTGATCGAGACGGGCGCCGCGGTGAGTCCGGCCGGGCTGGCCGACACGTGGGCCGGTCCGAGTCCTGTGATCACGATGAACGACGGCGCCGTGGTCGAGAAGCGATTCCACGTGATCGACCCGCCGAACTTCCCGCCCGCCATCGCGCACATGACGCAGTACATGCTTGACGCGATCGACTACAACGGCCCGAGCCAGGCGCTCGACGGTTCCGGGGCTGGTGTCGTCGACCAGAGCGGCAGCGTGCTCCAGAAACAGCAGGAGCAGGGCATGACCGCGATGGGCATGCAGTTCGATGCGTTGCAGCGGTTCCGGTTCAACGAAGCCTTCCTCGTGTTGCTCATGCTGATCGAGTTCATGCAGGACGGCCGGTGGATCAGGGTGGGTGGCGTCAAGAACCCGAAATACTACCAGCTCCTCAAGGACTCAATCGCCAACCCGGAGGACTTCGACCTGGAGTTGGACGAAGTGCCTCGCGACCCGAACGCGAAGCGTGCGGTGTGGGAGCAGATGGGCCAGTTGCTCCCCATCGCGTTCCGCAACGGCAAGGTGCCAGACACATGGAAGGACTACTCGCCGCTCCCGCCCTCTGCGATCGACTCGTGGAAGGAAGAGGACGAAGCGATCGAGTCGCAGCGGCCACCGCCGGACCTCAAGACCGACGTGCGCTACATCGAAGCGCAGATTTCTCTGGAGCAGGCCAACGCGCGGCTCCGTGACGCGCAGGCGACGCTTGCGATCGCGCGCGCGCAGACACTTCTCAAGTCGACTGGCATGGATGTGGCGAAGACCGCTCAGGACATTTCCGTAGACGAGCGTCGGATGGCGCTCGAGGAGCAGGGGCACGTGACGAAGAAGGCACAAGGCGAGCGTGAGGATGCGCTCGACGTGCTCGATGCCGTGCAAAAGGACCGTTCGCCCGCATCGCCGGGCGTCAAGATTACGCCGTAAGGAGGTAACGAGTGGGAAACGACAACCAACTGGAAGACATGACGCTCCCGGACGACGCCGAACTTGGAATCGACACCGGCGAAGACACCGGCGAAGACACCGGCCGCGACCCGGCGATTGACCATGGCGACGCCGGTGACGGCGGTGACGGCGGTGGCGGTAGCGGTGGCGGCAGGGGTGGTCGCACGCCGACCGTGCCATTGCCGGAAGTCAAGGCGTACCGCGACCGGCTCAAGGCCGCGGATGTGGAGATCAACCGCCTACGTGAGATCGAGAGAACCTCGATTCGCTACGAGGAGCGGATCAACTTCCATCGCCAGCAGCAGGATCAGGTTCGGCAGGTCGAGGAGGCGCGGCGGGCGAAAGCGGAACAGGAGCGCCTCGCGGCGGAAGTCGGCGAGGAGCCTGATCCCGACGATCCGGCCTATCAGGACTGGCGCTACAACAAGCTCGCGCGCCAGCTCGAAAGCGAGAAGAGCGAGCGCGAGCAGCTGACTCAGCTGGGTGAGCAACGCTACCGCGCCGACATGCAACAGCGGGTGATTCACTCCGTCGTGAGTGACTACGTGGCATTCGAGTCGGCCTACAAGGGCAAGGCGGAGACGGCGGACTACGACGCCGCGTTCAACCACCTGGCCGGCGTGTACGCCAACATCTACCGGCGGCAGGGCGTGCCTGAGGATCAGCTACTCGAGCGCCTGGAGCAGGAACGCATCGGCGTCATCAAGAATTGCACGAAGCTCAACCAGCAAACGGGCGAGTACGTCTGGACCAAGGACCCCGCGCACGTGCTCTACGAGCTGGCGCAAGAGGTTGGCTACGTGACGACTAGCCGGCGCGCGGCGCAAGGCGACAATGGGGCTGATGGCGAGATGAGCGACGACGATATGGTCGCGGCGGCGGCTTTCGTCACGGAGTCTCGCGAGGTGGCGCGTCGGCCGTCGCCACGCGCCGCGGTCCTGGCGCGCAGCACGGGTGCGGCGGCGCGCGGCGGCGCGCAGGGTCGTACCACCGAGACGACTCGAGCGCGTGGGCCACTCACGCTCAAGGAGATCAACACGTGGGGCGAGGACGAGTTCGCTCGGCACTACTTCGAGTCGCAAGCGAAGAAGGAAGCGATCGACGAGGCGCTCGGTCGCGACGACTGACGTCTTGACAGACAGACTGGAGGCCGAGTAAGCCGGCTTCCAGTCTGTCTCGACGTCGGCGGTTCCGGCGGAGCCCATCGGGGCTCATCGCGCATCGTGCGGTAGTCGCGTAACACCTCCCGCACCTCGACGTCGGCGAGCGATCCGGCGGGGCGATGAGCCCATCGTGGCCGAACCCCACACGTAACATTCGGGGCTTCGTGAGCGACGCGACAGTCGCGGGCACGCCTGGCCCTAATCAGCGTGGTCCCCCGGATGGTCTGGCGGGCCTTTCGCCTCCTCGGCGTCACAGAGGGCACTCGAAATTCAGTGTGTCTTGACGCTTTGAAAGGAAAGGGAAATGGCCCAGACAATCATTGGGGTGAACGACCCGCAGAAGGTTCAGGCTTGGGCGACCAAGCTCATCATCGAGGCTCTGAAGGAGACTCAGGCCGACAAGTTCATCGGCAAGACCGACGAGAGCGTCGTCCAGATCAAGGACGAGCTCAAGAACGGCGGCGACGTCATGACCATCGGCTTGCGCCGACGCATGACCGGCAAGGGCGTGATCGGCGACGCGGAAGCCAAGCAGCACGCCGAGGCCCTGAACGTCAAGAGCGACAAGTTCGTGATCAACCAGCTCCGTCACGTCGCGAACGTGACGGGCATCGCATCGCAGCAGCGCGTCACGTGGTCGATGCGCAATGAGTGCAACAGCGGCCTGAAGGACTGGTGGAGCGACCGTATCGACGTGTCGATCTTCAACCAGCTCTGTGGCAACTCGGCGCAGACCGACCTCGAGTACACCGGGCTGAACGCGGCGCTCGCGCCGACTTTGACCCGGCACATCTTCGCGGGGGGCGCCACCAGTGAAGCCACCCTGACCGGCGAGGAGCACGGCTTCAACCTGAAGCTCATCGACCGCTTCATCCTGAAGGCACGCATGGCTTCGCCGGCCATGCGTCCGATCATCGTCGGCGGCATGAAGGTGTACTGCGTCTTCATCTCGCCCAACCAGGCGTTCCAGCTGCGCACGAGCATGACCGAAGGCGATTGGGCCGCGGTGCAGAGCAATGCCATGAAGGGCGGACTCATCACCAAGAATCCTCTCTTCACCGGCGCGCTCGGCATGTGGAACAACACACTGATCTTCGAGGACGCGCGGGTCTGCTTCGGCGACAACGAGCAGGCAGGAGCGGAGTACCACACCGACCTCGGCGCCCCGAGCACGAGCACGACCAACATCGCGCGATCGGTGTTCTGCGGTGCGCAGGCTGCGGTCTTTGGCGTCGGCCGGAGCGAGACGCTGCCGACTCGCATGCGCTGGGTTGAGGAGCTCGAGGATGGCGAGAATCAGCTGAACATCTACGCCGGCATGGTCTTTGGCATCAAGAAGACCAAGTTCGACAGCGTGGATTTCGCCACCATCGTCGGTAGCACTTACTCGCCTGGCGAGGCTTGATCCGAAGGCTGAAGGAGGGATGAATCATGGCCACCAAGTACTCTGATACCGCGAACGGCAACCCGGCGCGATCCGGTACGGGTCCGATCAAGGTGCCGTTCGCGTTCGCGATCGGGTCGGCGTCGGTCCTCGCAATCGACGACGTCATCGTCCTGGCGAAGCTCCCGAAGTACAGCACCCTGCTGGGCTTCGTTCTCGAGCTCCCAGACTGCGGCGACGCCGGCACCGTCCACATCGGAACGTTGTCCGACGCCGATCGCTTCACTGTGAGTGCGGTCCTCACGACCGCCAAGCGCATCTCGTCCTACGACGCTGCGGCGACCGCGAACACGCACGTGCTCCTGGACGCGCTGCCGTTCCGTGTCCTCGATGTGGACGCGGGCGATACGACGGTCGAGGACGACTTCAGACTCACCGCGACGGTGGCCCTGACGGTGCCGGTCGCGGCGACGATCAAGGGCTTCGTCGAGTACGTCTGCAACGAGGTCCAGGCCAGCGCGGAGGTTCGCGCGTCATAGGCGCGAGCCTAGTCGCGGGAGAATACCTCTATGGCTACTCTGCTTTCCAACATCGCCAAGACGAGCTTCAGGCCGTCGACCAGGCCACAGGGGCCGGCGATCAAGTACCCATTCACCCTCGCGGTCGCCACGGCTCCAGCCTTGGGAGACATCCTCAAGCTGGGCAAGATTCCCGTGGGCGCGACGCTCCTGGAGTTCTTCATCGACATCCCCGACCTGGACACGGACGGCACCGGCGCCGTGTCCATCGAGGTCGGGGACAACGGGAGTGCTGCTCGATTCCTTGCCGCTACCACGGCACCGAAGACAGCGCGCACTGTCGTCTCCACGACGGTGATCACGGCATCGCAGATGCTCGGCACGATCGCCGGCACGCTGCCGCGTCTCTACGCGACCGGCGGCGACCTTCGCATCACCATCGCGGTGGCATCGCTGGCGCTCTCGGCCGCGGTGACGATCCGCGGTTGGTACGAGTACACCATGTTCCCGACCCGGAAGGACTTCGGACAGTGATCCGTCGCCTTCTGGCACTATCCTTCGTGCTCGCGTGCGCCATCCCGGCGTACGCGGGCAACGAAGCCAACAGCCTCGTCACCGGCGCGGGTGGCACTCCGTTGCTGAAGACGGCCGTTGCGTCCGAGAACGGTGTCGACGAAGACCTCGTAATCGCCGCCGTGGCGGGCAAGCGGATCACTGTCGTCGGCTTCAGCCTGTTCAACACCACTGCGGTGGCTGGCGTGTTCGGTTTCAATTGCGCCGTAGGCGGCACGAATATGTGGTCGTCGCACCTTACAGCGACAGTCGGATTCACTGTGAGAGAGAGTGCGGAGGCTGGGGGCTTCCTGTTCCGCTGTGCGAGTGGTGTCGGCGTAGCGGCCGACAACGACCTAGCCTCCGGCGCCGTCAAGATGAACCTGCGCTACGTGCTCGAGGACTGAGCGCGCGCGCTCAGAGAAGGAGAGAACGAAATGGACAAGTTCGAGAGCAAGCCGGCCGAGGTGGAGCCCTTCAAGACGTCCAACTCGACGGCGAAGATCACGGAGATGATCCATGGCGACTGCGGCGCCGATCGCGTCGGCAACACCGCCGAGAATCCCTACGGTCCCAACGCCAAGAAGTGACCAGCTAGCGGCGGGTGAGCGCGAGGCTCGCCCGCCGCGAAGGTGCCCATGCCCACCGACCTGGCCACGATGCGCGCGCGGATCGTCAACGAGATCCAGCGCCCCGACCTCGAAGACGAGACGCTTAGCGCGATTCTGAGCGCCGTCGCGTTCTTCAAGAATCGCCCCGTCGTCTCCAATCAGACCGTCACGGCATGGACGGCCATGGTGGCGAACCAGCGCGAGTACGATCTCCCCGCTGACTTCATCGCGCCCGTGATCTTGCAGGTGGCGGCGGATGGCAACATCACCGAGGTGAAGCTGGCGACGCTCCCCGAACTCCTGGCGATGGATGTCGACTACGACAGTCCGCAGGCGGACAGCCGGCCGCTGCGTTACACCTTCCGCAACCTGCAATTCCTGGTTTGGCCACGACCGGACAGTGCGACCACGCTCTACCGCCTCGAGTACCAATCGAGCCTGGCGCCACCAGTGAACGACGCCGATGACGGCTTCTGGATGGAGGAAGCCGAGCGTGTGGTGCGCTGCCGCGCGAAGGGCATCCTGTGGGAGGACATCATCCTCATGCCCGACAAGGCGGAGCGCCAGTTCGCTCACGCCGAGGCCGAGTGGAAAGAGATCATCAAGAAGCTCGAGCTGCGCGTCTACGCGCGGGGGATCAGGCCGCACTGGTGATCCAGACGATTGTCTTCTCGGGCTTCGCGCCCGATGTCACGTCGAAGATCAATCCCGGCGATGGCATGATCGAGGCCGGCTGGATCGACTGCGATGGCTTCTACCCGACGCTGCGTGGGTTCCGTCGCATCCCGTCGCCGGTGCAAATCTACCCGGCGCCCCCGACGCGCGTTTCCCCTGTCGATGACTCGAGCGTCTACGGCTACTACGTCGCACGCTACCTCGACGGCTCAACCAAGCTGTTCGCCGGCACGCGCACGGCACTCTACCGAGGCCAGGGCGGCACATGGACGAGCGTGTCCCCGCCGGCGACGGACTACGACACGCCGGCGCTCTCCCGGTGGCGTTTCGCGCAGTTCGGTAACGACACGCTGGGGGTGAACGGCAAGGACTCGCCCGTGATCATCACCGACGCGGGTAGCACGTTCGCGGCACTTGCCGGCATCCCACCTGTTGCGAAGGTGGTCGCCGTGGCGAACCCGGGCGGTAGCGGCGCGTTCGCGTTCCTGCTGAACCTCTCGTCCGGGATCGCCAACAACCTGCTCACGCCGAGTATGTGGTGGTGTTCGGGGATCGGCGACGACGCTGAGTGGACGCCAGGGGCGGACTCGCAGAGCGCGAACGGCTACCTGAACGACACGCCTGGCGACATCGTTGGCGCGAAGGCGCTGGGCCCCAACCTGATCGTCTACAAGGAGAAGGCCACCTACGTCTTCGAGTACCTGGGCCCGCCGGTGATCTGGTCGACGCGACCGACGTCCAAGGAGAGTGGTGCGCTCTCGCACGAGGCGATCATCGACATCGGCGACGTGCATGCCGTCATGGGCTACGCCGATTTCTACCTGGTCGACGGCTCCGGGGCGCCGCGTATGATCGAGAACGCACACCGCCGATTCCTCTTCGAGGACAACGGGACGGGTGTCGGGGACTTGAACCGCAACTTCCAGGGCGCGGTGCAGGGACGCTACATTCGCGATGCCGACATTTGCGTGTGGCACTACCCGAGCGCCCTGCTCGAAGTAGGCAGCACGCCGCAGATTTGCGACCGCTGGGTCGCTTGGCATCGCCCAAGCGGACGCTGGACGAAGGGCGCGCGCGACGTAGAGCAATGCCTCTACCCGGAGATGCCTGGCGCGCTGGGGCTCACCTACGACGACTTCGGGACGCTCTACGCGACGTGGGGTGCGCCCGATCAGATAACCTACGACTCGTACGTCTTTTCCGGGTCGAGTGACGTGGTGCCCGCATTCGGCGGTCCCAACCACGTGCTCTACACGGAGAATGGGACGCCGGTGGATGGAGCGTTCCTCACGCTCCCCGACTACGGCGACGGAAAGAATCACATCTTCGTTCGCCGGCACCGCCCCAACTTCCCCATTTACCCGGTCGAGCTGGGCACCAAGATGGAGAACGACATTCGCGACATCCTTGGTGCGCCGCGCGTTCGGATTGGCAAGACGGCCTACCTCGACCACGACAGCGGCTTCGTGTTCTTCCGCGACAACGGGAAGTTCCATCGCTTCAAGTACACCTTCCCCGCGGGCGACGCGGAGATCGACGGCCTCGAGATCGACTTCGACCCGATGGGTGAGCGATGAACCGGCGCATCGCGCGCCAGGCGCCGCCCGAGTGGCAGGGCTGGCCGCGGTCGTACCGGATGGACGAGTGGCGTCGCGACTTCCAGATCAAATTCGATGCCTGGGAGACGAACGTCAGGCGCTACCTCACGCAACAGGTCGGCGAACTCGTCGACCAGACGAACACGCAGGTGCAGGGACGGGGCGCGGATATCGTCGCGGCGGCGATGGTCGCGGTGACGAGTCCGATCCATCGCGTATCCGGTAGCGCGACGATCACCGAGATCATTCCGCCAGACGCCATGAGGGGTGTCGAGGCGGATCACGTGACGGTACGCTCCGTGTCGGCGTTCACCGGCCCGGTATTCCTGATTCCGGTCATCGGGAGTACGTGGGCGCTGGGCATCGGCGGCAACATCTACAAGGCCGTGGTCTGCACGCCGGGGCAGGCACTCATGGTCGTTTTCGATGGTGAATCATGGGTGCCGACGTCGTAGCGATCATCGACGCACCGAAGCTTCGTCGGCACGAAGCTGCCGGGGTGCGCGTGGTGCCAAAACTGCACTTTGCCGTGATCCCCACGGCGCACGTCGGGGCCTGGTGGGACGTCGCCGAGAAGGCGATTGCCGGGGTGCATGTCGGCATGCGTTCGACGTGGGATGCCAAGGCGATGCGGAAGGCGATCGAGGACCAGCGAGCGTTCCTGTGCATCACGTTTCACGTGAAACAGCCGGTGGCCGTGACGGTGATCTGTCGCGATGGCGACCAGTTCGCCAGCACGTTCGACTGGTTGGTGTGGATCGCATGGTCCGACCCGGCGAACGTGAGGGCAGGGATCGCTCGTGACGTGCGCTATTTCACCGACGCTTCGATCGTCGAGGCGGCGCGTGCGGCGGGCGCGAAGCGACTGAAGGCGCACTCGCCCCGGCGTGCGATGGCGCGCATGACGGCGGAGCTCGGCTGGAAGCTGATTTCCTGCACTTACTCAAAGGACATCTGAGATGTCGCAGATCATTCAGACTACCCGACAAGACCTCCCCGATTGGGCGCAGCCGATCGGCGGCGCGGGGATGCAGCATCTCATCGAGATGCTGTTCAACCGCCCGGAGCTAGACGCCAATGGCAATGATTTCTGGAAGCAGGACCCGAACGGGCCGTTCAAGAACAAGACCAAGCTCGACCTGAGCGGCGGCGGTAAGACCTACGACAAGATCGGTGGCCCGCTCGAGCCACAGGCGACGGGTTTCTCCGGCTTGGAGAACGCTGGCCGCACGATGGCGGTCAACGAAGTGAAGGAAGGCCAGCCGATCCGCGATGCGTCGGATCAGTGGATGCTCGACACGCTCGGCGGAAACAGCTCACAGCTCGCGCGCATGATGCAAGCGTACACGATGGGCGGACCCGTCGCTGGCGCGTCACGCGCGGGCTTGATGAGTGCGCTGACCGGGAACGCGCAGGGCTTCAGCGAGCAGGCGATGATCGACTCGATGTTCGGCAAGTCGAGCAACCTGGCCGAGAACAGCGCGTACAACCAGCTTGGCGACGAGCGCGACCTGGCGCGCGACGCAAGCATCAGCAACTACGCCGGCCGGAACGCCGGAGCGGCCCGGAAGAGTGCGCTCGACACGATTGAGGGTCGCTACCTCGGCCCCGACTCGAACCCGTTCCTGCGGGCAAACGCGAAGGCGGCGGGCCGGAGCCTGGCTGACACCTACCGCTACGCCACGGCGCCTGGGATTGACGCTGACTTCGCGCGTGCGGGCTCGTTCGGCGGCAGTGCGAACCAGCAGACGAAGGACATGGCGAAGTTCGGCCTGGGCCAGAACCTCGCCGACCTCGAGAACCAGATGTTCGGCGACAACTACCAGCGCGAGCGCGGGAACCAGTTGTCCGTCACCGGCTCGGAGCGGGACAGTGCCGATCGCTCGCTCGAGTCGGAGCGTGGCCGGCAGCAGCAGACGCAACAGCAACTCTTGCAGCAGAAGCTCGCGGCGGCACTCGACGAGCGCGGCGGCTGGCGGTCGATTCTGGACAATTCGCTCACTCGCGGCACGAGCATGGCGGAGGGCGAGCTCGGGCGTGGCGTGCAGGCGCAATCGCTCCTACCGGAGCTGATGAAGTCCAGGATGTTCGATGCGGACGTGCTGCGCTCTCTTGGCGCCGAGGGTCGCCAGCTCGAGGACAGCTGGAATGCGACCGACTACCGCAACCAGATGACGAAGTTCCAGTGGCCGTTCCAGCTCATGAACATCTTCAACGCGCAGCTGGGATCGAGCACAGGAGGGCAGGGCGTGACCACACAGACATCGACAAACCCGAATGCCGTGTCGCCCCTGGCGACCGGCATCGGAGGGGCGACGGCGGGCCTGGGCCTACTTTCACAGATGGGTTCGTTCTTCTTCCCATCGTCCGGCGGCGGCGCTCCCTCAACGGGAGCGGGCTGAGCCATGCCTTTGCCTTCCGCCTTCGATGGCGCGGTGAAAAACCCGGACGGGTCGGTGTACTACCCGAACGGCAACTTCACGGTGTTGCCCAATGGCATCCTGTTGAGCGGCAAGCCGTCGCCCGGCGACGTGCAGCGGTTCGGCAAGATTCCGAGAGGCGGTGGCGCGAACAACTCGGGGATGTTCGAGGGCGCGGTGAAGTACCCGACCGGTGGCGTCTACCTGCCCAAGAGCGACCTCTTCGTGCTGCCGAACGGGTGGATGGTTGGGAACAACGGTTCCGGCGCGGATGGGCTCGTCAAATCTGCGCTGAAGTTCCCCAAGGTGAAGCAGCCTGGAGAGGGACGGGAGCCGCCATTCAAGCCTCCGGTCGACGAGAAGTTCGGTGGCCCGCCGCCGGGACGGAAGCCGATCAAGCCTATCCCGCCGCCGCCAACGGACCCCGACCGCCCACGTCCGCCGATCGACAATCCGGCGCCAGGTTTTCCGCCGGGCATCGGCCCGAAGCCGCCCATCACGCCGACGCCGCCCATCACGCCGAAGCCGCCCATCACGCCGACGCCGCTCCCGCCCTTCGACAACTTCGACAAGGGCCAGGCGCGCAACGAGCGCATGCCGGGCGATGTCTACCGGCCGTTCTTCGAGTCGTTCTACGGGAGCAACGACGGTTACGATCCGTACAACGGCGCCGGTGGGCGCGCGGCGGTTGGTCGGCCGACGATGTACGACCCGCTGGGTATCGGCGAGATGGCATACGACGACCCTAATGCCTCGTACTACGGCATGGAGGGTGTCAATTCAGTGCTTGGCGAGCAGAACGCCGGGCCGATGCGTTACGGACTGGTCGGCGGACAAGGAGGCTACGGCATGGGGATGGTAGGTCGCGATTACACTGGGCCAATCTTCGACGACACGCGCGGCGTGATGAAGGCGATGCGCAGGCAACGCAGGGCGCTGGGGAAGACGCAGCGCGCGAACGCCGTGGAGCCAGAATT
>Ga0163144_10014083_pt1 | contig 16629 bp, 15 predicted proteins | sample OliLak19BULKMAT1_FD_123175 | JGI IMG/M metagenome (GOLD analysis project Ga0163144, IMG submission 123175) | Freshwater microbial mat bacterial communities from Lake Vanda, McMurdo Dry Valleys, Antarctica - Oligotrophic Lake LV.19.BULKMAT1 | ecosystem: Environmental > Aquatic > Freshwater >... | reverse complement strand
GATCGGGAATATCTTCTGGATTTTTGTAACGGCGCGTAACAATTTCTTGCAGCGCTGCATAATCGTTTTGGATAACGAGTGATCGAACCTGGAACCTGCGGAATCTATCTTTATCGGGTTTGCCATCACGAAACCGAACGCAGGAGCCCACAATTGACCGGCTTTGAAAATGAGAAATATCGAAGCAATCGATGGTGTGCACCGGGGATTTGAGGCCAAAGAATTTTTGAAGTTGTTCGGCAATATCATCTGCAAGTTGGGGTGCATAGATTCTCGGCGTTGATACTGCCGCAATGTCTGTCGCGTATTTTGACTCGGTGAAGTGAGTGCGAATTGTTTCGAAAATTGTTTCGAAGTTTGCAACGTATTCATGGAGATTTTTTGCCTTTTCGAAATCCATGCTTGCCGAATGCTCTTTTATTTTTGCTTCCAAGCGAGCAATAAAATTTTTATGGTTTTTGCTGAGCACGTCCTGAGCGAGTGCAATTCTGAATTGGTATTCTTGTACATCAAAATCAGATTTACAATTGCCGGGGCAAATACCCAGATGATATTCCAAGCATCCATTTTCTATTTTTTTGTTGCACATGGTGAGGCGAAATTTTTCAAGCAGGTATTGGTGCACGCGTCGCGCTTGTGATTTGAAAAGGAACGGGCCAAAGTATGTCCCTTTTTCTTTTTTGTTGCGAACGAGCTTAATTTCGGGAATTTCTGATTTAGAAAATATTATGTAGATGAACGGCTGTCCGCCGGTCAAAAGCACATTGAATTTAGGTTTGTACTGCTGAATCATCTGCGCTTCCAAGAGTAATGCTTCAGTCTCATTCTTGGTGAGGATAAACTCCAGGCTTGCGTGCTCCTCAACCAAAGCGGCGACTTTCCAATCGGTCTTTTGGTTTTGAAAATACGAGCTTATACGGTGCTTGAGTGACTTTGCTTTTCCGATGTAGATGGGCGCGCCTTCTGCGTCCTTGAAAACATACACTCCGGGTAATTTTGGCCAGTCTACACCTGTCCGGGCCTCCAGGCTCGGCAGGTTACGCCGGGCGCGTAATTTTTTTATAGGATTTGTCATATTTGATGCCCCCTTTGAAATCTCCATATACCTCTAGTATACCATATTATTTTGGAATTCGAGGACTCCAGCGTAGGTCAAGCGAGCTGGGGAGGGGGTTTTTGGTCGAAGCGAGCCGGAGATTGGGGCTATCTCAGCGACCGAGCCCTGTTCTTTGCCTGAGTGAGTAACTTTTTGCCTGATTCGGCCAATTCAGGGTCATGGGGCAGGCCATGTATATGCAAAAATGAATTGACGGTTTGCTGTGCGGCATCGAGGTGCATCATGCGAGCGTGGCTATGATTCTCATCAGAGGTGGTGAAAAGGTAGACGTTGGTCAATCCGCCTTTGTTGAGCAACCGCACAAGGCCATGTACTTGACGATTCGAGACAAGCGCGTCATTGGTGCGATGTGCAATGAAAACGGGAATATTCGGAATGCGGCTTAATCGACGGCGCAAATCTTCTTTTTCTTCTTTGAAATTAGGAAAATAGAGCTTGAAAATTTTATAAGTTATGGCGGCGGCGCCTGGAATGATGGGCGCATATGATTTGCCAAGTTGGAGGGTCATCTCTTTTGCAGAAATAAACGGCGATTCAACGATGATGGCAGCTAAATTTTTTGGTTTTTTGGTTGCATATTCGAGTACACATTTTGCGCCGCGGCAGCTACCGAATAACACGATCTTGGCATTGGGACATTTTTCAAGCACCTGTTTATAAACGAATGCGAGGCATTTTTGATCTAGTTTTTGGCCAAAATTGAATAGCTCCCGGTCATCCGGAAAATCAAACGTGATCACCGGTGCATGGAACACGTTGTCCCGAATGCGTTGGTAGGCATCAAGGAGTCCGCCGCCCTTGCGAGGTAACGCTTCGCCCAGGGTGATGTTAAACGCGTAGCCGCGTGAAGCAATGAATACTAGTTCTGTGTTTTCATCCAGAATGATGCCTTTTTTTGCTTCAATTGCTTTAGAAGCAAACTCTTTGGTTGTCTTGGATTTGATATGGATGTGGCCACTATTTTTTGATTTTTTATCATCAGTTGCGCTTTGGGCGATAAATGCGCGAATAGAAATGGGCTTTGCGTCTTTAGGTAATTCTGCAGTGGGTATCAGGGTGTGGACGTGCAAAGTTTCGAGGGTAAGCTTAAATCGTGGGCCTGCAAAACAGCTTAGGGGTGCTATTACGAGGGTGCAGAATAATGCAAAAAAGAGCTTGTTAGCGGTGTTATTCATTTAATTTCCTATGTTAGGGGTGTAGGGGAATAGTATAGAAAAAACGCTGTATTGTAAAGGGTGAGAGGCTCATTTTATCCCAGCAATCGATGTAGTTCTCCGATCAGGTAAAAGGGAATTGATCTAAGTTGATATTGAATCGTGTTTCCGAATGCGTCTTTGACATTAACTTCAGAAAGTTGAGTAGGAGTCAAATTGATACGAACGGCGAGTGATAGTTCTTTGAGGAACATAAAACGATGTAATGATTTCAAGCTGCCCGCTGTTCCGGCCTTAACTTCGATTGGAATTACTTTGGTTCCATGTTGAATAACGTAATCGACTTCGGCACTTGCATATTTATCGGTGCTTACCCAGTAGTAAAGTTCGGGTTTTTTGTAAAAGGGTTCAATTGCTCGTAAAAATTTTCCAACAATTTGTTCTGCAATTCCACCTTTATTTATCAAATCCAATTCATCAAATGATTGTAAATCGGCAAGAGAGAGCCCCAAATCAGCTGAACTTAGTCCAACATCCAGTAATATGATTTTTGTGTAAAGCGGTAATTTTTCTGCGCCTAGCGGAATGCCATTTGATGCTGTTGCTTGAACTTTGTGGCTTAGGCGCGCTTCAATGAGAAGCTCCAATACCTCTTTGATGATGGTGTGGCTTATTGTTCGATTTACCTGACTGTAGACAAACTTTTTGCCTAAGCTGCTTGGAACTGCTGTGAGGACCTCATTGAAGTACTCAGTAGGTAAGTGCCCGCTATATTTTTTAAAATAATCACGGTAAGTTTGAAGTATGCTCGTGTGAATACGGCTGACGTCCGGGGGCGATTTCTTGTCGATCCAGCTTTGAACTGCAGCAGGCATACCACCCACAATAATGTATTCGATAAAAAGTTTTGTGAGCTTTTCATGTTTCATTTCTGATATTTCTTCATTCCAATTAAAGTTTTTTATTTGCGAGACGAGCGCAACTCTTCCTTGTGCGAGTAGAAACTCTTCAAAAGATCGTGGCTCGAGAAACATATAGGTTATGCGACCCACAGGCATGCTCATTGGGTATTTACCAAGAATAAATTCCAATAGGGATCCCGCAGCAATCACCGGAAGCTCAGGCATGTCCTCGGCAAACCAGCGCAACTTAGCAAATAGATCAGGAGCGGCTTGAATCTCATCGATAAATAGAATTGCATTTTTAGGATCAATGGAAATTTCTAGGTTGTTTGCAAGAGATGTAATAATTTTCTTTGGGTCATTTGATCGAAAAGAGGCAATGAGTTTTGGCTGCCGCTCAATGTTAACTTCAATCAGCTGTTTTCCTGTGACTTGAGCAAAGTGCTCAACCAGCCATGTTTTACCAACCTGGCATGCACCACGAAGAACCAGGGGTAGGCGTTTATCGTCAATGAGCCATTCTTGTAAATACCGTAAAGCAGTTCTTTTCATGCGATTCTATCCTTTAGGTTTATTGTACGCATGCCCCTAAAGTGTGTGAAAAGTCAACAAAACGCGGCCCTGTTTTGTCGAAATACAGTTTTGGAGGGGAAAATAACTATTTCTGGCTGCCGGCCTTAAATAGACCGGCCATTCGACGTGTCCCGCATAGCCCCTGACCGGCGCAATAGTGTGAAGCCTGGTTTGATCAATAGGGAGGCTTTTTAGTCCTTCGTAGCTTTGTGGCGTAGATGGAAGCGAAGTAGGGTGACAAATAAACTGCAATTGAGTAAAATATGCATGTCGTTTTTCCACAAAATTTATGTAACAAACTAGGACTCACATGAACTTTCAAGCTCGCTATGCAGGATATCTATTATTTTTTGGTGTTACCACTCTGGTTGGTTGGCAAACATACACCTACATTTTCGATACGCAAGCAGCGACAATTGGCCTCACGGGCATAGATGAAGAAGGTTGGTGCGCAGGTGACGCCGCATGCACAATTACGAGTAATAAAAAAGGGGACGTTTCAATTTCCTTGGATGATCAACCGCTGATCAATCAATTCAAGATGAGTAAATCGAGTGTGCATCCATTTTCAATTCCTACAAAACAGATTGCTAGTGGCGCACACAAGCTAAAAGTTGAATTTGTTGATCGAACTTACAACAAAAATAAAACAGAAATTGTACGCGAATTCTTCGTGGATAATCAACCGCTCCAAGCAGCGCTAGTTCGTCCAGATGCAAATGCAAAAGTGTTCCAGGGAAGAACACTTCACGTGCAATTCCAAGTCAATAAGCCAATCAAGGGCGCAACCGTTTCTACGCTATCCGAAAGTTATCCATGCTTCCCTGAATCTAAAAAGGCATTGATTTACGAAGCCTATGTACCGGTTCCGTGTGAAGAAAAAGCAAATGAGTACCTATTCTCAGTTGATGTGGCAGACAATGTGGGCAATACCGTTCGCCTAGAAAATAAGTTCCAGGTTGTTGCCTATCCATTCAAAAAACATGTACTTGCATTGAGCAAAGAAGTTGTTGATCAAGAACATGAACTCGGTGCTGAAGCGCAACTATTCGAAAGCTTAATTGCCAAACTCACGAAAGAATCTCCTCAAGAAAAAATGTGGAACGGGTCATTTTGTGCGCCAGTGGATATCAAAAAAGTGACAACCGAATTCGGTACCATTCGCACAACGCAGCACAAAGGCCGCTATGCGCACAAGGCAGTTGATGTGATTGATGCGCCACGCAGTGTCGTTTGGGCAACCCAGGATGGCACAGTGGTACTCAAAGATCGTTTCGAACACAGCGGTAACACCATTGTGCTTGATCATGGATTCGGTGTGCTTTCAATGTTTTTCCACCTAGAAGAATTTGCAAAGATTAATGTTGGCGACAAGGTTGCAATCGGAAATCCGGTTGGCACACTGGGCAAGACTGGTTATGCGACGGGGTACCATTTGCATTGGGAAATGCGAATTAATAACATCCCTGTTGATCCGCTACAATGGACGAAAGAAATATTTTAAAAAAAGTGAGAGTGAGTAGTAATGAAATTGAAGAAGCTGAAATTTTATAAAGAAAAAATAATAACAAAAGTAGCTCCACTACCATCAACCTATCGCTACTCGGTCACACTTCTCGTGATCGGGCTCATCGTGGGAAGTTGGCTTTATGGCCTTTACTACCCGTTCCAACGGTCGCGTGAAGAGCAAGAGCGGCAACTTTCGCTGATTCATAAAAAGTATCAGCAGCTCGAACTGGCCAAACAAGAAGTTCGGGAATTGCAACTTGATGTGGCGAATCTAGAGCGGGAAGTGAATGCCTGCAAAACAGTCGATCGTTCAAACGATTACATGCAATCGCAAGTGACGTATGTGTTGCAACAAATCCAGCAGTGTGGCTTGACCTTGCAATCGTATAACACGGGCAAGGAAGTGGCGCGTGATTGGTGCCTGGCGCGTACGGCGAACTTTGATTTGGTTGGCGGCATGCCGCAGATTGTGGCGTTCTTGAATCACATCAAAACATGCGAGCGGATGATCGAGTGTCCGAATCTTTCGGTAGTGCGACTCGATGAAGAAAAATATCAGGCGGCGTGTGAGTTGCATTTCATCATGATTACCTAGCAAATAAAATTAACTCAGAAAACTAAAAACCTCAGTCTTAAAAAGACTGGGGTTTTTGTTTGGTGTCGAAGGATTAAACCCTCCAACTTGGAACAAGCTGAAGGGTTAGGGGGGTGAGCAATACCCTGAGGTATTGCTCGTTTAGGGACTTTTAAATCTTTTATTTTTCTTTCAAATTTATCCCGAAGGACAAGTTGCTACGATACTAACAAGTGCATTCTTTTTTGTCAAACGATACTGCATTTGAAGGGACCCAAAGCCGCTCCAGATGGGCAATTCCGTTAGCAATAGTTTTTTAATTCCCAGTCAGTAATATCGGTATTATAGCGATACACTTCCTTCATTTTGCTGCTGATGAATTGTTCGAATAATCGTGCGCCCAAAAGATCTTTTGCCAGCTCGCTCTTACTGAGCAAATTAAGCGCTTCTTCGAGTGATCCAGGCAATGATTCGATGCCACGATTTTTGATGTCGGCCAAGCTCATGTGGTACAAATTTTGTGCAACTTCTTCGGGCAATTCATATCCATTCTTGATGCCAATGAGGCCAGCTTTCAAGATTGCTGCGAATGTTAAATATGGATTTGAGAGCGCATCAGGTGAGCGGAGTTCTGCGCGTACCCCTTCTGGTTGATCTTCACTCACGAGCGGAATACGAATGATCGCACTTCTATTTTTTGGCGCCCAGCAGATGTTGGTTGGCGCTTCGTAGCCCGGAACCAACCGTTTGTAGGAGTTGACCGTTGGGTTCATGAGCGCGGTCAGTTCTTTGACGTGCTTGAGAACACCTGCGATGAATTTCCGCGCAATTGGCGAGAGGAGGTCTTTGTCATTGCCATCAAAGAATGCGTTTTCATTTCGCTGTGTATCGTACAAGCTGAAGTGCACATGCATCGAGCTGCCACTCATGCCGTAAATTGGCTTTGGCATAAAGGTTGCCTGCATGCCGTTGTTGAGTGCATAGGTTTTGATGGTGTGCTTTGCGATGAGCACTTGATCAGCAATGTCCACTGCGGTGCTATATTGAATGCTGATTTCGTGTTGCCCGGGCGCCACTTCATGATGCAGTTTTTCTACTTTGATTCCTTGTGCAAGCAATGCATTTAATAGTTGGCGCTTAAAGTCGGCCGCACCGGCTGATAGTTCGCTTCCAAAATATTTGCCTTGATCGGCTGGGGTAATTACCTGGCTATCAGATCGGCGTTCGATGAAGAAGAATTCCAATTCTGGCCCCACGTAGAATTCGTATCCCATTTCGCGCGCTTCATCAACCACCTTTTTGAGGATGTTGCGTGGGCTGGCTTCATAAGCAAGGTTATCATCTTCAAATACATCGCACATCACGCGTGCCGTGCGCACATCGCCTTGGGACCAAGGAATGGTTCGTATGGTGCTCACGTCTGGCAGGAGGAGCATGTCACTTTCAAAAATACTGGTGCATCCGGGCACCGATGATCCATCAAAATAAAGGCCATTCAGGAACGAACTGGTTGCATAGGAACTTGGGCGAGTTACTTCTTTGAGGTTGCCATGGAGATCAGAAAATACAAAATCGATGTAATGAATTTGCTGTTCTTCTAAAAATTTGAGGGTTTTTGAGTACGATTTATTGGCCTCAGCGTTTAGGCTTGATACTGCAAGAGCGAGTATGGGTAGCAAAATCATGCGAGTTTTCATAGAGGACTCCTTTTTGAGAGTAGATTTGGTTTTTTCTTGATGCTAATCATAGGACGAAATATGCCATTCGTAAAGCTGATAAATTATTTCCTTTGGGTGACTCTTGACCGGCATAGCCATCCAAGCCGGGAGGCCTGGATGGGCGAAGAGGGTTTGACAAAACCCCCTATTTTAGCCATCATAATAGGTGTATATAATGTTTTTAATGGTGGTTAAAAATTCAATTTGGAAAAAGCTATGATCCTATCCCGAAAATTACTCAGTCTTCTTCTCTTTGCTTTATCCCTCAACCTCCTGGCCGCCCAGGAAGTGGGCCCCAAAAAACAGGTCCCATCCGCTGACACCCTTAAGCTCACCGTATTTGTCCATGGCTCTATCCATTGCCACCTGATGATGCTCAGCCCGCAGGCCGTATGGAAGGATTCATTTGAAGAAGATGCTTGGTACGTCAGAATGCTTTCCAAGGTTCGCCAAAACTCCCTTTTGTGGCAAAGCCGCTTCATGCTTGGTATGGGGGCTCAAGAAGTTACTCCGAATGTCATCGAGCGATTCCATAAACGGGTCCTAACTTTAGAAGAGTCTAAAATTGCAGCATACCAGGTTGTTGCTGTTTACGATGCAATTGCGCGTCACCTTGACTCCACTGAGTGCGATCGAGCTTATTACATGTATGGCCACCTTGGCCTTCTGAGCCAATCCTATCGCAAGGGCGTTGGCCATGAGCTCTATCTCTGGCTGGCTAATCTGGTAACCCAGTACAAAACGCAATATAAAAACATTCATATCGATATCGTTGCCCATAGCCACGGCGGCAATATTTGCTTGTGGCTGGGTGAATTTGAAACGCATTATCAGCGCGGATTGCATGTTGATAATCTGGTGATGTATGCAACTCCGATCCAGGTTGAAACCTTCCGATTTGCTTATAAACCTGCCTTTGGCCGTGTGATAAATGCAATTTCTGATGGTGACCATGTCCAGGGCATGGATCGTATGTCTACCGCCCATGGCAAGAGTTACAAAAAATTTTCTGATCCACGGTTGCCCGTTTCGCATGAATCGAGCAACGTCTTTGATGTGCGCTTGCAGGTCAATCAAAAGCGTAGGCACGTGGGCCACGCAAATATGTTTTTGATGGATTGTTCAAGCCCTGCAACCCAAGTCCTCAAGCCGGCACCATTTGTGGTCCTTACTCCAGCCCTTCTATCTGCGTGCCAGGATCTAACCCGTAATAGTTTTGATTGCAACGTGGTCGATTCGCATCATGCTGTTTACCTGCAGCTTCAGGATCATGAGGGGATTTTTGCGACCTCAGATGATTTTGCATCGTTGAGCCGAGATATGGCACAGCTGCTTACCTACAACTGGCGTCCTGATTACCCCGCTCGCCTCAGATCTCAACCTGCCCGCCTCGGGCGTATCACCATTGATGCGGTCAAAGAACTCTGGCAAGGTGGGGCAATTAAAAATGAAGATATGCCGAAGCTGATTTCTAAGTTATAATTTTTCCCATAACCTAACTGAGGCTCCAGAAATAAATGATTTCCCCCTTACGACTTATTGTTTTAGCCCTTACCCTCCTATCAAGCAACACTCTGTTTCCTGTTCTCATTCGCGTTGAGCGGTTGAGCAAGGATGGCAAGAATATTTATCTCCTGAGTATTATTCATGACACAAAAAAAGATGTTGCGATTGAGGGTGAGCAGTTAGAAGAGTTTATGAATGTTCTTGAGATTTTAGATAAGCAGGGCGAGCCGATTACCATTTATTTGGAGCAAGCACACCCATTAGCTAAGTTCTCTACCCCCAATCCGGTATTTTTATCTGATACTGAGGTTCAAGTGGAGATAAAGAACCTGAAGAATGTACGAGTTGAAGATATCGAAGTTCGCCGCTCCTCAATTGCTATAAATTCTCTGCTTCGCTCAAGGGGCTACTGCTGGCATCCAGGAGGTCACTTTTTTGATGAAAAATCGCCTAAATGCATGAATGATCTGGTATTTAAAGATTTAGAAGAAGAGCATGATCAGTGCATTCAGGAGGTTTCTAAGGTTTTTGAATCGAATCCTCATACGGTACCAGATATTTGGCGCTACCTTGAAAAGGGCAAGAAGGGCTTTGCCCTATTAAAAGAAAAGATTGCTGCATTAAATATATCGCCGGATCAAAGTGTGCTTAAAACAGCAGGCCAACTCACCCACGAACAATGTGATGATCTTGCAGATCACATTAGGGATACCATGGCATTTTTGCTCGATTTGAACTGCATATCGAAGGTTGTTATTGATGAACTCGCTCCCTATAGTTTTATTATCGCGGGAAGCGGGCATATTGATCCGATTAATGATTTATTGTTCGATATGGATTGGGAGGATGGCGACCATGCAGGCCCTAACATTGGCTACGGCCCACTACCCAAGCAGTCAATACGAGATGTTTTATTGTCAGCATTAACTCCACAAAAATCCCTTTCTCATTAAATAAATTTGACTTTAGGCGCCCGGGTATTGCTATTTGTCATTTTGGCCTTCTATACTGTGAGTAGAATAGATAACTCAGTTGTATGGAAGGTTTTCAGATGAACAAATTTTGTATGAGGGCGTTACTTCAAAAGGCTGCACTTTTTATCAGTGTGGTAGGCATCCCGATATCAATTTTTTGCATGGAGGCAGAACGACCCCAGAAGCTTTTCTTGGCTTTTACGAATAATACTGCGTATCGGCTGCAAATTAAAGGTTTAAGCGGCGAATTGTATTTGAAAGCCCCCCTAGCCCAACCAAGAATAATGATTGAATCATATCAAGACCTCTCCTATCCGTTGACCATTTCAGGTTACGGTAAATGGCTCGGGGGATGGGTACCATCCAAAACCTTATCCTTAGAAGAGATAAATCATAAAATTCAGGAGATGCGCCTGGATGTTTATACTGGTATTACTTTGAGTATTGCCATTAATTACGTTGGGAAAGAGCTAACTTTTAGTTATTCGATTCTTACTCCCCAAGAGAAAAAAGAAAAACTTGAGACAGCAACTTCAGATGATCCGCTGGGGGAATTTCCAGAACTAGTTTCCTACCGCGTTACTTGCGCAAGTAAGCTTCCTTTGCTCTCATGCCTAACGGCACAAAATATTCTTTCATGGCCCGATGCCAAAGCTGCTAAGGACCCTGTTTTGAGTGAAGTAATTCTGACTAATGATAAAGGTCGATTTAAACGCCGAGATATTTATCGATATATCTTGGAGGTTGGCAAAGAGTTCACAGCCGCAGATGTTCAGCGTGCATACGAAAATAAGATGCTTACATTTTTAAAGCGTGAATTTCCAAAAGCTTCTTTCGAATGGGCGCCAACCATGATGTGGAATATGATTAATTTTTTACGGATGCCACAACCAGGTACCAAGGCAAAAGCTTTGGTTTTTGTTGTCACGCTCGAAGATTTGATCGTTAAAGCGCGTAATAATTTGATGACCGATCTCATGGGCAATAAGCCGCATTTACAGATTCTGGAAGTTCTGGGCGAAGCGGTTGAGCTTTCATTTGCTGATAAAACGAAGATGAAGGTTTCCAAAGATGCCTTCGAAGAATTTTTAAGAATAATAGATCCAAATCTCAAAGAAGAATTTGAGCTGCGCTTGAATAAGGGTGAGCGAGTATTTGCTCTACCCGGGACCTTCAATCAGCGCGCATTTGTTTTCATGATAAACAACGTAAAACATATTCTGCACAAAGATGATTATCTGCTATCCCAGTTTGAAGAACTTTTCAGGGTCAATGATGTTAAAACATTCATGAGCCTTATTGAGGCTAGTCTACAGAATAAAATTCCACTCATTTTTGAAGAGTGCGGCGCTTTCATTACTGCAAACTTTGCAAAAAGAATCTATGGGCAGCGCCAAACAAATGGATTCTTTAAAGGCATCTTAGCTCTTGCAAAAAAATATAAGAAAAATTCATTTTTTGATATCAATAAACAGCTTATTATTTCGGAAAGTGTGGGGGCGCAATCTGCGTTACACAGGGCTGTTATCGATGGTGATCTGGCGGCGATTGCATTACTCATTGAGCTTGGCGCTGATCCTGCTCTTAAAGATTGGAATGGACATACCGCTTTTTATGTAGCGCAGCATAGCCGCGCACAGAAAAAAATAGTTGAGATTTTGAATTCGTACAAAGTAGTTAAAAAATAGAAAGGAGTTTTCGTGTGAAGATTAGGTTGTTTTTTGTTGTTTTGTTACTGCTCATCGCTCAGGTAGGCCTCATGGTTGGCTTCTGCTGTAATGGCGACGGGTGCCCCAATTCTCTTGTGCAGTATGTTGATGAAGATGGGATGCCAACTGGTCGATTTGCTTTATTGAACGAGTTTGGGGTGAGGTTAGTCATGATAAAGGGCCCTTCGTGTACCTGCAAGGGTGAGATTGATAAGGTGTTTCCTTCACAAAGTTGTCCGCATTGCGCTGAGGCACGATGCCCACGCCAAGATTGTGGCCATAGTATTTTCCAGCACACTTGCGCGCTCAATATACGAGCGACGCCGGGTACTGGAATTATTGAAGTAAAAGAGAAGTCTTAAGCGTAAACAAAAAGGAAAGTCTAATGAAGATCAGATTAATGTTGTTGTTGTTGAGCGTGAGTGCTGGGTCAGCATTTGCCGCATGTTGTTTGGGAGATGGTTGCACCAATACGCTTGGTGAGTACCAAGATGCACAGGGGAACCCAACTGGCAAGTATTCGCTTTTGGATGCGAGTGGAACCAAAATTCAATTGAAAACAGGCGACTCATGTACCTGCGCGGGTACCGTGGGCACTGATTGGCCGCCAAAGAATTGCCCATCATGTTCATCGCTTGTGTGTCCCAAGTGTGGGCATGATATTTTCCAGCATTCATGTGATGCAAAGGGAACCCCAGGCGCCGGCATGAAGGCATTAAAATAGGGCCTAGAATATTTCGTTGATGAATTCATCAATCTGCTTGGTGGTCACTGTGGCACCCATGGCGCGATAGAATTCTTCGTCATATTCGCGAGTTTGAATTACGACAGGCATTGCAAGGGCATGTCCCAAAAGCAGTGCCTGTTTTTTGCTGTCCAAAGACGCGAGTACCGATCGCAAGCTTTGCGCATTATTAATCCCGTTGAGCACTGCCGCAATATCTTTTTCATCATTGAGCTGGGCAACCACTTTGGTCCCGATCTGCGACATGATTTCCGGATCAATTCCCGATGGGCGCTGATCAACCACGAGCAACGAAACATAGTATTTGCGCATTTCGCGTGCAATGGTGCCAAAAATAGTTTGGCGCGCTGCTTGTGGATTCAAAAACTTGTGTGCTTCTTCGATGGTGATCATCAATTTTTGCGGTTCGTCTTCTTTTTTTTGCGAACCAAGAAACAGTTCGGTTTTTGAGATGTATTGATGGTGAATGCGGCGCGTGATGATGTTGGCGATGAGCAAGTAAACGAACGTTGAAGTGAAGTTGCCAAACTCCACGATGATATTGATTCCACGATCGATGTATTCCATCATTTGATCAATCACCGAGTTGTCTTTATATGCACCAGCTGCTTGGCGCCTAAAGAATGGTAAGCGTTCAATGGTTTTGAGTTTACGGTAGAGCGCTGCAATTGATTCTGGGTGCGCACCAATTTCTTGTGCAAAATCTTTCGCGTTGTGCCCTTGATCGAGTAACGTTTGCAACCAATCTTGTTTGTACCGTGCATGCACCAGGTACGCCGCTTCGAGTGCCGTTGGATGCAGATTGAGTTCTTCTTGGAGCGATAAGATATCTTCCACGTGTACCGATTGATAGGTGAGTGAAATTTCCACGTCTGGGCTGCCGCCACGCCGCCGCGTAGATGCTGGATCGAGCGAGAAGATAACTACACGGTCGGGGAACAAGGTCTTTAACCCTTTCACGAATGATTGTGGCCCTTCTTTGCGAGCCTGGAGGCCATATTCACTGTGCATATCAAAAATTAAGTTCACTGCTTTTTCATTTTTGATCAAACCAGCGAGAACTAAACGGGTCAAGAATGTTTTTCCTGTTCCGGTTTTTCCAAAGATGCCGTTGCTTCGTTCAGTAAGCCGATCAAGATCTAGGCACACGGGCGTGTCCATGTCGAGCGGCGAGCCGATGTTGAAGTATCGCTTACTCGGATCATCTTCATCACCAAAAATGAGTGCCACATCTTCTTTGGTTGCTTCAAGCACCGTTGCAAAATGAGGTGGGATCGTTTTGACGGGCATTTTTTCATTGTTATGCAGCATGAGCATCGGCTTTAAAATTGCAGTAGCATAAATGTCGCGTTGCTTGAGCATATTCGTGAGCAACTTCTCCTGCGGTGTGGGTGGGAACAGCAAAATATCCGGGTTTGTCACCTCAAGGGATAAATCGGTGATCATTGAAAAGAATTTATGTTGGTTGCCCACAATAGAAACGAATTTGCCTGTTTTGATGCTCTCGAGATCGGTATGCGCGGTTACGCGCATGACAAATCCTTCAGTAAGGGATCCGGAAACAATGGTGCCGAGGGTGGTTTTCATGCTTTGCCTTTAGCTTCTTTGTTCAATGCTTTTTTAATGATCTCAGTGATGTCGAATCTTCCCCAAACCTTTGCATAGCTGAGGGCATCTTCACCTTTGCAGTTCATTGCATGCAGATTTGCTCCAGCATCAATCAAAAGTTGCACCATTTTTTGGGTTCCTGTTGCAATAGCGTATAAGAGTGCGGTGCGGTTCCAAAAATTGCCATCTCGCCGCTCCAGGTCTAATTTGGCAAAAATAAGTTCTTGAGCATGATCGAGTCTCTCAGATCTAATAGCGGTAAAAAGAGGCAGCTGTTTTTGAAATTCTTCAAATACTCTTGGATCGGAGTGGTAGTATGCGAGGAGTATAGGTGAATCTTCGCGTGTGTCTTGGGCGTAAATATCCGCGTTTTTGCTCAGGAGCGTTGCTATTATTTCAACATGTCCTCCGATGGTTGCATAATGCAGAGGCGTCCATCTATTTGGTGCCTCTTGGCTATTTATATCTGAATGATGAATGAGAGCTTCCACAACTCGTTTGTGTCCTTTGGCTGCGGCAATATGAAGCACAGTACAGGGGGTTATGCTGCCATCGGGGCAAATCAGTTGGTGCACGGTTTTTGGATTTACTTCATGCTGGCTAACAAGAAACTCAACAGCTTTCCACTGGCCTTCTTGGGCAGCAAGAAACAGGGGCGTTGCGCCTTGGGCATTAGGAGTGTCGTAGAATTTTTTGGTATCTCGATCATTTCCTAAAAGCTGCAACCAATTCACTCGCCCTGTGGCGGCAGCCGAGCAGAACATTTTGACGTAGGGATTTTGTTCCATGGAGAAGGAGGGTGAAATATAGAAAAGCGTGACTAAAAATAATGTTCGCAATGTAAGTCCTAGTTGCTATGTATTGTTAATTCTAAATTGCTTTATTCACAATAAAAGTTGCTGCGCTCCGCTCTTCAAGTAATGGAGTTATCATAAAAAAAAGTATATCAATGAAGTGGCGAGACCGCTAGGAGGGGTGAAAAGTTCGTCGGCTAGCCTGCCTTCTGGGTGTTTTTGGCTTAACATTGATTTTAAAGACCGTTTAATGGCAAATAAGTGATCATTAAAATGCTATTAAATGGAGTTTAACATGTCAAAAAGTATACCTTTCCCCTTTACCATAACCCCAGAAATTTTGTCTGCGGTGACGCACATAGAGTCTATTGCTCAAAAAATAGATCATTTACCCATAACCCCTGTCATGATTGCTAAGTTGCGAGAAACTGCTCGTTTGCAGTCGGTTCACTATTCAACCCAGATAGAAGGCAATCGATTGAGTGAAGAAGAGATTAGGCGGGTTATTGATTATGGAGAACATATTCCAAACCGAGAGCGCGATGGAAAAGACGTTAAGGGGTATTTTGCTGCTCTTGATTATCTCGAGACGCTTGTGCGCGAGAATGCTCCTGTTTGCGAGCCCGCTTTTCAGATGATTCATGCATTGGTGATGGCTGGGGGAACAAAAAAAATAAAACCATCTACGTATCGTGATGGTCAAAATGTTATCCGGGAAGGCATTGGTGGGCTGATTGTTTATTTGCCGTCCGAAGCAAAAGACGTTCCAATCTTGATGGCAAATCTTATCCAATTTATTAATGAAAGCACTGATTTACCAGCGCCGATCAAGGAAGGAGTTCCATTGAATAGTTTATAATAAATGTACGGTTCACCCTCAGCAAGCATTGATGGAGTTGTGCCATCATCATCTTTTTGGTTCCTATCGGCACCATATTGAAGCAATACCTCAGCGGCATCCCAGCGGTAAGAAACAGTCGCGCAATGGAGAGGAGTCCTGCCTCTTGGGTCGCAATTACTGTTAATTTTAGAGCGGTCAGATTCTGACAAGGATTCTAGTAAGAGTTTTACAATTTCTGCGTGTCCACATCCAGCAGCCATGTGCAGGGCGGTGCATGGAATGATCCTGCCATCAGGAGTTTTTATTTCAAGGGGCTTGGTGCCCTCAGCTCCTTCGGCTTGCAGGACTGCAACCACATTGGCATGGCCTTTTTGGCAAGCAATTAATAGCGGAGTCGCGCCTTGCTCATTTACTGCATTATCAATCAATTCCCTTGTACCATGGAATCCAGCTAATGTATGTATCCAGTTAGCTTTTCCATTCGCAGCAGCGGTAAAAATCATTTCACGCAATGCTTTTTGATCTTCATCAAGTTCGCTGCTGTTCATGGAAAATAAGGATGTAATGCAAAGTGATGTGAGTAGAAGTAGTTTTTTCATCGAAGTCCTCATTAGAAATAATGTATTTTTTTCATATTTTTCAAAGGTAGGTCCCTCAACAAATCGGGACGAACGGGGATTTTAATTTTCTTTTTGAACAGAAATGGGCTTTGATACATCAGAGGCTAAGGGTGTTTATGCATGGTCCTTCTATATTGCCTTATTCACAATTAACGTCGCGCTACTCCGTGTCACTTCCAAAATGCCCCGTTCGACCAACAACGATTCCTGTTTGCCATTCACCAAACGGAAACTCATCTCTTTATCTTGTGCAAGAATCAAAATGGTTGGAGCATGGCCCGGTTG
>Ga0163144_10014082_pt1 | contig 16630 bp, 9 predicted proteins | sample OliLak19BULKMAT1_FD_123175 | JGI IMG/M metagenome (GOLD analysis project Ga0163144, IMG submission 123175) | Freshwater microbial mat bacterial communities from Lake Vanda, McMurdo Dry Valleys, Antarctica - Oligotrophic Lake LV.19.BULKMAT1 | ecosystem: Environmental > Aquatic > Freshwater > Lake... | reverse complement strand
GCCATCGATGAGGTCGTCGAACTCCTTGCCGGCGGCTTCCTTTTGCCCCTTCATGGAGAATTCGACGCCGCGGCCGGTGCTGCCGCGATAGTTCGGATAGAAGACGGCGATGCCGTTGGCGGCGCCGACCTGGCCCAGAGAGTGATACAGCGTCACCCAACCGTTGGCGATATGAGCCTCCGGACCGCCATGCACTGTCATCACCATGGGATACTTCGTGCCCTTCTTTTCGTCGAGCGGCCGAACGAGCACGCCTTCCAATTCCAGACCGTCGCGCGCTTTGAAACGAACGACTTCCTGCTTGGCGAAACGCATCATCCGCAGCCAGGGATTGCTGTCGGTCAGCTTCCGCGGCGTCTTATCCCCAGGCGCGAGCACGAACACTTCGGGCGGATGTTGGGGCGAATGGCCGGTGAAGGCGAGCGTCTTGCCGTCGCTGGAGACGGACAACTTTTCGAGGATGACGCCCTCCGTGGGAACCAGCGTCTTTTTGTCTTGGATGACGATGTCGCCGCCGCCCTTGATGCCGACCGCGCCGACGGTGGACCAAACTCCCTGCGACGCGACATAGAGAACCGTGTTCGCGTTCTTCCAGGCGATCGATTCGACGTGCCCTTGATACTTCGGCATGGCGTCCTTCCAGGCGCCCTTGCCGGCGGCATGGAGCCAAAGTTGGCCTTCGCGCGGATCGTGCTTGTCGACGCCGGCGATGAGGGCGACATGCTTGCCGTCCGTGGACCAGGCGAGTTGCCCCATCTTGCCGGGGTTGTCGAGGTTGATGTCGTCGCCCGATTTGAGATCGACCAAATGCACCTTGCGGAACATGAACGAATCGTCGATGAGCGCGGTCGGCGCCAGAGCGACGGCGATCCAATCCTTGGTCGGATGCCAGCTGAGTTCCGACGCGGAGCCTTCGAGCTTGAGCATGCGCGGCCCGGCGTCGGCGCCGATTTTGGCGATCCAGACGCGAACGGGTTCGATCTCTTCCTCATAGATCTCTTGAGTGAAGCCTTGATCCGCGAGAGCTTTTTTCGCCTTCGGCGTGGGTTCCTGGGCCAGGAATGCGACCTCCTTGCCGTCGGGACTCCAGCTATAGGAAAGAATGTCGGCGCCGTGCGCGACGGCCTTGCGGGCTTCGCCGCCGCGCAGGGGCATCACATAAAGCGCACGATGCTCATCCTTGTCTCGCTTGGCCAGGAACGAGAGTTCTTTGCCGTCCGCGGTCCAGGCGACGGCATCGACGTTGACCGCGCCAGTGAGATAAGGCGTGGACATGCCGTTCAGATCGACGACGTGCAATTCGGCCCACGAGCCGCCGTCCTTTTCCTTCGGAATGTTGCGCGGCACCGAAAGGGTGTACGCGACTTGCGAACCGTCCGGCGACAGGACCGCGCTGGTAACGATTTTCAAGCGGGACACATGGTGGGGCGTGAAAAGATTATCCTGCGCCGCGACGGGAGGAAGGCAGGCGAGGAAACCGACCACGGTCCAACAAGCAATTCGATTTGACATGACCAACCTCTTGGATTCGAGAGAAGTTGGCTTTAGGTTATCGGATGGGGACGGAAATGAAAGTCGAGAAATGGAATTCTCGTTGCCAAATGGAAGGTAGACGCAACGAGCCGGTAGTGTGAGCGACGGTTATTGCGTCGGTCGCTGACGCTTCCGGCTCGTACGAAAATGCGACGATTTCTTAGCGGCGATCGAAGCTGCCGCGTGCGCGGGAGCCGCCGCTTGCACGGGGGCGATCCTCGCGGGGGCGCGCTTCATTGACGGTCAGCGTGCGGCCCGACATATCCGCGCCGTTGAGGGTGGAGATCGCGTTTTCGCCGCCCTCGGACATTTCGACGAAGCCGAAGCCGCGCGATCGGCCCGTGTCGCGATCCATGACGATCTGCGCCTGGCTGACGGTGCCGTATTCGCTGAACGCTTGAATCAAGTCGTCGGCGGTCGCATCAAAGGGCAAATTGCCCACATACAATTTCTTGCTCATCCACTACCTTTCCGAGCCAACACGGGCTCCAAGACGGAAAACCAACCCGCTAGAAAGACGGGCAACCAACTAAAAAGCGGAACCGAAGTTCCGCATTTTGTTTCAAACCTGTGCAATCGGACGTCAGCGCGAAGGGGCGAGATTGTCCGGAGTTCTGACATTCCAGGCGAGGCCGACGAGCGCCATGGCACGAATGATCCAATAGCTGATGTCGATCTGATACCAGTAGAAACCATGGCGGGCGGAGGTCGGATAGGCGTGATGGTTGTTGTGCCAGCCTTCTCCCAGGGAGATAAGCCCGACAAAGGCGTTATTCTTGCTTTCGTCGCCGCACTCGTAAGGATGGCTGCCCCACAGATGGCAAACGGAATTGACGCTCCAGGTCACATGATGGACGAAGAAGATGCGAACCAACCCGCCCCAAATGAACCCAAGCAGAGCGCCCTTCCAACCGCCGATGAGGAAGAAGCCCAAGATGGTGGGAACGGCAAGGCCGACGACAACCCAAACGGGGAAGAGGGCACTGACGAAATGCAGCATCTTGCTTTGGCGAATATCGCGTGCATATCGAATGGCGCTGAACCTCTCGCCGTCGAAGAGCCAGCCGACGTGGGCATGATAGAAACCCTTCACCAGTCCGAGCACGCCATAGGCATTATTGTGAGGCGAGTGCGGGTCTTCGCCGCGATCGCTGTGTTGATGATGGCGGCGATGACAGGCGACCCATTTGAGAAGGGGGCCTTGCACCGCCATGGAGCCAAGTACGCCAAGGGTGAACTTGACGACCCGGTTAGTCTCGAAGGAACGGTGGGTGAAAAGGCGATGAAAGCCGACCGTGATGCCCACGGCTGTGAGCAGGTACATGCCGCAAAAGAGAGACAATTCGACCCAGGACATTCCCCACCCCCAAAGGGTGGCAATGGCGCCGATCAAACCGGCGAACGGCAACACAACCGCGAACAGCGTGATGACGCGCATCGTCGTCGACTGACGCGAATGGGGATCCGACTGCTCGGTCGAGGTATAGGATTCTTGGTTGAGGGGAGGAATAGTGGACAAGGGCACGGGAAGTTCCTGCGGCTTACCAGTTGGCGAGTTATTCCACGGGAACATCTTCGCGAGTCGGCGTTGTTGCGGCAATATCAATTGCCGTCATACTGCGAAGGAGTTGGAATCCTGGGAACGTGTCGCATCCGGCGGTGAGTAAGTTGGGAGCACTTTGACATTCTAGGTTAGCGGTGACAAAGTGGAAAACATTTTCCAACTTTTTTTGTGCCTGGCCAAAAAAGAAGTCGACAAAACTTGATTGACGTTCGTTCGCGGATACTTGAGGATGACCGAGTGCGCGTGAGGGCGTGTCGAGCCTTACCATGCTTGTGCGTCACGGATTGCACCCTGCGGCGTCCGCCCAGGAAACACCATTCCATGTTGATAGATGGGGAGTTCCACCGTGCAGCGTTTTCGTGTTCTCTCACTGGCGGGGCTTGCGATGCTCAGCCTGACATGTCCCGTGTTCTGCCAGGGCAAAGGCGGCAAGGCGGCCCCGCGCTGGATTTGGATGGGCGAAAAAGCGACTCCCAATCAGGACGTGTTTTTTCGCAAGACATTCGCTCTAACGCACCCGGTCGCCAAGGCTACTTTGCATGCCACATGCGACAACCAGATGACGGTTTATCTTAACGGCAAAGAAGTCGCATCGAGCGACACATGGGAAGCGCCGGTATCCATTGACGTCACCAAAATCGTTCAGGCCGGCGAAAAGGGATCGCCGGGCAAGAACGTACTCGCGGTAAAGGCACACAACACCAGTGGCCCCGCCGGCCTCGTCTTGCGTCTCACCGCGGAAGCGCCGGAAAAAAAGAGCACGGTAATCGTGACCGATGCCAGCTGGACGGCCTCCCCGAAAGGCGGCACAGGATGGGAAACCAGTGAAACCGCGGATGATAGCTGGGTGAAGGCGACCGTGATCGCACCACTCGGCAAGGGACCATGGGCCGCCGTTTCAGCGGCCGCGTTTGCCGGCGGCGGCAACGGAAAATTCAGAAAACCCTCCGCCACTCCCATCGAACTCATCAAGGCAAAGAAAGACTTCAAAGTCGAATTGCTCTACACTGTGCCGCGCGACAAGCAAGGCTCTTGGGTAAGTCTTTGCACCGACGACAAGGGTCGGCTCATTACCTCGGACCAGTATGGCAAGCTTTACCGCATCACCCCGCCCGCACTGAACGGCAAAGCCGACGATACCAAGGTCGAGGAATTGCCGGTCGATCTGGGCGAAGCGCAGGGCTTGCTCTGGGCGTTCGACAGCCTTTATGTCGTCGTCAATCGGGGCAAGAAATATCCCTCCGGACTGTACCGTGTGACATCGTCCAAAAAGAACGACGTGCTTGATACCAAGGAACTCCTGCGTCCCTTGAGCGGCGGGGGCGAACATGGTCCCCATGCCGTCATTCTCAGTCCCGACCGGAAATCGCTATACATCGTCGCCGGCAATCACACCAATCCGACGGAACTTGCTTCGTCGAAGGTGCCGCAAGTTTGGGGCGAGGATTCCCTCGTGCCGCGTCTCTGGGACGCCAGCGGCCATGCCGTCGGCCGCATGGCGCCGGCGGGTTGCATCTATCGGGTCGATCCCTCAGGCAAGAACTGGGAGCTTATTTCCATCGGCTATCGCAACGAATACGACATCGGTTTCAATCGCGAGGGCGAACTCTTCACCTACGACTCGGACATGGAATGGGACATGAATCTGCCCTGGTATCGTCCCACGCGCGTTTGTCATGCCGTGCCCGGCAGCGAGTTCGGCTGGCGCGGCGGCACCGGCAAGATGTACGAATACCATCCCGACAACCTGCCTCCCGTCGTCAACGTCGGCCCCGGCAGCCCGACGGGCATCGCCTTCGGTTACGGCGCCAAATTCCCCGCCAAATATCAAGACGCGCTTTTCATCTGCGACTGGAGCTACGGCAAACTCTACGCCGTCCACATGAAACCCGACGGCGCCAGCTACACGGGAGAGCTTGAGGAGTTCATCGTCGGCTCGCCGTTGCCTCTGACCGATGTCGTCATCAATCCCAAGGACGGGGCGATGTACTTCACGATCGGCGGCCGTACCACGCTTTCCGGCCTTTATCGCGTCACCTACACGGGTTCCGAATCCACAAGTCCCGTCAAGGCGGTCGACGACGCCGGCGCCAAGGCGCGCGCCGAGCGGCGGATGCTCGAGTCCTTTTATGGCAAGAAGGACGCCAAGGCCATTGAGGCCGCTTGGCCGTTCTTGAGCAGCGAAGACCGTTTCTTGCGTTTCGCGGCGCGTACGGTTCTCGAATTCCAAGATCCCAAGACCTGGCAGGATAAGGCGCTGGCGGAAACCGATCCCGTCGCTCTGACGCATGCCCTCATTGGTTTGGCCCGCGTGGGCGCCAAGAAAGACGCGACGCTTCTGCCGCGGATTTTGGAGGCGCTGGAGCGTGCCGACTGGTCAAAGCTGTCTCCCTCGCAAAAGGTCGACTATTTGCGTGCCTACCAACTCGCGTTCATCCGCCAGGGAGACGCGGACACCGCTTGGAAGGAACGCGCCGGCAAACGCCTCAATGGTTTCTATCCCGCATCGACGCGGGAAGTGAATGCCGAACTCTCCAAGCTGATTTGCTATCTCGAACCCGCCGGCGGCATCGCCAAAACTCTGGCGCTCCTGAAAAACGCGCCAACGCAGGAAGAGCAAATCGAGTTGGCGCTTGGCCTGCGCATGGTCAAGAGCGGCTGGACCCTCAAGGAACGCGAGGAGTATTTCAACTGGTTCCACAAGGGCGCCGGCTATCGCGGCGGCAATAGTTTCCACAAATTCCTCAACAACATCCGCAACGACGCCGTCAAGACGCTCAGTCCCGAGGAGAAATCCGCACTGAAACCTCTACTGGCGAAAGTGCCGGTTCCCACGACGCCCAAATTCAGCACCAAGGAGCGTTCCCTTGTCAAACGCTGGGGTGTCGACGAACTGTTGCCCGCCGTCGAAAAGCAGTTGACCGCCCGCGATTTCGACAAGGGCCGCAATCTTTTCGGCGAAGCCAAATGTTTCGCGTGTCATCGCTTCGGCAATGAAGGCGGCGGTCTGGGACCGGACCTCACCGCGCTCTCCGGCCGATTCGGCCCGCGCGATCTGCTCGATTCGCTTATCCATCCCAGCAAGGTGATTAGCGATCAATACCAGGGCGTCGTCATCAACACGCTCGACGGCAAGCAGATCATGGGGCGCATCGTCAACCTCAACGGCGACGGCATGATGATTAACGTCGACATGCTCGACCCGAACAAGCTCGTCAACGTGAATCGCAACAACATTGACACCCTCGAACCCGCGAAGGTGTCCATGATGCCCGAAAACCTGCTCGACACGTTCACGCGCGACGAGATTTTGGACCTGCTCGCGTATCTTTACTCGCGCGGGGATCGTAATCACGCGATGTTCAAGCGGAAGGAATAGCCATTTCTTCGTTAGCACGCGGCGCGAGCTAGTGACTTCACTCGCTCGCGCTGCGTGCTAACGCTCTTGCCGTTCAAGCGATAATCTCGCGGATCGGTTCGCCATGGTCGATGGCAAGCCGTTGTCGACCGGGAATCTCCAGCCGATGCGAATCCAAGCCGAGCAGGTGCATGAGCGTGGCGTGAATGTCGGTGACATAGTGTCGATTCTCGACGGCGTGGAAGCCGAGTTCGTCGGTGGCGCCATGGACCGTGCCGCCCTTGATGCCGCCGCCCGCGAGCCAAACGGAGAAGCCGTAAATATGGTGGTCGCGGCCGGTGCCACCCTGCGCCCCGGGCGTGCGGCCAAACTCGGTGGCGAAGACGACGATCGTTTCGTCGAGCAAGCCGCGGCGCTTGAGGTCTTGCAGCAGTCCGCCGATGGGCTGATCGACCGCGGCGCAGTTGCGGGAATGGTTGCCGCGCAAATCGCCATGTGCGTCCCAGACTCCGGCGCCGCCGGCGCCGTGCTGAATCTGAATGAAGCGAACGCCGCGCTCGACGAGGCGGCGGGCCGCGAGAAGTTGCGTGCCGAAGTCGCGCGTGGCTGGGTTGTCGAGGCCGTAAAGGCGCTGCGTCGGCATCGGCTCATCGCTCAAGCGCAGCACTTCCGGCAACGAACGTTGCATGCGAAAGGCAAGTTCGTAGGAACGCACGCGCGCTTGCAAGGCGGGATCGTCCGGGAAGCGCCGGCTGCTGGCGCGATTCAGTTCGCCGATAAGATCGAAGCCGACGCCTTGCGCCTCCGAACTGACGTCGAGTTCCGGACGAATGAAGTCGACGGGCCGAGTCGGATCGACGCGCAGAGGGACCGCGTCGTAGGCGGGGCCGAGGTAATGGCCGTCGCGGGCGTTCCAATATACGCGATTTCCTAGGGAGACGTATTGAGGCAAATTGTCGTTGAGCGATCCCAAACCGTAAGTGACCCACGCGCCGATATTGGGCACGAGCGCGTCGAGCATGTGTCGGCCCGAGTGAAATTGCGTCTGGGCGCCGTGGTTGTTGTCGGTGGTCCACATGGAGCGAACGACGGCGATGTCGTCAATGGAGCGGGCGACATGCGGAAACCAGTCGCTGACCTCGATGCCGCTTTGGCCATGCGCTCGGTAACCGATTTGCAGGGGATACACGGTCGCGCGTTGTTGCCCGTTGGCGTCGTTAACGACGACGACGCGATTGTTCATCGCCAAGCGTTCGGGATTCATGACATCCGCGTAGGGCGTCTCGGCGAATGTCTTACCGGCGTAACGGTTGAGCATCGGCTTGGGATCGAACGACTCCAGATGGCTCACCCCGCCGTTCATGAAGAGCCAAATGACGCTCTTGGCCTTGGGCGGAAAGTGAGGCCTACCATCGGACGGCGTCCACGCGGGACCGGGCACGGCGCCGGCTTCGCGCTGCAAGAGCGAGGCGAGCGCGACGGTGAAGAGGCCACGCGAGGAGTCGCGGAGAAAATCGCGGCGGGAAGTGTTCATGTTCATGTGTCCTGCATCCAAAAACCAAAAAAGAAAAGGAAAAGTGGGTGGCATGTTTTTGCGGGTCGCACGCGATTGCGTCATCCCATCCTAAACACCGCAAAAGCATGTCGGCACGACCCCTATCCAAAAACCAAAAAAAGTGGGTGGCATGTTTTTGCGGCTCGCACGCGTTTGCGTCATCCCATCCGAAACACCGCAAAAGCATGTAGGCGTGTACTGCTTCCAAAAAATGGCGCCTCAGGAATTCTAGGTGGTGGGACACTGCGAACATGCTTTTGCGGTGTCCAGGATGCTTTTTTGCGAACGCGCGCGACCCGCAAAAGCATGCCACCCAATTTTGGCCACCCAAAAGTTGACACCGTCCTTTTTCTTTTACCTCACCGTCACGAACTCATTGTGATTTAACAACGCATGCACCAGCAGCATTCTCGCTCGTTGTCCGCCGTCCTTGGCGTGCAATTCCCGCCAGCGAATCATCGCTTTTTCGCAGGCCGACAATTCATCGTCCGTGGGGTTTTGCGCGAGCAGCAGCGAGAATGCCGTGCGGGCGAAATCGCGGTCGTTTGCCTTGCCAAATGTCACATCAAGGTTCTTCGCGATCTTGTCGGCGGCGTTTAGGGCGAGCTTGCTGTTGGAAAGGGCAAGCGCCTGCTGTGGCACGATGCTCTCGCGGCGGCGATAACAGTCGAGCGGATCCGCATCGTCAAACGTCGTCAGGAAGCGATTGCGGTCGATGGCGGAATGGAAGAAGTAGAGGCTGCGGCGTTTCGACGCGTCTTGTTGCGCGATGGGAACGGACGGTCCACCGATGTTGCCGTCGAGTTCGCCGGCGAGGTGGAGCAAGCTGTCGCGCACGACTTGCGATTCCATACGCTGCGGGTTCATGTGCCAGAGGTAGCGGTTGTCGGGATCCTTTTCTTTGTTGCTGGCGGCTGCACCGGCGAGCGACGATGTCATGCGATACGCCGACGACGTGACCATGAGCCGATGAAGATGCTTCATGCTCCAGCCGTTGTCCATCAGTTCGACGGCGAGCCAATCGAGAAGTGCGGGATGCGTCGGCGCGGCGCCCTTGCGGCCAAAGTCGAAGACGGTGGCGACGAGCGGTTGGCCGAAGTGGCGGGCCCAGATGTGATTGACGGCCACGCGGGCGGTGAGCGGGTTGTCCTTGCTCGCCACCCATTGGGCCAGCGCGGTGCGTCGGCCGGTGCTGGTGGTCGGGAACGGCTTGCGGCGCGAGGCGTCGGATTCGAGGTTGGACTCGAGCGTTTTAAGGGCACCGGGAAGACGAGCATAGGATTCCCCCGGGGCGGCGAGTGCTTTGCGTGCTGTGTCGACGGCCGCTTGCGCTTTTTTGATGTCTATCTTGCCTTTGCCGAGGTCTTCTTGGGCCTTGGCGAGGGCTAGCTCGGATTCGGCGAGCAACTTTTGCTTCTCCGCAAGCGCGGCCTTGCGAGCGAAATCTTTTGCCTTGCTTGGTTCGGTCGCCAGAATGCGATCCGCGGCGGCGCGGGCGTCGACGGCGGCGATTTGGGCGGTGAGCGAGGCGACCTGTTTCTGCGCGACGAGGAGCATTGCCTTGGCGGTGGCGGGGGTGGCGGGCTTGGTGGGGGAGGAAGCGGGCTTTCCGGTCGCGGCCAGGAGCGGGGTTGAGGCGTGTAATTCGGCGAGCGCGAAACGGGAGAAGCGGGCTTGGGCGTCGAAGGTGATGAGGTCGAGCGAACCGGGATGACGGCCTTTGGGAAGAATATATGCGAGGGTGTGTTCGCCGTTGATGGCGATGTTGAGCAGGTCGCCGCGGACGCGGATGGTCAGCTCCTGCGGCTTGTTGAGCGGCACGGCGCGTTTGCTGCCCGCGTCGGCGGGATAGACGTACTTGCCGTCGACTTTGTAGGCGACCTGAACCCGCTGGGAGGGAGCATGCGCGGTCAAATAGACAAGGGTTTCGTGGTCCTTGCCGATATCGAAAGCGATGCCGACGGACTTATAAATGTTGCCGCCCAGGATCGTGACCTGCGCCGTCGCCTCGAAATCTTGCGGCACGGCAACTTTGAGATTCAAGGCGGCACGTTCGGAAAGATCCTGTGTTTGCGAAACGCCGCCGGGACCGCTCTCCCACTTGCCTGAGCCGACCGTCCAGCGTTCCTTCATAAGCGTCGTGAAAGTATCGGTAAGAATGACCTTGTTGTCACCGGCGGAAGTCGGCTTCTTGGTAATCTCCGCCTTGGTTTCCTTCACATTCGCTACCAACTCTTCGGCGCGCGCCAGTTGAAACTTGGCGGCGGCCAACTGTTTTTCATAGGCGGCGATATGATCCTTGAGCACATAGGGTCGCAGGCCCGGATTGTGGCCTTCGGGCGGTAGGTTGATGGGGCTAATGTCGAGATCCTTGGCAGCGAGAATCTTTGGCAATCCGGGCGTGATCTTGCGCGCCTTGTCGGGGCTGCCTTCGTTGCCGCGGATGTGCAGGAACGTCTTCGTATCGAGATTGCAATCGAAGACGCGCGGGATGCCGTCCTTCTCGAAATCGGTCTCGCCCGGCGTCTGGTCGAGGCGGATCTGGTACGGCTCGAAGAAGGCGCGGAAGCGGTAGTAATCGACGTGAGTGATCGGGTCGTACTTATGGTCGTGGCACTTGCTGCAATTCATGGTCAGGCCGAGGAATGCCTTGCCGGTGTGTTCGATGGTTTCGTCAAGCCAGGTGGTGCGGTTGAATTTGAAGTAGTGGCGGGCGAGGAAACCGGTGCCGCGCAGCTTGTCCGCATCGGTGGGATACAATTCGTCGGCCGCGAGCATCTCGCGCAACATCTGCTCGTAGCCCTTGTCCTTGTTGAGCGATTCGACGATCCAATCGCGCCAATGCCACATATGCTTTTGGCTGTTGCGCATTTCGGCGCCCAGGCCCCACCAGTCGCTGTACCGCCAAATGTCCATCCAGTGCCGACCCCAGCGCTCGCCATATTGCGGACTGGCGAGAAGACGGTCGACGACCTTCTCGTAGGCATCGGTCGAGGCATCGCTCAGAAACGCTTCGGTTTCCTGTTGTGTCGGCGGCAGACCGATGAGATCGAGGTAGACGCGGCGCAGCAACAGGCGTTTGTCGACTTCGGGCTGCGGAACCAGGCCCTGCTTTTCGTGCGACTCGGCGATGTAGGCGTCGATGGCGTTGCGCACCCAGGCGACGTTTCGCACTTTGGGAATCGACGGCCGGGTCGGCTTCTTGAACGCCCAATGGTCGGCGGGATCGGTTTCGGGTTGCTCGTCCTTGGGGGCGTGCGCTCCCTGATCGATCCACTTGAGGAGCAGCGCGACCTCGGCCGGCTTGAGCGCTTCGCCGTCGTGTTCGGGCGGCATGCGTTTCTTGCCGCCTTGCCCCAGGACGCGCTGAATCAAAATGCTGCCCTTGCCGTCGCCCGGCGTGACGGCGGCGCCGTTGTTGCCTCCCTCGCGCAAGGAGGCGGCCGTATCGACGCGGAGGCTGCCCTTCTGCTTGATCGCCGCGTGACAAGCATAGCAGCGGGCGGCGAGCAGCGGTTTAACTTCGCGCATGTAGTCGACGTTCGGGACGTCGGCAACAGACATTAACGAGACGAGAAGGACGGGCAGAGTCATGCGATCGGTGCTCCAGGCGCCGAGGAAGGGGAGCAAGGTAGGATTCGTTAAGTCTACCGAGCCCGCAATGACAATGCCAGACAATTTCGATTCTGGTTAGCACGACGCGCAAGCGAGTGAATCCACTCGCTTGCGCGTCGTGCTAACGTGCAATACAGCGCAAGCCGCTCCGACCTCAATGCGGAAACAGGCTCCACTCGCTGCTGAGGAAATGCGCCAACGAATGCGCCGCCATCTCGCGAACCTGTTTGCTATCGTCGCGCAGCAAAAGGGCGACCACCCCCGCTTGGTCGCGCGCATCGCGGATGCGCAGAGCCTGACAAACGAACATCCGGACATCGGCATCGCGGTCCGAAAGAGCGGCCGCGAGCACTTCGTTGGTGCGGCGTCCCGGCTTCTTCGTATAGGCGAGGGCATTGCCGGCGAACACACGCACGCTCGGATTCGGATCGGTCGCCAAAACGATTTCGACAACGGCGACGAGACGGTCCCCTTCGAGCGGCTGGTCATGATCGCGAAGTTGGAAGATGTCGCGGCGAATATCCGTATTGGCGGCGCGAAACCGACGAAACGCAGAGGCGTCCAGATTCGGCGCCAGCGCGAGTTCCTTGGCGATGTCGCGAATCTTCTTTTCGTCGGCTCGTTGCTTTTCACGATGGCGGGCGGCTTTCGCTTCCTCTTCTTTGACCTTGGCGATCCATTGCTGGACCGTGTAACGGCCGATCGGGTTGCCCTTTACGTCCTCTTTCGATTCAATTCGTGGGCCCTGCCCGACCTTCCCGTCGCTGGCGTGTCGGAGGGGTAGCATTTGGACGGGATGCAGGTCGATGCGAAATTCGCCCTTGGTCGTGAGGCGTATGAGCCAAAACGCTTCCGTATGCAAAGGGTAATTGAGGTCGGTCGAGGAGCGCGAGCGATTGTTGCGGGAGATCATACGGACGGTGAAGATGCCGCCGACTTTGAGGGGGACATCCTTGAGTTCATTTTTTTCAATGGCGTCGATGCGGATGGCTGCCTGATCGTCGAGGCGGTCGCCGCCGGGGCGAGCCTCGGCCACGGCGACGATCTTGCCCTTGATGATGATCGGGCAACCCTCTGCGAAGCCGGTCGCGCTGATGGCGGTCCAGCAGGCGTCCGCGTGGTTTGCGGCAACGGCGAAAATCAGGACGATGGAAAAGAATCGCGCCATGGGGATAACCTGCTCACATTCAATCGAGGAATAGGTTCACGATTTTGAATGGGCGATGCGGACGCTAAGCCGCAAGCGGCTGAATAGTAGACCGCTCAACAGGGATTTTCCAACGGGCGGTATTTCCCCGGCGCGCCGGTTTGTCGTATAATCTGAATATGGCCCCGCGCCGTTAACAATGGGCCTCATATCGGCGCTTGAAAGGATGAATAATGACAAGCTGCGTCAAGCCATCGCCTTCGAAGCCGCTCGGTTGATGTACGAGCGGGTCGAGAGCGAGTATTTCACCGCCAAACGCAAGGCGGCCAAACGTCTCTGCCGCGGCACGATCAAGCCGCAAAACCTCCCGTCCAACGCGGAAATCCGCGAGCAAGTCCAACTCTTCGCCCGTCTCCACGAAGGCGAAAAACGCACCCAGCATCTCAAGGAGATGCGGCTGGAGGCGCTGCACTTCATGCGGCTATTGCGTCCGTTTCGGCCTCGGCTGATCGGCAGCGTGATGACCGGGCACGTTCGCAAGGGGTCGGACATCGACCTGCATCTTTTTTGCGACAATCCGGCTCTCATCACCGAAATGCTCGACAACGAAGGCCATCAGTTCGATCTGGAGCGCAAGCGAGTTTTGAAGCACGGCGAGGAGCGAGTCTTCACGCACATTCACGTTTTCTCGCGCTACAACATCGAACTGACGGTCTACGCGGAGGACAAGGCGCACTATGTCTTTCGCAGTTCGATCACGGGCAAGGGCATCGAGCGGGCGTCGATCGCGGAACTCGAGGAATTGTTGCACCGCGAGTATCCGGATTTGAATCTGGACGACGCGATGGAGGAAATCAGCGAGGCCCAGGATCCCTATCCCCTCTTTCGCATGTTGCTGACGCCTCTGGAAAACGTGAAGCAGGCAGCGAAGCATCACCCCGAGGGCGATGTGTTGTATCACTCGCTGCAAGTGTTCGAGCAGGCGAAGGAATGCCGGCCTTACGATGTCGAGTTTATGCTGGCCGCCCTGTTGCACGACATCGGCAAGGGACTCGATCCGTCGGACCACGTCGGGGCCGCGCTGCAGGCGCTTGAGGGGTTGATTACCGAGCGCACGACGTTTCTGATCGAGAATCACATGCTGGCGCACGAATACCGCATGGGCACGCTGGGGATGAAGCAGCGCCGACGCCTGGAGGCGTCGGAGGATTTGGAGGACTTGTTGCTCTTGCGCGAGTGCGACAAAGCGGGCCGGGTTCGGGGCGCGGAGGTGGGCACGGTCGATGAGGCGCTGGAGTATATCCAGGAGATGGAACGGGAGAATGGATGACGGGCGAATGCCGCCGGCATGAGACAACCAGCCGAGCGGCGCAAGCCGCCGGTCGGCAACGCGACGTGCCGGTAGGATACCGGCACCACATCACGGCGTCATCGGCTGGGTCCACGCGACCTCGACATCGCCCTTCTGATACGGATTCGGATGGGCTTTCGTCGAAGTGATCTTGGCGCGGACGTAGAGTTCTTCGCCAGTGAAACGGTAGCTGGGATTCAATTCCTCGGATTTTGCGACGACTTTGCCGATCTCGTCGCTGTATTGCTGCGTGACGTTGAGTTCCTTGCCGGTCTTGGGATCGACGACGGGCTTGGAGTCCAGCGGAGCATTCTTGAAGGTGGCGATGAATTCGGTCTTATAGAAGACGCCGGGCTCGCCCTTGATGTTGATGGTGAGCGTGTCCTTGTCGCGACGGATGCTGGTCAGGGTGACGCCGGTGGTGGGATAGAAATCGCCGGCGTGCATGGCATTGACCATCGCTTCGGCGGTCAGGTAGGGCGAACGAACCATGACCCAGCCGCGGCCGGGGTTTACTTTGCCGGGGCCGAAACTGTGGTAGCCGTGGGCGTCGTCGGTGGCCATGCCGTAGACGATCGGCAATTTGAGCTTGGCGAGGCGCAGGGCGTTGACGATGTCCCACATGCGCTCGGTGCTGACGTGTTGGGCATCGCCGTAGTTTTTGACGCCGGGATGGCCGTTGAAGATCTCGAAATAGCGCAACTCTTCAATCAACATATCCTCGGCTTTGACCCCCCAACCCCAATTGGGATGATTAAGGAAGGTGAGAGTGCGCCAGCCATTCTTTTTGCGAGCCGCTTCAACGAGGCGATGATTGACCTGAATGGTTTCGGAGACATTGGGTCCGTTGACGGGCTTGATCACGTCGCGCAAGTTGATGGCGTTCATGTGGACGGGGTAGGAGGCGAATTTGTGCGTGATCTCCTCGCCCGGGATCATCAGGAACTTGCCCGGTTCGTCGAGAAGGCTGCTGAATTCCGCAAGGGGTTTGAGACGAACTTGTTCCTTGTCCTTTTCCTTGCGGGTTTCGACCCAGCGGTCGCCGAAGCGTTCGCGATATTTTTTGAGAGCGAGGGGACGCGATCCCTTGGCGGTAACGTCGATCCATTTCTCGCCGTCGGAGAGGATGTTGTGGTCGGTGAGGGCGAGGAAATCGTAGCCCTTCGTCTTGTACCAGTCGGCGATCATTTCGGGAAAGTCATCGCCGTCGCTCCACAGGGAATGCGTGTGGAGGTTGCCTTTCCAGTAGCGTGGTTCGGCATCGCGCAAAACGGCGATTTGCGTCGACTTCGATTCCGGGTCCAGTGCGGGACCGGTGCGTGAGAAGGCGACGGCGGCCATCAGACAAACCGCGGCGGAAAAGGCGAGCAGGGAACGAAGTCGCTTCGGCATGGTGATCCATCCGGATAAATGCAGGGAAAGAGTCAGCAGTTAAGATAAGATTCGCGGAGCCCGATGCGCCGGCCAAGGCAAGCGCGTCGGGCACATTGCGTCGTTTAACGAATCGGCGAATAATCCGTCGCTCGCATGAATTCGGACTTCACGCCGTCCTTCGCGGTCAGCGAACCGCCGGCTTTTTCTTCCGAGGCCACGCGTGCTTCCTTCCATGCCGGATCGTTGCGGAACGTGTCGAAGGACGCCTTGGCGGCGTCTACGCTCTTGTGGCCCAGGATGTAGATGAGCGTGTTGTCGGCGCCCTTTTGCCCTTTGGTCAGGTTCCAATAGGCGATGTTCTCCATGCCATGCTTGTCGAAGAGCTTCAGCGTGTGATCGCGGAAGCGGGCGTTGAGGTTACCGAGATTCTTGGGAGTCGTGGTGTATGTGCGCAGTTCAAAGACGCCCTCGCCCTTGCCGACGGACGGCTTGGGTTTCGGCGAATATTCCGTTTCGGTCATGAAGATCGATTGGATCTTGTTGACTAGCTTGCCTTCCGTCTCGGAGGCTTTGTATGCCTTCTGCCACGCGGGATCGCCGCCGAAGGCCTTAAAGGACTTGTCGCGGGCGGCCTTGTCGGGGAAGGAGAGGACGTAAACGAGTTTGTTTTCTTTATTGTCGATCGGCACCCAATAGCCGATGTTGGTCATGCCGTGCTTTTCGAAGAGTTTGACGGTATGATCGCGGAAGCGGGCGTTGAGGGCGTCGAGTTTTCCCGGGGCCGCATAGTAGATGCGCATTTCGTACAAGCGTGCCTCCTTCTCCCCAGCGAGGACGGCCGACGGGTTGATGGCGGCGAGGGCGGCTGCGAGCAGCGTGAAGCGTGTCATGGTCTGGCCTCTTGGATGTTGGTTCGTGTCGTTGCTCCGATGATACAACGACCTCGCCGCAAGGCAATCACGAAATGCATTTCGTAGGACAGGCTTCCAGCCTGTCCGTGTCGGCTCGTAAAACAAGCTGCCAGCTTGTCAGCCCGGCAACGAAGGCGAACATGCGGAAATGTCGTTACGAGGAGCAGGCAGGCAGCTTGCTCTACGGGGGCAATGTCATGGCGGCGAAACGAAGTCCGGCGG
>Ga0163144_10014081_pt1 | contig 16631 bp, 14 predicted proteins | sample OliLak19BULKMAT1_FD_123175 | JGI IMG/M metagenome (GOLD analysis project Ga0163144, IMG submission 123175) | Freshwater microbial mat bacterial communities from Lake Vanda, McMurdo Dry Valleys, Antarctica - Oligotrophic Lake LV.19.BULKMAT1 | ecosystem: Environmental > Aquatic > Freshwater >... | reverse complement strand
GCAGTTCATAAAGATTAATGGTCACTTGCTCCATTTTTCCTTTAGGATTTAGATAGGGTATCGCCTGGCTAGAAAACGGCTCGGGCTTATGATTAGATCTTAAATTATAGTTCTGTACGGTTTTTAATTTTTCTATTTCTTCTAGGCTTGCATTGGATAATTCGAGGCTATATTTTTTCTTTTTCTTGATGATAATATTTGATGGCAGCTCTAGACCATCCATCATTTTCTGAATAGCAGATAACGCGCTGGCTCGCTTGGATGCATCAGGAAAAGCAATCGTAACTACATTTTTGGTTTTCAATTTCCATTGATATTCAGGAAATAGCGCGCTCAATGCATTTTTTTTTATTCTTTTCCTAATTGCTGCACGGTTTTCGCTGGATTTGGTCTTACTATCGAGGTGATCACTTTCCACGGACGCTGCTTTTGGCTTTGCATCTACACCACTCACTTTTATCAGACTACTTTCAACTGAGACACCTTTAAAGAATTCAACACTAATCTTAACTGGCGGGTAATTTTGTGCGGCAGCTGCAGGTTGTTTTTCGTTGGATCTGAAAAGCCCATCGACGGTTACTGTCCCAAGCGGGGGGCGTGGGATGTCTGCGGAGACTGCGGCAAATTCTGCTATAACAACGTCTAGCTTAGCAAGTATTGTCGCGCGTTCTTCCACTCTTCTCACTTCAACTCTGCCGCCTGCAGTGATTTTGGCGTCTTCAGCAATCACATCGGCAGTTACATTCTGTTTGCTATTGACGAGGGTGCGAGCGCCGATAATTTTTGCAGATACCCATAATCTATCAGTAGTAATCTTGCAATCAGTACCGATATCTCCTTCTACTTTAATATAATCATTAGCCTTGATTTCAGCCTCGTTTCCAACACTTTTTAATACAACAAAAAGAACCCGAGAATTAATAGAAACTCCATTGCCAGCATGTCTTAGTTTAATGATACCGTGGTCTGCAATTAAAATAGATTTTTCTTCAGCGTGCCCCTCAATGGTCAGGTGGTATTTTGATTTTATGGTGGCGCCTTTTCCAACATTACCTTTTATTGTCACAGAGCCGCCTGTCGATTCTATAATATAGTCTGGTGGCACCTCGCCTTCCCATATAATATTTTTATCTGAAATATGAATCTGTTTTTTTTCTGATACTATAATGTTTTTATTTTGGAGATCGTTGAGATCTGCTCTGTCATTTTGTGCGTGCATATAAAATTCCTTTGATTTAAATGAATACTTGATCCTTTAATACGCCTAAAAAAATTCGGATCAAAAATATATCAATATCCTTTTCTAAAAGCAAGCACAGCCAAAGAAATTATGATTTTCGAGGAAGGGACACGGTACTGGTTCTTATCTTAGTACTATGGTCTTGTCCCCTCCTATCAAATAATCAACAAGAACATCAATAAAAGTTGGCGAGGGTCAGGCCTGTGAGTTGACACTTTAGTTAATTGTTCCTCGATAATTTCATAGATCTCCATATTTCTCTGGTTTTTTTTGCATCTGGTTTGCCATCTATAAATAGTGTGAGAAATTGTGCTCTCATCAAAGTTAAATAAATTAGCTAATTCTTGAATGGAATTTTTGTAAATCTCTGGAAAAAATGTCAAAGTTACAGGCCTGACCCTAATGGCATTAAGAGAGGTTAACCCGGAGATCATCAACTGACCACCAGTTTAATTAAAAATATTGGCTTTACAATTGCACTTCATTTGTGAATCGGCGTACTTAAAAATTGAGCAAAAAATTCTTTAAGCATAAAACTCCTAAAATCTGTAGATATAATATTTCGAAAATCATCAATGAATTTTTCCTGAGGATGTTTAAAATTCAACTGGCAGTAGCCTTATCTGTATTTATAATGCATATAACTGGAGCTGGCGAGGGTCAGACCTGTGAGTTGACACTTTAGTTAATTGTTCTTCGATAATTTCATAGATCTCCATATTTCTCTGATTTTTTTGGCATCTGGTTTGCCATCTATGAATAGTGTGAGAAATTGTGCTCTCATCACGGTTAAATAAATTAGCTAATTCTTGAATGGAAATTTTTGTAAATCTCTGGAAAAAATGTCAAAGTCACAGGCCTGACCCCACCGCCCTTGGAGGTGGAAGCCACCTTAGTAACTGTTCATCAGGAACTTTCACTTGTTGACTAAAAAACATAACTTCGCTACCAACATAGTGCCTTTGTGCTGTGTAATTTAAACCATAACTAAATTCTTTTCTTGATTGATACATTTCTCGAATTTCTGCTGTATTGTCATAGGAAACAATCCATGGACAACGAAAGTGCTTCGATTGTAGAGCTTGAGCAATTGCAAGATGATCGTTATATTCGTAGTAGTTGCGATACAAGCCTTTTCCTTTGATATAATAGGGAGGATCTAGATAAATGAGTGAGCCTTCGGGCAAAAAATTACTACACCGTTTCAACAAAGCTAAAGCATCTTCGCAGTACACACTGATATGACTTGCATGTTGTGCAATTTTTCGAATTCGGGTGGTTAATACATCCTTTTTGAAGCGTGCATCTAATTTATATGTGCCATTTTGATTTTTACCACCGATGACTCCTCCTTTTAAAATGCCAGAACGATTTGCTCGATTCAAAAACAAGGTTGCAAAACCTTGTTCTACCAAAGTGGCAGGTATCTCTTCTCTAAGCACCGAGCGCCATTTGAACCATTGGTCTATCGTGATTGGAGTTACCTCTAAAAGATCAAGCAAAGCATCAGATTCTTGTGTAACAGCCTTCCAAAACGCATGTATAGCGGGGTCAAAGTCGTTAATATGCACATGGCTCGCATGCCCATGAAAAAGCAACTCAAGCGCAACACCTGCTCCACCAGCGTATGGCTCAAGATAATGACCATCTAAACCGTTGCTCTTCATCAAGCTGGCTATGAAAGGCGCAAACGAAGCCTTTCCACCAGGATACCTTAGCGGAGTATAAAGTTTGTTTGAATACATAGCTTTACATCTCCTCAGGCTTGGCGGCTGTTGATCTAACCTTTTTTTTAGTGAGAATGTGTAATTTAGATTTATCAACGTAATATCCATGTTGCATGGTTTTTTTTAATTGCTCGATGAAACGTGACACAAAATCTTCAGATTGTGAGAGATGATCTTTTTGCCACCAATGCCATGGATTATGTGTCACCTTCAGTTTAAGAAGTGCTTGAAATTCATCGTTCTTATAGAAACTTTTGAATAAGTCACGTAATTTTTTTCCTTTAGTTTCATTTTGTTGATATTTGAGCACTAATTCTTTGAGCTTTATCTTATCGTCACTGATTCCAAGGGTTTGTATTACTTCCGAAGTAATACTGGTCAAGACAGGCCGGGTAAATTGGAGTGAATTTTCCCAAATGGGATGTGTCGCAGATAAGTTATAAAGATATTCGAAAATAAGTTGGTCAGGTGGAAGTTTGCCTGGCAGACAGACTATTGAAGGGTATTTTTCGATTTCTGTTTTATCAACATCCGCATCTAAACAAATAATGCTTTTAATCGAAAATTCAATAACTCTCTTCTTTATTAGTTGAATATAATTTGTACAACCAAGAGATATATCAAGCAACTTAAGAAATTTGTTGGCGGGATGGTAGGACATAACTTTTTTAAATAGGTCAATCGCCTCCTTGTCTTCAAAATAAACATTAATGCGTGGTAAAGAAAGATCGGTATCTGCAGCAATTGTCTTAGTGTGAAGATCAGCATTAATTTTAGGCCATGACTTGTTATCCATTACCTGAATGCTTCCATAGGTATCGCTCAAATAGAGAGTCTTGTATCGCTTTTGAAATTGTTGACTTTTCTCATAGATATATTCAATAAGTGTAGGAGAATGAGAAGTTATTATTACCTGTAAATTTAGTTTTGGGCACTCACGTTGCAATATTTCTATCAACTTGATTTGCGCTGCTGGAAATAAGGCTGCATCAGCTTCATCTATTAGAAGTAGGCCACCTTTGTAATCAGGGTAGTCCTTTTTTAGCTGGCGAAAAGACAAAAGCGTCAGTATTAGCTGCCCAGCGTTATCTTCACCAGCGGACACAGAATCTTGATCGTAGTTATTACCATGCGCGACCCCTGAATGAATGGTTCCAGTCGTTCTTGTCGCAGTAGATGCGGTTCTATTGAGTAATTCATTAGTTAAAGCGATGAATTCATCCTTGTGATGCTCGAAGTCACACACTTTGTAATCACGATCAGTAATTGGATATAACCTTTTTAGGCTGAGATAGAGAACTGGGTGAGTGAAATTTCGGCTAGCGTTTCCTTCAGCGGCTGTACTGTTGTTTCGCACTACGGGTCTTGTTTCTTTTATACGCTTGGACAGCGCTAATTCAGCAGTTGCAGCTTCACCTGTATAGCCATCGAATAATTCAATATAAACCTCAATGGAACCTGGTAGATCGAATTTATCAGAAATTCGGAAGTGTTCACTATATTTCGATTTGAATTGAACTCCAGTAATCGTTCGATATTTGAGTGTTTGATCACGGGGATTTTTGGTGTAATCCCTTCCAAAACTAAAAATCTGAGCCGCGATCCCTAAAATGGAAGATTTGGACGTGCCGTTTTTGCCACAAATGAGCGTTATATCAGTTCCAAACTCTATTTCAACATTATTCAATGCTCGAAATTTTTTAATATTTAATTTTTTTAAAACGGTTTTTGTCATGACGGCATCCATTTCAATCTACATTACTGAGGATTCACAGCAAATAATACAGAGATGATTACACAGGAATTACATAGAATAAAAATTGACACTACCCATTTCCTTCCTAACCTATTGATTTTATTAATGGGCCCACTAGGACTCGAACCTAGGACCAAGGGATTATGAGTCCCCTGCTCTAACCAACTGAGCTATGGGCCCAATGAAAAGACATTTGCAGAGAGAGTAGTATGTCATGATAAAACATGTTTTTCAATTGTTTAATTATTAAGCATGAGTGATGCTTTGGTAATGGGCAAATAGACGTTCCAGCCCATATAAAAGCAACAAAAGTACGCTGATAGCGAGAAAAATAAGCGTAAGCTGATAAAATTGAGTTAAATGAATAAAATTACAGAAAAATAAAACCAAAGCGCAAAAGAAATATCTTATAAAAGCTTGAGCCGCACTGGCTGCTCCGCGGTTATTCTTTAAATCTTGCAGGCATAGGCTTAGTGATAAAGCAGAGCTGATGCCGCTCAAAAAACCAACAATTAGCGCAAAAAAACTAATAACCCATAAATTAATGTAAAATTTAAAAATAAATAGCATGATCAAGAAGAAAATTAAATAAGAAAACATCGCCGCCAAAAAGGTTTTTTCAGAATTTAAAGAATGGAAGAGGGTAGAGAGTAAATAGGCCCCGGAAAATAAGCCGAACGCATAAGGAATACACATTAAGCCATTAGTGACAGAGTCAAAACCCATTTGATGAAATATAAAAGGCGATAAACTATAAAATCCCAGTGAGAAAGCCATAATTAAACTGGATAAAAGACAAAAAATCATGAATCGACGCATCTTTGTCAACTTAAAATACACAATGATTTGTTGGAGTACTCTTTTCTTAACCAATGGGACCGTGTGACTTTCTGGCATATATCGAGATAAAAAAATTAAAGTCACGATATTAATGAAGGCTAACGCTAAAAAAGAAATGCGCCAGGATGCATAATGCTGAATTATGCCGCCAAAAAAAGGCGCTGTAGCCGGAGAAATTTGACTAAACATCGCAAAATAAGCAAACGCCTTTTTAATGCTTAAATCATCATGACAAACATCGGCAATTAAAGCCCGGGCGATCACCGGTGAGCCCGCCATCCCAACCGCTGTGATAAAGCGGGCTACATACAGCATAAAAATATTGGGGCTTATGGCGGACAAAATAAAACCGATGATGGCAATTATAAAAGATATTAAAATAGCAGGTCTGCGGCCATAATTATCACTAAAAGTGCCATAGCCCAGTTGAGCGATCGACATGGCGAACAAATAAGTAACCATCAATCCTTTGGTGGTATTCTGAGAGGCAGATAAACTGTGCATGATGTACGGCAAAGAAGGATTGATAAAATCCATGGCCATAAGGCCAATCATCAGAATTAAACAGGAAAGAAAAATCATTTTTGACGCAGGCAGTTGTCTGGGTGCAAAATGAGTTCGTAATTCTTTCCTGATTTTAGGCGCCTTCTTCTTCGCTTTCTAAAAAGCTATGTAATTTTTCCGCACGATTAGGATGGCGTAGTTTACGCAATGCTTTAGCTTCAATTTGTCGAATACGCTCACGAGTGACATCAAACTGTTTGCCAACTTCCTCTAAGGTATGGTCGGTATTCATTTCAATTCCAAAACGCATCCGTAGTACTTTGGCCTCACGCGGGGTTAAAGTTGATAAAATTTCTTGTACCGCTTCGCTGAGTCCTGAAGAAGTAGCAAAATCAATCGGAGATTCGATAGTGGTGTCTTCAATAAAGTCACCTAAATTAGAATCTTCATCTTCACCAATCGGAGTTTCCATAGAAATAGGTTCTTTGGCGATTTTTAAAACTTTACGGACTTTATCTTCCGACATATCCATTTTTTTAGCCAATTCTTCAGGCGTCGGTTCAAAACCAGTCTCTTGTAATAATTGGCGGCTGATTCGATTCAATTTATTGATCGTCTCAATCATGTGGACAGGAATACGGATAGTCCGGGCTTGATCAGCAATTGAGCGAGTTATAGCTTGACGAATCCACCAGGTGGCGTAAGTGGAAAATTTATAGCCACGGCGGTATTCAAATTTATCCACGGCTTTCATTAAACCGACGTTGCCTTCTTGAATTAAATCTAAAAATTGTAAACCACGATTGGTATACTTTTTAGCTATTGAAATCACCAGGCGAAGATTAGCTTCGATCATTTCTTTCTTCGCACGGCGGGATTTGGCTTCACCTATAGATAGGCGACGGTTAATATCTTTTATTTCAGGAATAGTCAAATGACTGCTTTCTTCCAGTTCAACCAATATATTTTGAGCGCGGCGGATATCTTTCCCCAGCTCTTGAAGGATGGCTTCTTGTGTGGGGTTGTCTTTTTTATAAGATTTAAGCCAATCTGCATTAGTTTCATTGCCAGGGAAGGAGCGAATAAAGTTTTTCCGTGGAGTTCCGGCTTTATCAACACAATATTTCATAATTATGCGTTCTTGGCCGCGGACTTTTTCTAATAATTTCCGGAGCCTGTTAGTTTGCCGGTTAAATTGTTTCACGGAAAGTTTGCAATGAGAAAAGTAGTCCACCAAAGCTTTTTGATGCTTTAGGGTAGTCGCATGTTTGATGCCATGCTTCTTAATGGAGCTAATATAAATTTGATAAAATTCTTCCAGGCCGGCCATATATTTAGCGGCTTCAGCAGGATCAGGCCCGCCTTCGCCAAATTCATCAGCGCCTTCTTCTGTGCTGCCGCTGGTGCTTTCTAATTTTTGTAATTCTTGCGTAATAGCTTCTTCCGAGGTGATTTCTTCGCCCTCAGCATGGTAAAAACCGTTAACCAGATCACTTAACCGGCCATGCTCAGAAACAATGCGTTGGTATTCTTCCAGGACTGAGGCAATAATCTTTGGATAAACGGCTATGGCGCTCAAGACTTGCCGCGTGCCTTCTTCAATGCGTTTGGCTATATTGATTTCGCCTTCACGAGTAAGCAGTTCTACTTTACCCATTTCGCGCATATATAAACGGACGGGGTCTGTAGTCCGGGTTTCAGAAACCAGGACATCAATAGCTTCACTCAGTTCCTCCTCACCGCTTTCTTCGCTGAGCAAAAGCTGATCTGTATCTGGAGGATATTCGAATAATTTAATGCCTAATTCTTTTAAGCGATCCATGATCCCTTCCATTTGTTCAGGATCAACATAGTCGCTAGGTAATAGATTCAATAAATCTTCGTGAAGTAAAAAACCTTTACGACGCGCTTCTTCTAAAAGGGCACTAAAAATAACTTTTTGTTCATCTGCCATCGCTGTTCTCTCTACCCGTCAGGGGGCGGACATATTAGCATTTGCCTGTCCGATAATCTAGATGCGGTTAAAATCATTTAACATGGTATCACTGATACCGCCTTCCTTAGCGATGGGGTTGGGGCGCACAAGCTGCCATGCACCAGTGAAACCTGTCATCCTGCCTATGTAGTGTCTCACTTAGTGATCTACATCTTTTTTAAGTTTAGTCAATAAAGTTTGTAATTTCCGCTTTTCTTCTAAATTTAATTCTGTTTTTTTAGCTTTCTCAACTAATTGTTCAATATTTTGCTTTTGTGCTTGTTGTTCAAGCATGTTAATGACACCTAAAAACTCAGCTTTTAGTTCTTCAGGGGAAAGCTCGAAGGTCCTTGCAGCTAACTCTGAAATAATACGCTGTTCTGTAGTATCTTCGCTTCGCACTAATAACTCACCTACAGTTAATTCCGGATGTTGCTGGAGGACGCCAAGTATTTTAGCAAATAAACTATTTTCTGCAAAGGCCAAAATGGCTATTTCTCTTTGTCCAGAAATTAATTGAGCCAATTTAGGCTGATTCAATAGTAAAGAAATAGCGGTATGCATGAGCGGACGAAGCTGATGTTTAGAGTTTTGAGTTTTTAATGCTGGCAAAGGTTTAATAATGGGTGAGGGTTTTGGTGCTGTTGCTGTCGGTTGTAGTATTTTATTCAAGGTAGCAGGGTCCATTTTGATTTCTTCAGCCAGCCGGTTGTACATTAATTGCTGAAATAATCCTTGCGGCATCTGATTGAGATATTGCGCTGCTTGCTGACCAAATTGAGCTTTATCTGCTAAAGTAGTTAAAGGAAATTGAGCTTTCAGCTCTCTAAAAAAAACCTCGGGAAGTGGCAGGCTTTGTTCAAGCAATTGAGAAAAGGCTGGGCCGCCAATCTTACGCACTAAACTATCGGGGTCTTCAGTGTCTGGCAAAAATAAGAAATCGATATGGACGCCTTCGCGCAATAAGGGTAAGGCGATTATCAGCGCTTTCCAGGCAGCCTGTTTACCGGCGCGGTCGCCGTCAAAACAAAAGATGCAATGATTGACATAACGTAAACATTTCTGCACTTGTTTGCTGGTGATGGCCGTGCCCAGCGTGGCGGCGGCATAAAGAATGCCTTGTTGGTGAAGGGCTAAAACATCCATATAACCTTCGACAACAACTAATTTAGTGAGTTTAGGGCAATGCTGACGTGCTTCATAAAGCCCATAAAGCTCAGAGCCTTTATGAAACAGAGGAGTCTCAGGTGAATTTAAATACTTGGGTTGATCATCGCCCATTGTTCTTCCTCCGAAACCAATTATTTTTCCTTGAATATTACGAATGGGGAAAATGATGCGATTGCGAAACCGATCATAGAGCTGATCATCTTTTTTAGTAATGCACAACCCAGCTTCAATAAGTGCATTATTAAGCTCTTTTGTGCCAATAGATTGCTGTAATCCCTGCCATCCGGCAGGAGCAAGCCCAAGGCTAAAATTTTTGGCTGTGACGCCATTGAGACCTCTGGATTTTAAATACTCAATGGCTTGGGGGTGATGGCTTAAACAATTTTTATAATATTGGCTGGCGTCAGTTAAAACTTGATAAAGAATTTTTTGTTTATTAGCTTCCTCTGGGTCAATAGGCTCAGTAGGGATGGTTAAGCCTGCTAATCCGGCTAAATAATCAATGGCTTCTCTGAAATCAAAATGATCAAAGGCCATTAAAAAACCAATAGCATTTCCATGAGCGCTGCAGCCGAAGCAGTAATAGAATTGTTTACTTTGGCTGACATTAAAGGAGGGAGTTTTTTCTTCATGAAATGGGCAGCGCGCTAAATAATTATCTCCGCGATGGGTTAAGTTTACTTTGGTGCGGATAATTTCGACAATATCTGTGCGCGATAACACTTCCTGGATAAATTCGTTGGGTAGCCTTTGGTTCATATGAGCTCAGCCAGGCATTTTATCGGCAGGGTAGGGTTGGCTATCAAGTTAAAATGCTTTTTACCTTGGCGCTGACCTTGGCCATATCTGCACGGCCAGCTAACTGCTCTTTGAGTATGGTCATCACTTTGCTCATTTCTTGCATAGTTTTGGCTTGAGTGTGGTTAATGGCGGATTGTATGGCAATGTCGATTTCAGCATCGCTAATTTGCTTAGGAAGATAAACGCTCAAAATTTCAATTTCTGCTTGTTCTTTAACCACTAAATCTTGACGATTAGCGGTTTGAAATTGAGCACTGGAGTCCAGACGTTGTTTAATCATTTTATTGATTATATTAATAATGTCAGTATCTGATAACTCAATGCGCTCATCCACTTCCCGTTGTTTCATAGCGGAAAGCAATAGCCGGATAACGCCAAGCCGTTCAGCCTCCTTGGCACGCATGGCGTTTTTCATATCTTCTTGAATATGGTTTTTTAATAAACTGGTCATGATTAATAACGGGTGCGTTCTCTTTCTAGAATTTCCCTTTCCTTTTGGAGTTTCTTTTGGTAGCGCTTAACAGCGGCTGCTTTCTTGCGTTTACGTTTAGTGGTTGGTTTTTCATAACTTTCGATTTGCCGTAGTTTGCTCATGATACCGGCTTTTTCGCAAGCCCGTTTAAACCGGCGCATGGCTAAATCGAAAGAACTTCTTTCATTAATCTCTACAGTGGGCATAAAATAAAAACCTCGTTTACGGTCCAGAAAAATAAGTAATGATAATAGTTTTCATCGCAGTATGCAAGCGTCGGTAAGAATCAAGCTGTCATGCGTAATCTCTTTCTAATCATGGGCTTGAATTTTTTAGTTATAAGTTGCCAGTACAAAGCATGCTCTTGAATAGTTTTGCTGGCAGACTTGGAATGAAGCAAATAATTGGCCATTTCTGAGCCGGAAATGATCAAATCACAGAAATAAAGATACTCTTCTTTTGAAAGCTCAGCGAATGTCGGCGAGTTCATTCGATACCCCTATAAAATTAAAAAAACGACATCCTGATCTAATCCACTTCCTGTTAAGTGCAATATTTAGCCCTAGTGTTGAGGCTTTGTCTGTAGGATAATCTCGGTAAGCATAAAAAATTTATAGAGTTTTTTGATCATTTTGCGAATATGTCGAAGTTAAGTATAATAGGGTCTAGCGTTTTTTCCTTTGGAGGCTTCATTGAGTTTTAAGCGTGTAATTTCTCAATTCATGAATATGGAGGCCAGCGGCGGCATGGCTCTTTTCTTCATGACGGTACTGGCTTTACTGCTTGATAATACATCAGCCAGCCAGTATTACCATCAGTTTTTTAACGCTCTTTTTTCTATACAACTAGGGCCTTTTGGTTTATCTAAACCTATGATCTTATGGATTAATGATGGCTTAATGGCCATTTTTTTTCTATTAGTTGGGTTGGAAATTAAAAGAGAATTATTTGAAGGTGAGATGAATAGCTTCTCAAAAGCAATCTTGCCGGCTATTGCCGCCTTGGGTGGCATGGTGCTTCCTGCGGCAATTTATCTCGCTTTTAATTTTACAGATGCTGAAGCATTAAAGGGGTGGGCTATCCCTACGGCTACAGATATCGCTTTTTCTTTAGGTATTTTATCCCTACTGGGGACTAGAGTTCCCGTCTCCCTGAAAATCTTTTTAATGGCTTTGGCTATTTTTGACGATATTGGCGCCGTTATTGTAATTGCAGTTTTTTATACCTCTGAAATCTCGATAATGGCTTTAGCTGTCTCCGCTTTTTTGATGCTGATTTTACTAATCCTGAATCGAATGCAAGTAACCAGTTATTTTCCTTATATTTTTATAGGCCTCATTTTATGGGTTGTTGTATTGAAGTCAGGTCTCCATCCTACTTTGGCTGGAATAGTTTTGGCTTTCGCAATACCCCTGCGCGATCCTAAGAAGCCTAATCATCAACCTGCTCAAAAATTGATTAAAATTCTCCATCCTTGGGTAGCCTTTTTAATTTTACCGTTATTTGCCTTAGCCAACGCGGGCGTCTCTTTTGCAGGGTTATCATTCAGTCATTTTGCTGGACCTATCTCTATCGGTATTGCGTTGGGATTATTTTTTGGCAAACAATTGGGTATTTGGGGGGCGACCATGCTGGCCGTCAAATTGAAAATCGCCAAAATGCCCTTGCACAGTACCCCAGCCAGTCTTTATGGGATTGCTTTATTAGGTGGCGTGGGCTTTACGATGAGTTTATTCGTGGGAACTTTGGCATTTGAATTTGGTAATAATTCTTCTTTATATGGAGCGATGGTGAAGACAGGAGTATTATCGGGTTCAATACTGTCTGGGTTATTTGGATATTTTTTATTGAGATATATCTATCCGCCGAAAAAAATGAGCAGGATTTGAAGTTTTCTCGGATTGAGTACGTTTACTTGCTTACTTTATGAGAAAAAAAATGATTCATCTATTTAGCTTTAAAAAAATTTTGAAACCCTTTATTTTAATCAGTGGTGTATTAAAAGCCGTCTCTATTTTAGCCTATTCTGGCCAAGCTCATGAAATGACGCCGTATCAAAGCATAGCCATGCAGAGATTATTGCCCTTTTTTCAAAGAGCTGGCGTACAATTCCCGCCTAAACAACTGGCTTTGCTGGTATTTAAAAAAAATCAACGCATGGATTTGTGGGCCAAGGATGCCAAACATAAACATTGGGTGCAGATCCGTTCTTTCGAAATTTTAGCAGCTAGTGGTAATTCGGGTCCTAAACTGCAGGCAGGGGATAAACAAGTCCCGGAGGGTGTTTACCATATTAATCGATTAAACCCCTATAGCCATTTTGATTTGTCTATGGGTTTAGATTACCCCAATGATTTTGATCGCGCTCATGCCAGGCAGGACGGTAGAAGTAAGCTTGGAGGCGATATATTTATTCACGGGGGCGATCGTTCCATAGGCTGTATCGCAATTGGTGATGCGGCTATTGAGCAACTTTTCCCCTTAGTCGCTGCGGTAGGTACTGAGCATGTCGAGGTGGTTATCGCTCCTAACGATTATCGTATGCATACTCCTGGAATGGCTCAAGTACACCCTTCCTGGGTGGCGGCTTTGTATCAAAATATTGACAAGGCTTTAAACCAATTTTCTTAAATCCAGGTGCTATAGTACAATGAGTATTCCTGGGGTGGTGGTTAGCTGTTTATACAAATTATCTAATTGCTCTCGATTCTCGGCGTAGACAGTAATTGTTAGAGATGTATAAGTAGTCAATTGACTGAATTTTTTTTGTAATTGCTCAGTTTTAAACTCGGGAAAATGTTGTCGGACAATATCAAGCACTAAATCATCAAACTCCGGAGAGTTTTTGCCTATCACTTTAATGCTAAAATCACAAGGAAATTGAATTCCTTGTTGTTCTCCATTTTGTTTTTTTTCCATAATGTAAAAATTTATCTAGCCTAACCATTTTGAAAATAATATAGCGATATGGTCCCAAGCCCGGCTAAAAATATTGCCTTTAGGATCGTTTTCTAAGGCTACTACGGGGATTGTAGTTAATGGTTGGCCATTTAAAGTGACATTTACGCTGCCATAAGGCTGATTTTTAATGATCGGGGCTTTGAGCTTTTGCTCAACCACAATGTTAGCCTGCAATTGTTTATACTGATTGACCGGAATAGTCACAAAAGCGTTTTGAGCAAAGCCTAAATTGGCGTATTTATTTTTGCCATACCAAATTCGGGGCTGCATTTTTTGATCTAAGGCTTGGCTGGCGCTGAATAATTTATGGGTTTCAAAGAAACGAAAACCCCAGTTTAACAAAATTTGAGAATCCTCGGTCCGTGAGTTGTCGCTGGGAGTGCCTAAAACGACAGAGATCAAACGCATGTTATTACGTAAAGCTGAAGACACCAGGCAATAACCGGCGTCTTCAGTATGACCAGTTTTTAATCCATCCACGGAAGGGTCCCGCCATAAAAGTCGATTGCGGTTGGGTTGGCGGATATTGTTATAATGAATCCACTGTTGTTTGTACCAGGCATAATCTTCAGGATAATCACGAATAATAGCTCTGGTTAGAGTAGCTATATCGTATGCAGAGGAATAATGATTGGGATCCGGCATGCCGGTGGAATCAGTATAATGGGTATTTTGCATTCCTAGACGGGTGGCGTTTTGGTTCATGAGCTGCACGAAAGTATCTTCAGCGCCAGCGACATGTTCGGCCATAGCTACGCAAGCATCATTACCGGAGGCAACAATAATGCCATCAAGCAACTCTTTAACACTCACTTGATTGCCTACTTGGATAAACATCCGTGAACCGCCCATTTTCCAGGCTTTTGGGCTGATTGTGACCATATCTTCTAATTTAACCTGGCCTTGCTTTAAGGCCGCGGAGGCGACATAAGCAGTCATAAGTTTAGTCAGGCTGGCAGGAGGTAAGCGCTCATTCATGTTTTTTTCTGCTAAGACTATTCCAGAATCAGCGTCCATTAATATGTATGCTTTAGCATCAATCTCAGGTGGCTGAGGACTGACCGTTTGGACCGGATTAGGGTTCGCGGGGGACTGATTTTCATTGTTAGCTGGAATAGCAGCCGTTGCCCATGTTATAACCAGGGCGCTTAAAGTAAATTTCATGAACGAATGACGCATGGCCTTTGCCTCAAAATGATTATGAAGATATCTATATCATATCATTGAAGTCACAGCTTGACTAGGCGGTACAGCTCAGTCAGAATTCAGAAAATTTGGATTATTGTTGAATAGATTATGTTGTTAAAAAAATTCCTGGTTTCACTGTTCATATCACTATGTGCTTTCCCGGCCTCATGGGCGGCCAAGTATTGCTCATATAATCATAATTTTAATCCCCAGCAATATGCTTGTGTGGTCGTTGAATCCAGTTCTGGATCTATCAAGATTTTGCAAACAGAAAATGCCAATAAAAAACGTTACCCGGCTTCTTTGACTAAATTAATGACTCTTTATTTGACCTTTGAAGCGCTTCACAAAAACAAAATCAATTTAAATAGTAATTTAACCGCCTCCTCACATGCTTCTGTCCAGCAGAGTATGAAAATATACTTAAATCCCGGAGAGAAGATTTCTGTACGTACTTTAATTAATAGTTTAGTCGTCGCATCAGCCAATGACTCAGCGGTTGTTTTGGCCGAAAAACTAGGAGGTTCTGAGAAAAAATTTGCCAGTATGATGACTCAAAAAGCCCATCAATTAGGTATGTGGAATACTCATTTCACCAACGCCTCCGGTTTATATAATTCTCGGCAAGTCACCACGGCTATGGATATGGCTAAGTTGATGATTGCGATTAAAAGAGATTTTCCTCAATATTATTCTATGCTGGCCTGGACTCATTTTAGTTATAAAGGCATTAATTATGGTCCGCATACTGAGTTGATGAGGGGTTATAAATGGGCTAAAGCCGCTAAAACAGGGTTTATAGCACAGTCTGGCTTTAATCTAGTACTCAATGCTAAAAAAAATAATGAAAATTTAGTTGCCGTAGTGATGGGCGGGCCAAGTGCTAAAAGCAGAGACAATTTTATGCGTGCTTTATTGGAAAATAGCTTTAATTCCAATAAAAAACATTTTAAAGGACAAAGTTCCATAGCCCAATCTTAAGGATACTCATTTGTGATGAGTTGACAGGTCTGCAGAAAATGCTATTCTTATGAATATATTCTTTATATACAAGGAGAGTTTTGTGCCTAAAGCTAAAAAAAATGCAGGTTTATTACACCCTATCGATACTATTATGCATTGGTATGCTGAAGCACAAACCATCCCAGCGCAATTGAAAAAAAATTTCGAAAGTGAGAAAAAACAGGCGGTTCAATCAATTCAAGAATTAAAAAATAAACTACAAAAATCTAAAAAAAATCAGATAAGTTTCCGATCTATGCAGGCGGGGGCAGCCAAAAAAGTCAAGCAAAAGTCCACCGCAGCAGCTCGATCCTTACTAAAAAAATATCAAAAAAATTATCAAACTTCTTTAGATGAAGTTAAAGAATTAACAAAGCAACTTGCCTCCGCTAAAACTCAATTAAAACATACTCAGGTTAAAGAAAAATATCTGCGCGCTTTACAAGGCGCGTTTACAACTGTGACTAAATTATTTACAAAAAAACATGAGTCTTCATTAAAAAAATCTTCTGCTAAAAAAAGCAAAAGAAGAATTCACCGGTAATTTTAATACTCCCCAAGCTTAATGATTGATTATGCAGCAATTCTTGGTTCACGAGACTTGCTGGAATCTCGCTTGTGTATGTTCTAAAATTTAAGCCACTATCTTATCTTATTTAAATCTAGTCGAAACGTTTCAATCGCATCAGTCGATGGGATGCTATAACATCGAAAACCTAAGCGTTTTGCGTATAAAACATTTTAAGCCTAAATTTTTCGTTCCACCTTGACTTGTTACTGAACGTTCTCGTAGAGTTGCACTGCAATGCGCTACCATGGCCGACACATGTTTGCTAATGAAAAGATACTTGACTAGTTTAGTTTAAATAAAAGGATAACTATTGTGCAAAAAGACCAAAAATATGTTCGAATGACTACCCCTAGCTCTGAAATCTTATTATCATCCAAGAAAGCACCTATAACCGGTAAATTAGAGTCGAATTTTAAGGAAATTG
>Ga0163144_10014080_pt1 | contig 16631 bp, 7 predicted proteins | sample OliLak19BULKMAT1_FD_123175 | JGI IMG/M metagenome (GOLD analysis project Ga0163144, IMG submission 123175) | Freshwater microbial mat bacterial communities from Lake Vanda, McMurdo Dry Valleys, Antarctica - Oligotrophic Lake LV.19.BULKMAT1 | ecosystem: Environmental > Aquatic > Freshwater > Lake... | reverse complement strand
TGCCCATCCCCAACTATGCGATTTTGCCCGACCTATTGCGCGAAGTATTCGGCGCAACCTACGCGCCGGGGAGCTAATCCAGCGGGGCGATGAACTCGACTCGATTGTCATATACGCCCCCTGTGATTCTGGAATCATGTGTGGTTTAATGGACTGTCCCCGATTGTGTATGTAATATCTTGAAAAAGTCTGACCCCCATCCATGAGGGGTTTGCGACTTTGGATTGTGTCTTAACTTGACTCAGCAGGGGATTACACCCTACACTGAGGCTGTCATGAGCGTTTATGAACTCTCTTGACCCATTCTCACTCATCACTCATCCAGATAGACAAGGGACGCCGCATGTCCGTTCTAACCTTTAACAACCTCGCCCAAAACTTCGGCGGGTACGATATTTTCGCCGGGTTAAGCGGGCGAATCGAAGCTGACAGCCGGATTGGTCTGGTCGGCCCCAATGGGGTCGGCAAAACATCCCTGCTGCACATCCTCGCCGGGATTGAATCCCCCACCGATGGGAACGTCAGCCGGAGCAGTACCCTGAGCATCGGCTATCTGCGGCAGGAGGCGATTGAGGCCTTCGGCGACGCCACCACCCCTTTGATGGATGAGATGCTCGGCGTGTTCGAGCCGCTATACGCGATGGAACGGCGGCTGCGTGAACTTGAAGAACTGATGGAAACCGGCGAACAAGCCATCTACGACGAGTACGGCGTGCTGATGGAAGAATACGAACGGCGCGGCGGCTATGACTATGATGTGCGCGTCGAACAGACCCTGACCGGCCTCGGATTCGCTGAAGAACATTATTATCTCCCGTTGAACAAACTCAGCGGCGGACAAAAAACCCGTGCGTTGCTGGCAAAACTGATGCTAGAGCGCCCCGAACTGCTCATCCTCGACGAACCGACCAACCACCTCGATATCCAAGCCATCACATGGCTGGAATCAGTGCTGGGGCGTTGGCAAGGCGCGTTGCTCATCGTCAGCCATGACCGCGCATTCCTAGATAAGGCCGTCAACGCCATCTGGGCGCTGTCTAAGGTCGGGACTATCCCCTACCGTGGCAACTACACCGCCTATGTCAAGCAGCGCGAACACGCCTTCGAATTCGCCGAAAAGATTTACGAATCCGAGATGCAGCGCATGGAAGGCGAGATGGACTATATCAAGCGCTTCATCAGCCACACCAAGCTGTTTACGCAGGCAGTCGGGCGACTCAAGCGCCTCAGCCGTGACCTGTTCGCCATTCAACAACTGGGCTTGATTGAGTACCAGAAGTGTAAGTCGTGGAGCGAGACCGGCGTCGGCAATATCCGCCCGATGACTGTGGCCGAGGCCGTCTCCGCGATGGCCGCCATCCCCAAGCCCAATCAGAAGCCGCCCCGCCTGAACCTCCGTCTGCAATCCGGCGGGCGCAGCGGCGATTATGTGCTGCGGGCGCGTGACTTGGCCGTGGGCTATGCCGAGCGGACGCTGTTCAACGTCGAAAACTTAACCCTGATGCGCGGCAACATCGCAGCGGTCATCGGCGGCAATGGGACGGGCAAGACCACCCTGCTCAAGACCTTGCTGGGCGACCTCTCGCCGCTGGCTGGGACGATATTAATGGGCGCAAACGTCAAAGTAGGCTACTTCGCTCAGGCACACGAACAATTCGATCTGGAACTCAGCGTTTTGGATTCGTTGATTGATGCGGCAGCACAAATCGAACGCCAGATGGGGATTGCCGAGGCGCGTAAGACGCTGGCGCAGTACCAGTTCCGGGGCGATGATGTGTTCAAACAGGTCGGCGCACTCAGCGGCGGTGAGCGCGGGCGCTTGGCGCTGGCGATGCTGGCGCTACACGGCGCGAACCTCTTGCTGTTGGACGAACCGACCAACCATCTCGACATCCAAGCACAAGAGGCGTTGGAGCAGGTGTTGTTGGATTTTGAAGGCACGATTTTGCTGGTCAGCCATGACCGCTATCTGGTTGAGCGTCTGGCGACCCACATTTGGGAAGTCGATAACGGGCGCGTCACCATCAGCGAACACGAGCCGAGCCTCGAACGCGCCGAAAAGGTCAGCTAACTTTAGAGCTTCGCCAAAAGATAAAACTACACAATAAACCACAGAGGCCACAGAGAAGAACATTTTTCTGTGGCCTCTGCGTCTTTGTGGTTTATGTTTTTTGTTGTGATTTTACGAAAGATTGAAATTTGGCAAAGACCGTGGGTATACACCTACGCTTGCGCCCGTGCTAAAATAGCGCAGTCGGTAACTACCTATGACCCAAAGGACAGCATGTGAACGCGCAAGATTACATCGCTCTCGAAGCCAAATATGGAGCCAAGAATTACAAGCCGCTGGACGTGGTGTTGGAACGCGGCCTCGGCATCTGGGTTTGGGATGTTGAGGGCCGACGTTATCTCGACTTCCTCAGCGCTTATTCGGCTGTCAATCAGGGTCATGCTCACCCCGTCATCCTCAAGGCGATGATTGATCAGGCATCTATCCTTCCCCTGACCAGCCGCGCCTTCCGCAACAACCAATACCCGCTCATGGCGCAAGAACTGTGCGAACTGACCGGTTACGAGAAGATGCTGCCGATGAACAGCGGCGCAGAAGCCGTCGAGACCGCCATTAAGGCCGCCCGCAAGTGGGGCTATAAGGTCAAGGGCGTCCCCGATAATCAGGCTGAAATCATCGTGTGCGACGGCAACTTCAGCGGGCGCACCACCACCATCATCAGCTTCTCACCGGAAGCGCAATATAAGGACGGCTTCGGCCCCTTCACTCCCGGCTTCAAGATGATCCCGTTTGGTGATTCTGATGCCCTAGAAGCGGCCATCACCCTCCACACCGTCGCCTTCTTGGTCGAGCCGATTCAAGGCGAGGGCGGCGTGATCGTCCCCAGCGAAGGGTATCTCAAGCGCGTGCGTGAAATCTGCACCCGCCACAACGTCCTGTTGATCGCCGATGAAGTGCAGTCGGGTCTGGGTCGCACTGGCAAATTGTTCGCCATGCAGCACGAGGACGTCCGTGCGGACATCGTGACCATCGGCAAGGCGCTATCGGGCGGTTTTTACCCAGTGAGCGCGATGCTGGCCGACGACGCTATTATGAGCGTCTTTAAGCCCGGCGACCACGGCAGCACGTTCGGCGGCAATCCGCTGGCGTCAGCCGTCGCCCGCGCCGCGCTCAAGGTGCTGGTCGAAGAAAACATGATTGAAAACGCCGCCGTACAAGGCGAATACCTGATGGGGCGTCTGCGCCGCATCGAGTCGCCGCACATCAAAGAAGTGCGCGGCAAGGGCTTGCTGATTGGCGTCGAGTTATACCCCGAAGCGGGCGGCGCACGCCGCTTCTGCGAGGCGATGAAGGACGAGGGCTTGCTCTGCAAAGAAACCCACGATAACGTCGTGCGTTTCGCCCCGCCGTTGACCATCACCAAAGACGACATCGACTGGGCGCTAGAGCGCATCGAAAAGGTCATGATGATGCCCTAAAACTCAGCGATGAGTTTTAAGTGATGCGTGATGAGAAGCGCGTGCGGATAACCCGCACGCGCTTTTTTTAACTAAACATTGGAAGGTTCTATGCCCCGCCAATCGTTAGTGTCGGAAGCCGTCCGGCGCGGCAGGGGTATCGGAGTCTGCGCCGTCGCGTGCGCCAATCACCGGGAAGGCGAGGCGGGCGGTATCACTCAGCGTCAGCCACAACTCATCCAGCCGGACGCGCCCCGTCACCTTCGCAACAGTCACATTGACCACAATTTTCTGGACGGTCTTGGTCAGGTTCAGCGACCCGCTAATCTCGGTGAAGGCATATGTCCCGTTCGGGATGATGATATTTTTCTTGGCTGTCGTGCTGTCGGTATAAGTCACGGTCACGACGATTTTCGCGCCGGTTTTGAACTTATTCCCCTCGACCATCGCGCTCAAGGTGAGAGTCTCGCCCGCCCCGCCCAAATCGCCCGTGGTCAGTGTCTGCTTGAGCGAACGCGCCAGCGGCGGCGTCACGCCGGTATTGAACTGGAAAACGCACACGCCCTCGGTTGAAGTCGCAGTACACAGGCGCTTATCCGTCGTCTTGGGATTCGCAACCGTCCAATTGGCGGCCTTTTTTGTCGTCGCGCCTGCCGTCTCGAATCCGCCATTGGTGAGTAAATTGAGCGGGGCAGGCGCATCCCCACTATACGTCACAGCACCGGCATCAACAATAGTTGGGCTGTTCCAATAGGGTGAGACGACTACGTATGCAGCATTTGCCAGCGCGACAACCCCACCTGAGCCAATCTTGTCAGACGTGATCTCGCCAATCAATGAATTGGCCGCGCTGACCGCGCCCACGGTACCGCCTAGCCCACTGCCCAACGTCACCGCGCCGACATCCGCCGTCGCATCGTTGTCCCACAACGATGAAGCCACCACATAATCATTATCGGGCAAGACATAAACCCCAACAGAACCGATGCTATCCTCAGCAGTCGTCCCGATGAGCGCATTGGCCGCGCTGACAGTCCCGACAGTCCCACCCGTGCCATTCCCCCAAATCACCGCCCCGACATTCAGCGTCGCGCCGTTATCCCACGCAGGCGCGGCGATGATGTAATGGCCGGTGGTGAGGAAGGATATTCTGGCCGGAGTGCCTATCCCAATCAATGAATTGGCCGCGCTGACCTCACCAACCGTCCCACCTTCGCCGTTTCCCCATGTCACCGCGCCGGCATCGACCTGTGCGCCGTCATCCCATAGAATCGATGGCACGACATAATTTCCGTTGGATAGGGCATAAATAGCACCACTGCTTATGCCGTCTTCAGTAGCCGTCCCGATGAGCGCATTGGCCGCGCTAATCGTCCCGACAGTGCCGCCGTCCCCATCTGCCCAGACGACGGCGCCCGCATTGGAGGCGGTTGGACTGTCCCACGATGCCGATCCAACCACATAGTTCCCATTGGTCAAGGCAAGAATATTAGACCCCACCAGATCAAACCCATTTGACCCGATCAATGAATTGGCCGCGCTGACCATCATCCCGCCGCAGCCGGTATCCCCGTCGCACCATGTCGCCGCGCCCGCATTGGTGGTCGCGCCGTCATCCCATGTCGGAGAACCGACCACATAATCCCCATCTAATAGGGCGGTCACACTGTAGTTACCTACCAAGTCGCCGTCCGAGTCGCCAATCAGTGAATTGGCAGCCGTCACGAGGTTAGGGCAGCCCGTCACCGCATCGCACAATGTCACCGCGCCAACATTGGGGATGGCATCATTCCAATATTGCGACGCAACCACATAATTACCGTTGCTCAATATCGTTATGCCGTTGTAGCCCAACCGATCACCAGCGGTATCGCCAACCAGTGAGTTGCTGGTGCTGATAACTCCCGCGCAGCCCGCCGCCCCGTCGCACCGAATCACTGCGCCGACATTTAGAGTCGCGCCGTCATCCCAATAGGGAGAACCGACCACATAATCCCCGTCATTCAAGACGACAGCGTAATCACCGACCTCGTGACCAGAGGCCGTCCCGACCAGTGAATTGGCGATACTGACTATGCCGACAGTTCCAGCACCCCCGTCGCCAAAAGTCACAGCCCCCGCATCTATCGCCGCGCCATTGTCCCAATAGCGCGACAACACGACATAATCACCGCTGGGTAGCGCGATCACCCCGTTTTGGCTGACTTTATCTCCGGTGGTCGTCCCAACCAGTGCGTTGGTGGCGTCAATTGTGCTGCCGACGCAGCCCGCCGTACCGCTGCACCACATCGCCACACCCGCGTTAACAACGCCGCTAATCGTGACCCCATTGTAATAAACCACATAGTTCCCGTTGGTCAAGGCCGTGACAAAAAAGCCGTCATCGTCTTCCGTCGCTTGGGTGATGAGCGAATTACTGGCGCTGACTTGTGCGCCCCAGCTAGACTCCCCAATCGGGATACACGTCGTCCCATTGACCAGCGTGAGCGCCCCGATGCCTGCACCCCACATTGGCGAGCGCACGACGTAGTTTCCATTGCTGAGGATGGCGATTCCGCCGCTGCCGACGAAATCGCTCTCGCTACTGCCGCGCAGCGAGTTATCACCTTCGATAAGGGTATTCCCCGCCTGATATTCGGCGGGCGTCAGGCACGTCACAGCGCCAGTTTCATCGCCCCAGTCCGGGGAGACGATGACGAGGTTGCCACTAGGCAATTCATACACGCCAGCGCTTCCGATGTGTTCGTTGTCATACTGCCCAATCACGGAATTGGCGGCGCTGACCGCCCCAGTCGTTACACGCGGGTCAGCATACGACAAGCCGGTCAGAAATGCGAAAAAGGTCAAGAGTAAGAGGATAGGGGCGAGACGTTTCATGGGGTTCTCCTAAATGACATAGAGCGTCTAAAACATAGATACTAAAGTATGTGGCAGACGGGGTATTTAGTACAAAGGGACTAGCAGGGGAGGGTTTTAGGGGGATGTGTAGAAAACCACGTCCGCGCCGCGTCTGAGAATCATAAGTCGTCCACATTTTCCAAAGGAAAATCCAGATGTCTCTACCAGACAATTTAAGCCTCGGTGCGGCGGCGCTGGCCGTCGCTGACCTTGACCGTTCGCTCGATTTCTATACCAACAAACTCGGCATGAGCGAACTCGCCCGTGACGGGGATAGCATCACCGTCGGTGCAGGGCAAAATCCACTGATTCACCTGATTGGGCAGGCCAACGCCAAGCCACAGCCGCCGCGCAGCACGGGATTATATCACGTCGCCATTCTGCTCCCGACCCGCGTTGACCTCGGTCACGCGCTCATCAAGGTAGACCGTTCCGGCTGGCCGTTTCAAGGCTTCGGCGACCATTTCGTCAGCGAGGCGAGTTATCTGGCTGACCCCGACGGTAACGGCCTAGAAATCTACCGTGACCGCCCGCGTGATACGTGGACGTTTAACGGCGATATGATCAATATGGGGACGGCGGAATTGGATGTACAAGGGATTGTGAGCGAGGTCGCCAACCCACACGCCGACTGGAAAATGCCGTCTGAGACGGTGATCGGTCACATGCACCTGCGCGTCGGAGATGTCGTGGCGGGAGAGCAATTCTACCACGCCTTGCTCGGATTCGACCTGATGGTCAAAATCCCCAGCGCGTACTTCTTCTCGGCGGGCGGCTATCACCATCATCTGGGGACGAACCAATGGCAGAGTCGCGGGGCGGGCGCGCCGCCAGCCGAATCGGTTGGCCTGCGCTGGTGGATGATAAACTTGCCCGATGCCGCTGCCGTCTCTGAGGTTGAAGGGCGTCTACGCACCGCCGACATCCCGACCACCCCCGTCACAGGCGGATTTGAAGCGCCTGACCCGTGGGGGACGGCGGTGCGCGTGGTTACGGCATAGGCGGCAATAGCGGCGCATACCCGCGCAGTTGGTCAAAATCGACAGTCAAGCGTTCACCGTCGCGTGCGGTGATTCCGACGATGGCCGTACTCCCAGCCGAGTACAACGAATCGCGCACATCGCCAACGAATTGACCATTCACCCACAGCGCTAGATACTGACCGATGCATATAGCGCGTAAGGTATTGCGGGCGCTACCGGACTGGACGGCGCTGGTTTTCGTCCACGCCATCAGCGCTTCGACCTCACGCCCGCGCCCACGGCGGATACTGGCGCTGCCATCGCTACCCAGCAAAAAGTAATACCCGTCCCCCGCGCCATCGGCTCGGCACATCAACCCATAGCCGTTGGCACGGTCTTGGGTCAAGGCGCGGGCGTCGATTTCCAAAATCACATCGGTCTGACGGCGGTTATCCAGCGCCAAATAATAGCCGTCAGATGGGATGTCTAGCCTAAAGAAACCGCCTTTTACATCCATCACGATTTCGCCGCTGTCGTAAGTGTCCCACGTCCCCGCCGCGTCAAAATCATCGGAGAGGATGAGATCGCCCGCTTGAATATCTTGCGACGGACGCCCGCCCGCACAAGCGGTCAGCGCGAACAATACCACGAATAAGAGCGCCGCCCGCCGCGCCTTGCTTATCCCGTGGTGAGTCAAGAAAATTTGTGCTACAGTCATCATTCACTCAAACACCTTGTAGAGACATGGCACTGCTATGTCTGTCCGCCTATTATCCATCCGATACTCACGAGGCAAAATGACCGACCAACCGCAAGCAGACTCGCAAACCCCGGAAAATCAACAAGGCCCGATGGGATTCTACACCCCAGACGCTAATTATATCCCGCCCCGCGCCCTCGTCGTCGTCGCACACGCGGATGACATCGAATTTGGCGCGGCTGGCACGGTTGCCAAATGGACGGCGGCAGGCAGCCATGTGACGTTTTGCATCGTGACCGACAACGGCTCTGGCTCTGACGACCCGAACATCACCCGTGAGCAATTAGTCGCCACTCGTGAGGCCGAACAACGCGCCGCCGCCGCGATTTTGGGCGTGGCAGAGTGCGTGTTTCTTGGCTATCCCGATGGCTCTATCGAAAATACGCTGGCGTTACGGCGCGACCTCGTGCGCGTGATGCGCCGCGCCCGCCCTGATTTGCTCATCACGATGGATCCGTCGGTGTTATTTTTGCCGAGCAACACCTATATCAACCACCCCGACCACCGCGCCGTGGGTCATGCGGCGATTGATGCCGTCTTCCCCACTGTCGGCAACCGCAACATTTTCCCAGAGTTATTGGCCGAAGGATTAGAACCCATCAATATCTCCCACATCTGGTTGATGTTGAGCATGGAAACCAACGTGATTATTGATACCACCGCCACTTTCTCACTCAAGATAGAGGCGCTCAAGCAGCACGCTTCACAATTCCCACCGGATTTCAAACCAGAGGAGATGATTGGCGGTTGGGACAAAGAAGCTGGGAAGAAAGCCGGATTCGCCTACGCCGAAACCTTCCGCGCCATGAAAATCTACTAGAACGATGACCGGCGACCTACAGGCCACTTTCCGAGAATACCTGCTCATCGTCATGGGGCAAGCCTTCCGCACGGCGGGCTATGAGCTTGAAGAGCAGCCGCTGAAATGGTCGGGCGGGCAGTTCCGATTCACCCAACAGCGCGAGGATGGGCTGACGGCACATATCGAGTTCCAGCACCTCGCCTATCAAGATACGCAGTGGGCATCTGGCAACCCGTCGCGTTTCCGGGTCACGCTCAAGCGCAGTGACGGGGTGAACAAAGACCTGTCGGAGTTGGTCGTCACTGATTTTGGGGTCGCCATTTTACCGTCACCCCGACATTGGTGGACGTATAAAAACCTAACCGACTTGGGTAAGATGTTGGGCGAGGCCGGGTCGCTGGCAATCGGCTACGGGATGCCGTGGCTGTCTGGCGACTTGACCCCGCCGGAAAAATCAACCGATTAAGAAAATGTCGAGGGACGGTACGCCATCCCCCGGCATTTTTTTGTTACAGGGCGCATGGCGATGCGCCCCTACAGTCATCAGTTACTTTAATTTCCGCCTCGGAATCCCGCCGGATTAGCCGGTAGCGGCAAAGCACCGGGCAGTGTTTCATCGCGTGAGCCGCCGGGGGCGTTGTCGATATAGATTACGCTGATGTCGTCCAACAACCATTTGCCGGATGCGCTGTTGTCGATGAACAACACGCGCAGACTGGTGAAACTGAGCGTGGTCAACGGCACATCGACGCTATGAGTAGCCCAATCGCTGACCTTCGCCAATGGCTGGTCAAGCAATTTCGGCTTGAGGGTCTTGGATGTGAACGCCTGCACGCGCAACACCGGCTTATTGGCCGTCGCCTTAGCGCGATAAGCGAATGTGATTCGTAACACGTCCTCTGTCCCGATGTCGTTGGGGGCTGCGCCTAGCGCGGCCTCAATCGCGACCCTATCAAAGATGCCCTGAAGTTGCGCCTTCGGCCCTGCGTTGCCTGTGAATTGGAAGCTGCACAGCCCGTCGAACGATTTTGTTCCGGGGCCAGCCGTCGTCCCGCATACAATTTTGTCCGCGCCAAACACCTTGCCCAGCTTCCACGGCGCAAGGATGTTGCCCTCGAAACTGGGATTTGTGACCAATTCGAGCAGCACGGTGCTGTCCTCATTGGTGATGGTCAGCGTGACGGACGGGCTGGCGCTCAGAGTCGCGTTGGTCGGGGCGCTCATCGTGAGGGTGAACGCTTCATCGAACTCGCGCACGGTGTCTTCCGTCGTGGCGACGGTGGTACTTTGAGTCGTGGTCAGCGGCGCGAAGGTGATGGTCTGGTTGGTCACGGCGCTATAGTCGCCCGTCGCTAACGCCGTGCCGTCCGCCGTATTCAAGACCACGCTGACGCTGGACTCGCTCTGGCGTGAGAGGGTCAGCCCGATGGTCAAGCTTTCGCCTTCCGGTTTGCTGTCCCCTGTGATGCTGATGACCGGTGTGGCATCGTCATCACTGATGACCGCCGTATTCGTCAACGGCAGAGTCGCGGCTGCGTTGGTGAGCGCGGTAATCCGCACGCCGAACGTCTCGCTGTCCGGCTCGTCGATGTCATCCGGGCTGACGGTCACGCTGAAACTGGCCGTCAGGGTGTTGGCGGGCAAGCTCAAAACTGCGCCCGCCAACACCGTATAGTCCGCCGCTTCGGTATCGACGCCGAACGTCTCATACGTGATGGTGACGGCTTGCTCCGTCGGGTTGGACAGGTCAACGCGGAACTGCGCGGTATTCGGCGTGCCGCCCGTGCCTTCGATCACGCTGGCGGTGAGGGTGGTCAAGGTCAAGGTCGGGATAGGGTCGTCATCGGTGATGGTGATATTGGCCGAGCCATTTGCGCCGCTGATTGCCCCGTTGACTGGGCTGGTCACGCTGACGACGAAGTGCGGGTCAACCGTGCCGCCCGACAGTTTTTCATAGATGTTGTCGCCGTTGACTGTGAATGTCACGGTTTCGCTGGTGTCGCGGGCGGAGAATGTGACCGGCTTACACGCTTGCACATAATCGTTTCCGGCGACAGTGGCCGTGCCATCGGTGGCGCAGATGCTGGCTGTCACAATTGCGTCGGACTGGCGATTGAGCGTGACCGACACGCTGACCACGGCGGTGGTCGCGGGCGCACCTTCTACGACAGAGGCCGTGCCTACCGCGATGTCGGGCAGAGCGTCGTCATTGTCGATGGTGACGGTGAAGGACGGGGACGGCACGCCCGCGTTACCGGCAGCCGTGATGGTGACGGTGAAGGTTTCATCCAACTCAACGATAGTATCGCCGGTGATGATGGCGACATCCACCCCGGTGGCGAACGGCGTGATTTCAAACGGCATACTGGTGACGGGATTCAGGCCGGTCAATGCGGTGAAGTCGTTATCGGCTTGCGTCGCCGTCCCTGTCGCAGTGATGGCGGTGAAGGTCACGGTCTTATAAGTCGGGTTACTGAGCGCGAATCGCAGCATCTGTTTGCCGCTATTGCCCTCTGTTATCAGTATCGGGTTAACCCCGAGGCTCGGTATGGCGTCATCATCGCTGATGGTGAGTGTCCCAGACGGGACGGAGGGGCTAGGCGTCGCGCCGCTGACGTTAATAACCCGCAGAGAGAGCGTCTCGCTCAGTTCATAGGCGCTGTCTTGGGTCACAAGCGGCCCAATCACCAGCGAGGTCACGCCCGGCGCAAACGTCACGCCGGTCTCGCTGGTCGGGCTGAAGTCTGGATTGAGTCCGGCTGCGCTGGCCGTCCCGCCAAACACTTCCCATGTGAACGTGACCGGCAGAGCGCTTTCGATGTCGAGTTGGGCTTGGAAAGCGGCGCGGATATTCGTCCCGCCCGTGCCTTCAAGGATTGGGCTTGCCAGCGGGAACAGCGTCAAGGTGGGCAGCGGCTCATCGTTAAGGATGAGGTAGTTGGCGGTATGCGTCGTCGGGCTGACCGTAGCGTTGGTCGCGCTGGCGATGTTGACCATGAATGTCTCATCGGTTTCATAGGTCAAATCGCCGGTGATGGAGACCGTCGTCCCCTTAGCCGTCTCTAGCGGGTTGAATGTGACTGTCGCCAATACCAACGGCACATAGTCCGCATCGGCCTCCAACGCGGGGGTAGAATTTGACCCGTCCGACGTGCTGACGAAGGCGGTGATGATCTCGGTACTGGGGCCGCTGAGGGTCAAGGCGACAGGCATGGTGTTTTGGCCGGGGATATTGCCCTCAAGCACGCTTGCGCCTGTGATGGAAACCGTCGGCTTCACATCGTTCTCAATGATTTGGCAGGCTGCGCCGGTCTGGACGCCGCGTGCGTTATCTTCACCGCCCAGTATGACCGAGATGGTCTCCGGCGTCGAGCCTTCATATAAGATGTCGCCTAGCACCTGAAAGTTAAGCGCAACCGGCTCACTGGTCAGCGGCGGGAACTCAATCACTTGGAAGAACGGCGTATAGTCTGGGTATAGGCCGCCAGAGGTTGCCGTCCCGTTTTGCGAGACCACCGTGACTGAGACGGTCTCGGTGCTGCGGTTACTGAGGGTGAGCGTGACAGGGCAGGTACTGGTCTGACCGAAATCCTTCTCGGTAGCGTTGCCCGCTGTGACATTGATGAACGGTTTGAGGTCATCATTGGTGATTTGACCCATCCCACTCAGGCTGACGGGATTGGCGTTGGTGATGGCGGTCACGGCCAACTCAAAGGTTTCATCCGGCTCATAGTCGGTGTCGCCGTTGACCGTCACGCTGACCGTGGCGATGGCCGCCCCCGGCGCAATCGAACCGCTGGCCGCGCTCAGGGCGGCGTAGTCGCTACCCAGTTCCGCCGTCTGGTTGTTGAGCGCGAGGTTGAAGCTAGCCGTCACCTCTGTGACGGCGCTCTGAACCAGCGTAAAGGTGATGGTGGCCGTCCCGCTATCGCCCTCATTGACCGCGACGGTGGGGTTCTGGAAGGAGAGGGTCGGCGCGTCATCGTCATCACTAATGGTAATGACCGCGTTCAACGTCCCGTTACTGGCATTGGTTATGGCGGATAAGGCCGCGCCAAAGGTCTGATTCTGTTCGTAGATGTCATCGCCCACGATGCTGACCGGGACGGAGGTCTGCGAAACGCCTGCTGGGAGAGTCACGGCTAAGCCGCTCACAGATGCGTAGTCCGCCGGAGATGTGGCCGTGCCGTCTGATGTGTTGAAGATGGCTGTGACGGTCAGATACGACGGGTTGCTCAGGCTGACGGTGATGCTACAAGTCGTGTCGGTATCAGCCTCGGCACACGTCCGGCTGACCACGCTGAGGGTCGGCACGGCGTCATCATTGGTCAGGGTATAAGTCGCCGTCAGCGCCCCGTTTTGTGCGCCGATAACGCCGCTTGCGACGGCGGAGAAGGTTTCATCCAACTCAAATTTGGTGTCGCCGTCGATGCTGACCGCGACATCTAGGCCATTCTGACCGGGGGTGATGGTATACCCGCCGCTGAAAATACCCACATAGTCGGAGTCAGAGACCGTCGCCGTGCCGTCTGTCGTATCAAAACTGAAGAACACCGGATTCTCGGACGGGTTGGTCAAGCTGACGGCCAAATTGACCGAGTGTGCGCCCGCGCTGCCCTCGGCAAACGTCTGGTTTTGCAAGCTGAGGGTCGGCAGCGCATCATCGTTGCTGATGAGGATGATAGCCACGCCGTCCAAGATGGTGACATTGGTCGGGGCGCTCAACTGCGCGAGGAACGATTCGTCATCCTCATATATGGCGTCGGCATAGACATTAACGATGACGGTCTGAGTCGATGTCCCCGGCGCAAAGGTCAAAGTCGTGGTCGGGACGCTGATATAGTCGGCGCTGTCGGCTTGGGCGTTATCGGCGGTGGCGACATCTACCGTGATGGGCTGCTCTGACGGGTTGCTCAGGCTTACGATGACGTTGAAGGCAGTGGTCGCCCCCGGCGTCACGTTCGTACCTTCGACAAGTGTCAGGTCAGCGACACTGACCGTCGGCTGGGCGTCGTCGTTCAAAATCGTGCCAGATAGCGACTCGCTGCCCGCGTTGATAGTCGTATTCATCGCGCTAGAGAGCGCCGCGCTGAACGTCTCATCGGCTTCCAGCTTGGTATCGCCGGTCACGTTGACCGTGACGGTTTGGCTGGTCACGCCCGGCGCAAATGTGATGGTCGCGTTGAGCGCGGCGTAGTCGGAATCACTGACCAACGCCGTCCCGTCAGCACTGGCGGCATGGACGGTGATGGTCTCATCTGACTTAGCGCTGAGAGTTAGGGGATAGCCGAAAGCGGTCACGCCCGCGTTGCCTTCATTCAGCGACAAGGTGGTGACGGTGGCCGTCAGGGTCGGGCGCGTATCATCATTGGGAATCGTCCCAACCGCCGTCCCGTCCGAGAGGTCAGCGTTGGTCGGGTCGGTCAAGACCACGCTGAATGTGTCCTCAAACTCATAATCGGTGTCGGCGGTGATAGCAACCGGGATGGTCGCTGTCGTCTGGCCTTGCAACAGCGTGACCGTGCCGCCGGTATGGTTGAAATCGTCCGCCTCGCTGGTGATGTTCGCGAAGCTATAGGCGATTTGGATGTCCGCCAGCGCCGCGACATCCAATGTCACGGTGAAGCTACAGGTCGCGCCTTCCGCGCAGGTCTGGTCAGCGATGCTCAGGCGCATCGGGTCGTCGTTGGTGATGGTGACGACTGCCGGATTGCTGGCATTGGTCACGGCATTGGTCAAGCTGGTGACGCGCACCCCGAACGCTTCATCATTTTCCGCCAGCGTGTCGGTCAGGATGGTGAAGGTTTCGCTGTGGGTGAGTTGACCCGCTGGGATGGTGAATTGGCCGCTACGGGCGGTGTAATCCGACCCGGCCAATGCCGTCCCGTCCTCGGTGGTGAAATCGACGGTGATGGGTAAGGCCGCCGCCGCGCTCAGGCTGAAACTGACCATCGCGGAGGACGTGTCGCTATCCCCTTCGGGCAATGACTGGCCTTGCACGGTCAGAGTCGGTTGCGGGTCGTTTTCGAGGATTGTCCCCGTCGCGCTACTAAGCGAACCGAGCGTCGCGTCTACCGGCGCGCTCAGGGTGAAGGTGAGCGTTTCGTTTCCTTCATAAATATTGTCATTCAAGAGGCCAACCGGGACGTGAACCGTGCCGCCGACTTGCCCCATTGGGATGATGAACGTGCCGCTGGTCGCAGTGTAATCTTGCCCCGCCGTGGCCGTGCCGTTGCTAGTAGTGTAATCGACTCGCGCATCGACGCCGGACGCCGCGCTGAGGGTGATCGTGAAGATACACGACACCGCGTTTTCGGAACACGAGGTATCCGCAACCGTGACGGTGGGCGCGTCGTCGTCATTTTGCAATGTCAGAGTCGCCATCGGGACGTTAGATGTCGCGCCGCTCAAGCCGGTTAATTCGACTTGGAATGCCTCATCACGCTCGAACTTGGTATCGCCGTTGACCGAAAGGCTCAGGGCGAATGAGGTCTCGCCGGGGGTGAAGGTGTGACTCCCCGATGCGCCGGTATAGTCGCCGTCGCCCGTGGTCGCGCTCCCATTCCCTGTGGCATAGTCGAAAGTCACAGGTAGATTGGTCTGGCCGGACAGGGTGAAGGTGACAGTGAACGTATTTACGCCGCTACTGCCTTCGGGTTTGGACTCGCCGCTGAGGACGAGTACCGGCTGGGCATCGTCGTTGCGGATGATGCCGAGGCCGGTTGCGTCACCCAATGTGCTGTTGAGCGGCACGGTCAGCACCATTTGGAACTGCTCGTCGTTTTCATATTTCTGGTCGGCATAGACTGCTGTGCTATAGACCTGTGAGGTGGACTCCGCCGAGAAAATCAGCGTCGTGGTCGCCAACCCGACATAATCTCCGGGCGCCACGGCGGTATCATCCGCCGTGGTGATATTGACCTGCACCACCTCATCGGACGGGTTGCTCAGGCTGACGGTGAAGTTATAGATGGTGGTCGCGCCCGGCGTGGCGCTGCTGCCTTCGGCTTGGTCTATGTCGTTGACGCTGACCGTCGGGCGCGAGTCATCGTTGACGATGACGACGACGCCGGTATCTTCGCCCGCGCCGATGCTTCCGTTGACCGGGGATGTCAGGGTGAAGGTGAAGGACTGGTCAACCTCAAACTTATCATCCGCCGTGACCGCGAACGGGATGGGCGCAGTCAGGCTACCCGCTGGGATGCTCACGCTGGCATTGAAGGCCACATAGTCGGGGTCGACAGCGGTGGCGCTGGCGTCCGCGCTGGTTACGGTGACGCTGGTCACGAGGTCGGACTTGGCGCTCAAGGCTAAGCTGACATTGGCCGGGGTCGTGCCTACACCCGTGCCTTCGGTCACGCTCAAGCTGTTGGCAGCGTTGCCGATGGTGATGGTCGGTTGGGCGTCGTCGTTGGGGATTGTGCCGACGCCAGTCCCATCGGTGAGGGCGGCGTTAATCGGCGTCTCAATCACGACGTTGAAGCTGTCGTCAAACTCATAATTCAAGTCGCCCGTGATGCTGACGGGGATTGTGACCGTGGTCGCGGCTTGCAGTATCGTGACCGTCCCGCCGGTATGATTGAAGTCGTCCGACTCCGAGGTCACATTGACGAAACTATATGGGATGACAATGGCTTCCAGCGCGGGTGAATCCGCCGTGACGGTGAAGCTACAGGTCGGGTTGGACGGCGGGTTGCCTTCCGTACAGGTTTGGTCAGTGATGCTGAGGCGCACGGCGTCG
>Ga0163144_10014078_pt1 | contig 16632 bp, 23 predicted proteins | sample OliLak19BULKMAT1_FD_123175 | JGI IMG/M metagenome (GOLD analysis project Ga0163144, IMG submission 123175) | Freshwater microbial mat bacterial communities from Lake Vanda, McMurdo Dry Valleys, Antarctica - Oligotrophic Lake LV.19.BULKMAT1 | ecosystem: Environmental > Aquatic > Freshwater >... | reverse complement strand
GGAACAGGACCTACTGGTGCTCCGGGAGGAACAGGACCTACTGGTGCTCCTGGACCACCTGGACCACCTGGACCACCTGGACCTGGCGCTCCAGTTAAGTAAGATCTCGATCCTCAATGAGGATCGAGTAAATCATATAAGAGGAAACATCATGCAAATTTTCACGCATCTTAAAAGTAAAAGAGTAGTATACTTCACATATATTGAATCAACTTTCCTTCAGTCTTTTGAGAATGTTCTCATTCTTCAAGAGTACACCCCCCTCCCGATTGGACCTCTTCCGATTGGAATGTTTCGTGAAAACACTTACCTCTGGACATATTCCAACGGAAATTTCTCAAAAGCTTTAACTGAAGAAATGTCTGCTGAGATTCTTCTCAATCGCAAATGTGCAGCTTTACATCGGGTCCAGTATGGCGTTGCAAAGGCCCGTTATCCCTTTGTTAAACACCTTCATAGCCAAGATGATGTCTATGACAGAAAATTTTGGAACTCGCGTGATTATGTCGAAGCTTCTGAGGCGGTTCGAGTAGAAATGCTTCCTAACTTACACTATCTTCGAGATGAAGCTGAGATCATGAAAGTTGATCATCTTACAGCTGCACTTGAAGTGATGAAGAGACGTTCTGAACGAGAGTGGATATTAAGAGCTTCAGAGCGGGCTCGTCGAATTCTCACCGAAAAGATCTGCGAAGCTGCAACATTAGATGATCTTACAGCAATTCTTCCATTGATCAATGACATTAATTTTCGTGTTCCGATGGTGATATAATGGCTGATTACTCTTACAATGTAGGTGAATATACAGTTCGTTGCCCTGAAGCTGAGATGAAAGGAGAGTTTCCTGATATTTTCCCGAAATATCTTAAGAACATTCCTTACATCTATCGTGAGAACTTGCTGACAATCGATGAGGTAAATCTCATCTACAAAAACGCTCTTAAGAATTTTGTCAAGCGGGCCTACGCTACGGTGCATGATTATTCTACCGGCGCAGCAGGAACAAGGCTTAACATTGATGGCCGTTACACTCATAACATTCCATGTGATGCTCAAGTATATTCAACTTTAAATAATACTTTAGAGAATCGAATTTATCCTTTGATGCAAGAGCACTATGAAATTACTGGAAAGCTACAACTAGCTGAATCCTGGCAAGTTCTCGGGTATGGGCAAGGTTATTTCTTCGGAAATCACTGTGACAATTGCATCTGGAACGCTCCTGGGCATGATGAACAATTGTGGTGGACAAACACCCCAAAGCGAAAATACTCGACAGTGATTTGGGTCAATGATCAGGTAGAGGGATACTCTCGTACTGGACAGTATGTCGGTGGTAGTTTCGTACTCACAAGAGTGCTGGATGCTGACAAAAAATCCGTTGTCATTAAACCTAAGGCTGGTTCGATGATCACCTTTCCTAGTAATTTCCAATTCATGCATGAGGTTCGCAAAGTATTGCGTGGTTACAGAATATCTTGTGTTGCTTGGCATGATGCAATATAGCGAGAGAGATCATCTAAGTTGGGGTTGGAATGGTGTTAACTTTGCAGATCCTACTCCTCATGCAACGTTTCACATGGACATTGGGTCGGCGATCCGACCAACGAGTACACTAAGGATTGAAACGATCAGAGTAGCCCAAGGAATCGCAGATTCTGTTACCAAACCGATTTTGGTTGGTTTGTCAGGGGGGATTGATTCACAAGTAGCATGTCTCTCTTTTCTCGAGCTAGGTTGTCCATTTACCCCGGTAATCACCCGGTTGATCGGGTGGGACGGTCGGGTGTGTAATGATCATGACATCAAAACTGCTTATGAATTTTGTGAGCTGTTTGGGTTAACTCCAATCATACATGAACTTCAACTTAATCTTTACCTTGCCAGGCGCTTTATAGATCTCTTTAAAGAGCATGGCCCACTCACTGGAGCGATGGCCGTACATCTCGCCGCTGTTGACAAATATGCATCAGAGTATGCGTATGTGATCGCTGGAGAAATCGCGATCACCAAGATTCCTAACCTTGAAAAGTTGGTCTATGTTGAGCAAGTTTCGATCCAACAACACATGGTTAAGTACGGGTATGAAGCGGTTGATCTTTTCTTTCACTATTCTCCAGAGCTAATGTTGTCTATTCTTGATCATGATCTTGTTAGATCATTGAACAATGCACATGAGATGGTCTATCCAGCGTTTCAAACTGCGCTACCTCCTCGAGCCTGGTGGATGATGTTCTCACTTTACTACAAACCCTTAATCTATCGAGCTGACTGGCCAGAACTGATTCAAGTGCGCAAGTGGTCGGGGTTTGAAAACACCAACATTAATTACGCGATTGATTTAGCTCATGACACAATCAAGGAGTTTCACCCCGAGCGACAAATCATCATTCCTGTTGATGAATTAGTTGATCACCTAGTTGCGGGAGGGGGATTAAGGAGACGTTGGTTTGCTTCAGATGTTTACTCTCCGTCTGAACCTCTTCAATAATTCTGTGATATAATTTTGTAATTGGAGATAAGATTATGAAAGGGTACTTGCGTCTAGGAAAAATCTGGGTAGCCAACAAAATTAAAAAACAAACTGAGAAAGATACGCTATCAGAACAAGAAAATAAGCATACCTCTGATAAACCATTGACCATCCCGGTGCCAGAAAACCGGTGCCAGAAAACCTCTGAAAAATGATTAAAATCAAACCTATCTACTGGGTGAGTTTCGGCCCAAATGTAGTTTATGTTAAGTCAGAGGTCAAGCAGCTGAGTTATCCGGCTAGTTTTAAGAAGCTCTTTGTCAAACTCTTAGAGAGAAATTTATCTCTAAGCAAGCTTCCCGACGATGAGATAGACGCCCTTCATCAACTTAGTGATGACGGGATCATTCATGAGTCAGAGGGAGAGTTATCAAGTTTTGCGGGTTTCTTTGAGCTTTATGGATGGTCTGAGGGGTATGTGCAACAGCAACTAGACCATCACCGTGTCGCGGTTGTTAACTATCATCCGAATCCATTTTACTCGCAGGCGATCTTAGATAACTTAAGTCGCTTCGGATTTGATGTTTCGCGATTTCAGTCTGATATATCACCACCTCCAACACTAGTGATTAATGTTATTGAGAAGTTGAATCAAAAAGTTCTTGACGTTTACCCAGCACTCAATGTCAAGATTGGTTCTTACATCCCGATGATCGGCCCGCTCTTATCGTTCAAGTTGACACCAGCTGAGCACCGCCGCCGTGTTGAGTTTAATATGGCTTACTTTGAAGAAACGAGCTTCAACGAACCTCAACTCTCTTACTACTTCAAACAACTCTCGGTCGGTCTTCTTACGCAAGAGCTTCTTTTATTTCTCGTGATGGGAGCAGCCCGTGACATCTCTCACTCGTTAGTTAAGTGGCACCTTAACGGCCCTAGTCGAGAGGTGATAACTCCGTGAACGACGATTCAGTTCGTCTTGGTTACAACGCTTCTCTCAAAAAACGGAGTAATTCGCCGAATGATATCTACATGTTTACAGCACTGCCGATCAGACGACCACTTCGTCCTCTTGGTATTGAATATGTGGCCGCCGCGGGCGAGATCATTCAAAAGTTTGAAGATAGAGAACCTCACATTTTCTACAGTGGAGGGATCGACAGCGAAGCGGTGCTAGAGGCCTTTTATCGCACCGGAGAGAGTGTCACCGCGGTGATGATTCGTTTCAACGATGGCTTAAACGCCCACGAGTTAAGATACGCTTCAGCGTATCTTAAGGCCCGGCCGAAGATCAAACCAATTGTCATTGACTTTAACATGACCGATTGGCTAGGTTCGAACGAGTGTCTTGACTATGCACGAGAAGCTCAATCATGTGAGCTAGGTTACACTCATCTTTTTAAGGTGATCGCTGAACAGTTTAGAGATAAGTTAGTTTTACTGGGGTTTGACGAGCCGATGTGCTGGGCTGATGATAGCGATCCGATCGTGCGTAAGTGGATTTTTCACCGACATGAACGACACTACAGCATGGAAAAGTTTATGAGCTCCCAGAAGATCATGGGGGTGCCGGCGTTCACGCAGTGGAGCACTGAACTTCTTAACGCTTATTTGTCTAACGAACACTGGACTACTCTTTTTAGCAATCTCTATAATCGAAGCATCTGGAACACCGAGCATGTTAAGTACGGACTCTGGTGGTCTCACTTTGGTCTCGGGCAACGAGCTAAGTATCATAGCTTTGAGAAAATGATCGAAAAAATTCTTGATACTGATCGTGACTGGAAAGCTTCTCTTGAGACGAAATGGGATCGTCACTGTGACACGGAGGTGATAGCATGGTTAAGCTCTTGCAAAGCGATCAAGTGATCATTCGTCGGCTTGAGTCGGGGGATCGTGTCAAGGTTGATCGCTTGCGCATCTCTAATCCATCCGTGATGGGAGAGAAAGTAGGCAAAGTTTGGAGCGTACCGATATTTTTGTCACTTGAAGCTAGAGAGCTTTATTTCAACCCAAAAAGCCAGAGGTACGTCGGATATGGAACCTTCAATGGTGACGAGCTTCTGAGTTATATGACGGTTGTTTTTGAGGGAAACGCGTGGTATGTCAGATACATTAGTTCGTCGTCTAGTCATCGGGTCCTTCCCTTTAACGGCCTTGGGTTATTGACTGAGAAAATCATCTCTGATGCTGAAGCTCGAGGTATAGATACCTTTTGGTATGCTTTTCCGTTCGCTTACCAACTCTCCCACTCTAGGATCTGGCGTCGCCTAACCTCTCGACTAGATCCCTATACCCGTGAAGATGTGATGGTTGTCGAAGCGTTATCTCGCCCATCAGACGAAAACGTTTGGAAGTATTTGCTCTCCGAAACTCCCTCTTTTACGAAAATGCTGGTTAGAAAGAATACGCTCAAACATGCGTAATCCCATCGTTTGGCAAATTCTTCTACCTGTTCACTTTTTCGGATTACTTTCATTTTTTTGGTGGACAGAACCTGTGGTTTGGTGGACATTCTTGGTAGGTTACATCCTGATCAGCGGCTTTGGGGTGGCCGTAGGTTATCATCGACACTTCAGTCATAAATCGTTCGTAACCTCGAGAGTTATCCAAGCTTGTCTTCTCTACTTAGGGTCGTTGGCTTGTCAGGGATCGGTGATCTTTTGGGTGGCAACACACCGCGCGAAGCATCACCGCTGGGCTGATGTAGCTGGAAAGGACGCACATACTCCGATTGATGGTTGGTTTCACGCGTACATCGGTTGGATTTTAAAGTTAGGTAAGGGACCTTTGATCACTAATGCGAGGGGTATCACCGATCTTTTGCGTGATCCTATCGTGGTTGCATTTAGCGAGAGATATGTCAAATTGATTAGTTTGACGTGGATAATCACGTGGATAATCGATCCTAAAATCTTCTTCGGTTTAGTATTAGCACAGCTTTACGCGTTTCACCAGGAGATGATCATCGATTTGTTTTGTCATCTACGCTGGTTTGGATATCGCAACTTTAATACCAATGACAATTCGGTTAACTCATTAATCGGATATCTCACTTGGGGTCAGGGGTGGCATAATAATCATCACGCAAATCCATCTAATTTCAACTTTGGTTATCGTGGATGGGAGATTGACCCGGCGGTTTGGTTGGTGAAGCTTATTCGTTGTAAATAGTAGATGAAATTATTAGAGATTCAAGCTAAAGATGTTAACTCGTTAAAACGTAGTGAAAATGATCTCTCATTTTTCGGTAATCATTCTCTTGATCTATCTAATGAGGGTTTAACTTCTCTAATAGGATGTCCTCCTGAGATCAAAGGTGCACTTTATCTAGATAATAACCTCTTTTCTGATCTTGTTGGGTGTACCGCTATCATCGGAGATGGATTATCCCTCTATAATAATCCACGTTTAACTTCGCTTCATAACATCCATCGTCATGTTAAGCAGGTAGAAACCATCACTGTTTCAGTCTCTCAGATTAAGTCTCGTGTTTTGGGACTCTTTTTAATCAAAGGGTTGAGGCACATATCCAGAGCCGACCCAAGAGAAGAGTGGTTCGATATTGTGCAAACAAGACTCTTAGATGAAACCCGCCCTCGCCGCGAGAATATGTATTATTGCCAAGAAGAGCTCATCGAGGCTGAATTGCAAGAGTATGCTCAAATCTGAGAGTTATGCTGAACACATTGAAGTTCCGAACTGGGAGAAGTTAGTAGCTGAGTTCAAGCCTTACATTCTTAACCTTTGTAAGGGGATAGTGGGTTACCACAACGTTGACCAACTTTTATTCTATCCACATGCTACCAAAATTCTCTCTTACTTTGAGCGACTAAGCGTTGTTAGTAAGGCAATTGGGTTGATCATCATCCCGCCTGGTTATCCTCATCATATTCATGTTGATGGGATCATCTCGAACAGCGATCCTTACGCTCTTAATTTTGAGATTCAAAATTGTTGCATTCCTAAAACTAGAATGTATCGATCTACCAAAACTGGCCAAGCTCTCTACACCCCACAGGTTCGCTACACTAAATATAATCTAGAGGATTGTGATTTAATTAAGGAGTTTGACCTAACGATGCCAATTATCTTTAACACCCAAGTACCACATAATGTTTGGAATCCCACCAAAGAAACTCGTATCAGCATCAGCTTTAGGTTCTTCGACTCGACTCCTCTCCGACATAAATAGGTTACCACCTACTTTGGTCTAGAGTGTAGCACTCGATGGCCTGAGTAAAGCTGTTGGCACATACTATAGGAAACATAGATGATTACCGGTCCATATCATGATTTTACCTTAGCAGGCTCAAAGGCTATTGTCTTTGTTCTTCGAGAATACGCTGATATGTTAGATCGCGGTCACGCGGAACTCGAGATCAGCTTCTACAACGTTAGCCGCGTTTCTTACTTACTTGATGATAACCTTGTCATCGCAGCTTGTGTTTGGGTTTATGATCCTCCTAAGTTGATGGGATGGACTTACTTTACTGGAGTAGCTGAAAAACACCGAGGTCAAGGTCTCTACAGTCGTCTATCTGAGGGAGTAGAGATTGAGATGAAAAAGCTCGGAGCAACTACCTCATGTTCGTCGATGTGGGTTGACAATAAAACGGCAATTGCAGCGGCTGAAAAGCATGGTAAGAAAGTATTTGCTGCTCGTACTAGAAAGATAATCGCATGATTCACGGCCCCTACTTTGAGGATACATTGGTCGGGAGTAAAGTTCTTCCTTTTTTACTTCGAGAACAGGCGAGCTTAATTGAAGCCGGGCATTGTGCTCCTGAGTTTGTTCTTTGTAATGAGCATCGTGTTGTTTCTCTTTGGGACGATGACAAACCCGTCTGCGCAACTGTTTGGCAGTATTATCCCAATAGTAAGTCAGCGTGGAGTTACCTCTTGGTGACGCACAAAGACTATTGGAGACAGGGACTTTATACTAAGATTCATGAAGCTTTGAGTCAGCGAATGGTCGAGTTAGGAGTGATGATCCGTCATAGCGAGCAATGGTTGACAAACGGTAAGATTTTTGACGCAGCAGGCAAAAACGGAATGCGTCCATATCTATTCAGAATGAAGAAAGACTTGTAAATATGACTATCATGGAAGCTTTCTTCATCACTCTAGTTACTCTTTTTAACCACATCAACGGAGAAGTGCTCTTCATCGGAATCTTCCTCTCAATCGCTTTTGGTTTTTTGTGGTCATGGAATCGCAATCCAGACATCGACTTTGACGCATCTAATCTTTTCAAAACGAACGGACACGAGGACATCTCTAAGATTGTTTACTCGTTTTTTTCAGCTTGTTTAATGTGGTCGCTGATCATTCAGGTTAAGAATAAGAATCTTGATTTTTATATGCTAGCGATTTATTGCGGATTTGCGTTCGGACCTACTCTTTTTAACTCAACTCTTCGCACCATCTCAAGTGTCATGGGTAAGTCTTTAAATCACAACGATGATAAGCGAGACGAATGCGTCAAACCTGAGGTGAAATCATGATCAGTGTAATTTTAGGATTCTTTGCTGCAGTTGTCAAGTTCATCAGTGAGCATCTTAAAGAGATTATCATCGGCTTGGTGATGATCGGACTTTTCGCCAGTGGTGTTTACTATGAGAAAACCATCAAAGACAAGGAAATCATGCAGCTCGAGGCAAACTTCAAGAAGAAAGAAGATGCTCGCACTGATGCAATCAATGAACGAGTCAAGGCCGCTGAGCTTGACGCAAAGGCCAAGGGTGATGCTCTTGACATCTCAAAGGCTGACGCTGCTAAAGCTGCCAACAAGATTATCGCTGAGTGGAATACAAAACAGAAAGCGAAGGATGAAGCGATTAAGCGTCTTGTTGAACAACTCGCGATGCTTAACGCTATCGGCAAAGGTAACACCCCCGAAGCGATCAAGCTCAATGAAGAACTCGGTCAACTGCGTTTAACTTATCAATTATCTCCCGTTTCGGTTGACACAATCAATGCTCTTGTTAAGGATTATGCAAAATGAAATTTTTTCCTCTCATTTTTGTTCTCCTACTAATCGGTTGTGCGGGTAGCGGGAAAGATTCAGCTGGTTCTGATATCGTTAGTCCTGAGGCCGACAAGCATCAAGTTATTGTTGATGCGCGTCTTATTCAAAAGTGTCCTGCTATCGATGATCAGCTTTCAGACGGTTCAGAGAAAGCTACAATCGATTGGGCTCGATTAGTTCTTCAAAAAGCTTCCGATTGCCGCAAAGCACAGTGGCAGCTTATCGACTGGGTTAACAAAACGTTTGCGCCGAAGTGAAAATTCAAGAGCTCCTTGAGGCCATCTCAGGACCTTTTACCCTTAAGACTGATCTTCCACCGTGGATCAGTAGAAAGCTGCGGTACCAAGATCAGAGTTGGTATCTAAGAACTTACCCGGATCGTCAGAAAATCACGGGAGACGAGTTTGTTTGGGTAGCCTTAAAAACAACTGAACCTCGTGGAATTCCGGTTGCTGCATTGAACAGTATGGGTTACGATTGTAAAAAGATCTTAAGCGCTGGGAAAAAGATTGGTTTGGTCGATCTACTATCTCTCAGTGGTGATAAACTTGAACCAGGCCGCGGACATTTGTTTAAGCTCACCGGAGTTCTCTTCAAGTTTGTTAAGGGAACATCGTTAGAGACCGCCAAAAGATATGTCGAAGAGACTATCGCGAAGCATTATCAGGCAGCTGGAAAAACCGCGATCACTGCCGAAAAACACCGTGAAGATGCTCTAGCCAGGCGCAAGAGAGAAGCTGCAGCTAGTCGTCAACGCGTGGAAGACCGCGTGAAAGACAACATCGAAAAAATGTTCCAAGAGATTAAGGCTTTACCCAATACCACAGATGTTGAATTAGGAAAGATGAACATAGTTAGGTTTAATTATCTTGGTTTAAAATGTGTAGTAGTATACACTAACAAAAACTTTTATCCGTATTACAGAATCCATATCACCACATGGAATCTATCTCAAAAAGAAGTTTTTTCTTTAGACTCTCATATTGGTGATCTCAAGAAAGATTTTAATGCTGCAATCAAGAAAGCGTGGCAAGAAAACCGTGAGGAAATGCTAGACGTATGAAACTAGAAAATCTTATTTCTGGTAGAGTTGTAAGTAGTTTTAACAAAAATTCTATAAAAGCGTTAGTTAAAGCGACTCTCAAAGTGTTGAAGAAAATCGAAGGAGCGTCTGACATTCGTTTAGAGTGGATCGAGACCTGCCAGAGGGTTGATCTAGAAGAGATTAGCTTTGATTATGAAATACTCGGGAAAGTAAGAGGGCGATTTAACTTTCATGCTTTATCTGGCTATTGCATCTTCCCGATGGCCAACGATGCACAAACTTTAGGCGATCTTAGGGTTTCTCTTTACAACGACAATGAGTATATTTTTGTGTTTTCAGAAAAAAATATTGATCACATTCCAGCAGAATTTGTAATTCATGTTCGACAAGCGTGGAATACTAAGCGTGACTTGATGCTATGAAATGTTAAACGACGCTTGAAAACCAGACTTTAAAGTCACCTGGAAATTTAGTGTGATCATATAACCAGGTACCTTGAACGGCGATGTGAAACCTAACGCACTGTAATTCACCCACAAGAATGGGAGTGGTTATGGAGATAAAACGCTCATTGCCAGGGTAGATAACTAGCGTACCCTTCTGAGCTTGAAACCCAAAATTGTAAACAGGAAACTCTAACTTACCCCCGAGAACTTGCCGCTTTTCATCAAACGGTGGGCTGTCCTTATAATCTTTCAGCCAAAGAATTCCGGTGAGATCCCTGTCCTTGATTTTTACCCACTTCTTCCGTTTGTAAACCGCGTTCTCGCAGTGAGGCGGTTCAACGATTTGTCCATTGACCGGAAATTGTTGAAAAACAAGATGTTCGGTTCCCCGATACTCGACCTCGTAATAAGTTTCGATCTCAGGGAGAAGTGGCTTGAAATTTTCAAAGATTTCGGTTTCAGCTTCTGGATGATGTCTCTCTTGAGACATCAGCTTGTCTTGAGGGTCAAGAAGCGGCTCAACCCGTACAAGGTCTGCAATGCGATCACAGACCTCGGGTGTTAAGAGCGATTGATAAACGAGGAAGGGAGACTTTGCCATTATTTTATTCCACGATCAAGTTGATGCAATTTCTTTTTGACCTCTTCGTGTTTATTCAGGAGAAAAATTGCTTGTCTGATAAGTGCAGCTTTCGAAATTTTTCTTTTACGACTTAGCTGATCGAGAATGTCCTCGATTACATTGTCAGTTTCAAAGATGATGGTAGCCATGGATCTCTCGTATCATTATCAGCTATTTACTCTTCCTCACCATTTGTGTCAATGACCTCTTCTGGCTCGTCTTTAGTTTGTGGAGTATCAACAGGAGTGTCTTCTGGTGCAATTGAAACAGGAACACCGATCATCTTCAAGATGTTTCGACCGATTAACACCTCATACTTCATCTTCTCACGATTATTAAGATTGAACTCAACGTCATCTACACGAATTTCGCCGATTGTCGCGTCAAGTTTGATTACAGGTCTTCGAGTGTTCTCTCCACCATGTACATTCCTGATGCGGACCATGCGAGCAACAGGCATGGTATAAGAGGTTTCACCGCGGGTAAACTTTACATTTTTCTCGTCATTGATCAGTTCAAATTTGTCAACGTGAATCGAGGATACCTTTGCTCCTGTGTCAATCCTCGCATCAATCGGCTCGTCAATCACCCGATGTATGACTACTTGTTCAATAGATTGAAGCATGGGTTCAGTTGTCTCGCCTCCGCTCCCTTCCCCGGCTTTCCGAACTGCTATCTGTTGAGTACCAATTGGAGTAGTGTAAATCTCTGGAGCGGGTAACTTCAAAACTGGAGGTTCTGTTGAAATAGTAGGTTCTACTGGTGTGGCTATTTCAATAGAAGGAGGGACTATCACGGGATCAGTTTTTGTCACTTGCTCCATGACAAACTTAATCACCTCGGCCGCTAGATTCTTTTCAGGCCAATCCTTCTGAATTCCCTCGAGCCCTGGGGAACCATTTACCTCAAGCACAATCAGCTCAGATGTCCCGTCGCTGCGCTTCTTGATGATGTAATCGATCGCACAGAAGGTCGCTCCGAAGATTGACACGATCTGCTTGGCTGTTTCTAGTTCAACGTCCGACAGGGTGTAAGGCTCTGTTTCAGACCCGAGATGCGAGTTGGTCCTAAACTCTCCGTTACCCTTGGGCTGTCCACGTAGATTAGCGGCAAGAAGATTGCTACCCAACATTACCGCTCGGCATGATTGCTCATGTTCGATGAACTCTTGGATCATGAAATCAAGTTTTTGCTTGATGAGTGTCTGGGCGATCGAGATCAGTGACGGCTTCGAGTCAGCTCTCATCACGCCAATTCCGTGAGTTCCGAGCAATGTTTTGATGATTACTGGGAAACTGATGTACTTGCCATCTTCCATTGCGTCGACAACCTTCTTGAGGTCATCGCTGTGGGTAACGGTGAAACTGAACGGGGTGCGTATACCGGCTGTGTTGAGCTTAACTTGTGACATCATCTTGTCGTTACACAAGGTCATGCTAGCTGGTTGGTTGAGAATCTTGGCACCATTGTCAATCAAGCGCTGGACAATGCTCATCTTGATCTCAGAGTGGTGCTCGAGGGTCGACAACGAGATAACAAAGGTGTCAGCATCAACTTTCAACTCACGCATGCCGGTTTTGTCAATGACAAAAACACGACTGACAGATTGTTTTTGGTTGCCCGAGTCGATAAAGCCCTCTGATAGCACACAATCATTAACGTCGATGATCTCTGACGAGAGCTCAGCAGCCTCAGCAGCCTCGGCCGCCTTATGTAGCTCGACAGGAACGTAGTTATCTTTTTCGGCGGTTAAAATATAAATGCGTGTCAATTGACCGCTCCTCGTTTAAACATCTCTAGGTACTTAGACCGTTGTACCAGCAAACACTTCTCAGCAATCCAAACCTCACGTTCGTCCGGGAGTTTGTTAAAACTCTCAATACGTGTAGCGTCAAACCCGTTGTCCTCCGGATCAAGTTTTTCAGCCAGATAATCGTGGACATTAGTGACGTGACGATTCAACAAATCACTCATCACAGAGCGAACCTCGTCACTGATGTGCTCGTTGTCCTTCAGCTTGCGTTTAAGCTTCTCGATTTTTCCCTTGAGAGCTTCGCTGATGTGAACAACAGCTCTTGTAAACTCAGCATAGGTTTCTGGTTTTTTGATTTTATGCTTTTCGTTGAGCTCTGAGACTCCCTTAGCGATATTGTCAACCCAGTTCGCCATCCGCTCGTTGTCCATGCGGTCAATACCGAGATCTTTCTGGGCGACTTTGAAGCTCTTGTAAAACGACCCTGACGAGCAGATTCCAACCCTAGCCTTGTCAAGCGGAATTAGCACGTAGATCTCCTCATCAGGGGCATCAATGCGCCCGAGAGAGGTGTAACCCTTGAGACACTTCTTGCGACTAGGATACCGTCCCCAATTATTCAACGTCCAGGTTAGACGGTCAATCCAAAAGGATGATTTGAGTTCTTTGACCGCAGGATCAACTACGTAGAAGGGAGAGCCAGTGTCTTTAACGAAGATTGGAGAGCGTTTGACAACCTTGTAAGAGTTGCGTGCCTGCTCCTTGAGAATTTCAAGAAACTTGAGCTCTGTGACAACCTTCTTGTGCTCAGCCTCGTTGGTCTTTGGAGCTTCAGTCTCAGCGATAAAATCCTTGAGGTTCATGCCCCCGCCAATCTTTTAATCTTTGCAGTATTGTCTTCTGGGGAAAGAATTTTTTCTGGAATCCTTGGTCCCAACATGAGCAAACGTCCGAACTTCGTTTTTACGACTTGTTTCTCAACACCAGCCATTGACTTAAGCTTGGCAAGATTTTCTTCTTGAGTTAGCGCTGGCCGCATAAAGCTCGGTTGCTCGGTGCTTGGCATCGTAACAGGAGCCATGCTGATTCCCTCTGGAGCCGCTTGAGCGTTAGGAACTAGAGTTACAGGTGTTGGAGGTGCGTCAGGAGCTGGTACCGCTAGTTTAGCTTCCTCTTCTTTTTCCTTCGGGAGTTGCTCTAGAGCGGTGGCACCATTGATATCTGTTGGATCTGACTTAGCGTTGTCAAGTTCAAGTTCGATCAGCTCAAGCTCTTTCTTAATCTGCACGAGGATGCTCTTTTTATTTTCGTACGAAACAACAGAAGTGTTGATATTTCGCACCATCCCGATCAGATCGGCCCACATGTGAAGAACGCCAACCTTCTCCTCGTCGGTACCGACGATCTCAGGGGTTTGCAGGACGTGGGTTGTCTCATTGATTTCGTCAGAGTTTTGCATAGAATCCAGTTGTCCTATTAATCACCTTCAAGATCAGATCATCATCGATCGTTTTCTTGAAGATCATAGGAAGTTTATTTTCGACTCCCATTATTATCACTAACTTCTTAATGTCTGTTCCGTGCATTTCGTTATGAGCCAAACAGTAAAAGCCTACCTGAACAAAATAATCCCCGATCTCATAAGCAGTCTTTGCTCTGGTGGAGGTCTTGTAGTCAACAATCGCTATCTCACCGTTATACTCACCAACCAGGTCACATCGACCGGCCACCTCCATCGTGTCAGAGTAAAGCACTACTTCTTGTCCGTAAACTTTATTTATCTTTTTCAGCTCTAATCGCAAGCTCTTGAAGAGAGCAGTATGCTCAGGTGGAAATTCTGTTGTTTTGGGATCTTCGCCCTTAAGGAGTCGTTCGATCATCAAGTGAACATTCGTGCCGCGATTTGCAGCAGCGTTCGAGATGCGATCAGCTTCCTTGTTGCCTATTCTGGCTCGCCACGCATTGAGAATGGCGGACTTTTCAACTTCAGCGGTGTGACCTAATACCGTGGTAATACTTGGGTACGGACCTTTGGGGGTAAGATAAACTCGACCTATCCCAGGAACATTCTCAGTTTCATAATCTTGATAGACATAACTCACAGTAAAATAAGCCTAACACACAAATGTGATCGAGTTTCATCATACACTCGATACACTAGCTTGAACATTATTGTGACGGAGATCATTTGATCTCCGTCAGGTTTACTCTGAGCGACCTTCTTAGACAGTCTTGATTGTCGTTGATGAAAGGATTTTATCCACATCGGCACCATCCATCATGAAAGTGCCCTCGGTTCCAACCTGCTTAACTAATACGGACAGACCGCGCGGCGAAAAGACGTACTTCTTGCTCTCGTCATCGGCGTCCTTGACAACCGTTGCATCTTTATTCGACAAACCCTTAATCAACTTTTCTTGCTGCTCATCATCTAAGAGCATCTTAAGTCCCTGGTCACATGAGATAACCATCGAATCACCATCTTCCTCAACGCTCCAATTACACTTTTCCTCGGTTAAGCTTTCCCTCACCGTCGCCGGTGTAAACTTGCTGCTCTTAGTTAAGGCTTTCTTCAAGTTATTAAGTTTGGTACGAACAACACCGCTAAACTTTTGCGGAAGATGTGTTTTGATCGAGGCCAAAAACCCACGATATTGCTGAGAATCGATCACCTTTTCGACGCTCTGTCCTTTTGACGAGTCAGCTAGCATGAGAAGATCTCTCATGAGATCTGTGAGCTCATCAGCCGTGATCGACTCATTAACGGAGGAACTCTTTTCATCATGGCCTGCTGCAGCTTTGAGCATATCATCTACTCTCACCTTGATTTGTGAGACATAAGAACCACTCAGGGCCGCAGCTGAGCGAGCGCGAAGCTGTTTCAGTCTTGTTGATGTTTTCAACAATCCCGCGGAGCGACCAGTTGGGTCGAGATAAGCTAAAAGCTTTTCGAATGATTCCCAGAACGCGACAGCACGAGTTTCAGGAGAGGACGCAACAGTGACCGCCTCATCAAGATCGAAATCTTCTTTCATAGCTGAAAAAGAATGCCCGGAGCTCTTTTTTGTTTCAGCCTTCTTTTTGTCTTTACTATCATCCTTGTCCTTAGGATTTTCACTATCAGTATCATTGTGAATCTTCCCGATGAAAACCTTGAGAGCAGACTTTGCCGCCGCCGACTTGCTCAGTTCTGTTGCCTTGTCTCTGATTCCCTTGAGAATCTGAGTACGATACGGGCTGCGAGCTAGAGCGATCTCGGGAATGCCGAGCTCTACAATTGCTTGATAAATCATTAATTGTGTGGGGGTAGACATTCTTGACTCGATCGAGGTCGTCGTGTCTTCATCGAGGATATTCATGGTGACTTGTTCTCCGTACGTTAGGCTTTCAGTCGTGTCCGACTTCGCTTTTATGGGTTCTTTCAACTTCGAATTCTTGTAAACTTGAGGGTCTAACGAGTCAGACCCATCTTCTGTAGTGTCTTCTTCCTCGGTATCATCCTTCTCATCTGGCCAAACGACGTCGATGATTTCATAATCCTTAGAGAGAGCATTGAGCACCTCTTCAATGTCATCTACCTCTCCCAACTTCTCAGCTAGCGCCTTTTCAAACTCTTCGGCTTGATCGGCCTTGACATAAACCTTAACGATTTTTCCGTCATCTGTCTCTAATCCAAAGGTGATTGTGTCGACCTCGTCGATTTTGACCGATCGGTCGAGCTTATCACTGACATCTTTTTCAATATCGGTCATCTCCTCTTTAAGGATGCCGAAATCTGGGGCCAACCTGAGCAACTCTTCGCTTAGTTTCATACACTATTTATGTTTTTTGGTTCTTTGTCATCTTTACTTGGCTTTAAGAAGTCAGGGGCTTTAAATTTCCTCGGCTTGAACTTCTTTTTAACTTTCTTGACGATCTTAGCTCCCTTAAAAATGTATTTTCCCTTCTTTGTCATTTGTGAAGGTGACATCTTCTGTAGCTTGAACTGGCTTCCGATATCAGATGTACTCGGCTGACTACCTCCCGAGTAAGGATTAACAATCGCGTTATCACCGGTTCCGATTGAACCGACACCGACACTCTCACCATCCTCCTTGAGTTTCATCTTAACAAACCCAACCACCTTGCTGATCACGTCATCAACACCATTGGTGACAGCATTGTTGTTAAGAACTCTTAAGCGTGAGAGAAGAGCTGATGACGAGTCACTTTGCAACAGATACATAAACGAGTCATTGATCGCTTTCTTCTTGCGCCCTTCG
>Ga0163144_10014076_pt1 | contig 16633 bp, 14 predicted proteins | sample OliLak19BULKMAT1_FD_123175 | JGI IMG/M metagenome (GOLD analysis project Ga0163144, IMG submission 123175) | Freshwater microbial mat bacterial communities from Lake Vanda, McMurdo Dry Valleys, Antarctica - Oligotrophic Lake LV.19.BULKMAT1 | ecosystem: Environmental > Aquatic > Freshwater >... | reverse complement strand
GCCGAGATGCGTCAAGCCATGGGCGTTGCCGTTTTCGCCGGCATGATCGGCGTGACCTTCTTCGGACTGTTCCTTACCCCGGTCTTTTATGTCGTCATTATGACGCTCGCGGCTCGATTCAGCCGGCAACCCGCGCCGGCCAGTTCGCCCACCTCTCCTGACCCCATCACTCCCGCTCCTGCGTCGGCGTGAGCTTCCAATCGATTGTCAATGCTACCCTCTATGAGCCTCGATCTCACCCAACACCCGCCCCGCAGTGCTCGCTGTCGACTCGGCGGGTTCATCCTCCTTCCCCGCCTGCTCGATAAGGGTCGAGCTGCTCTGGCTGGGAAAAACGGCAGTTACAACTACGGCTGTCCCCTGGATCAGCATTTCTTCCGGTTCACGGGCATTGCCCCCGAGGCCTTGAAGGAGGAACTGGCGACGGGCAAAGGCGATGGTGAAATCCTCGGCTGGATTCATCAGAATTCCACCCCGCCGCGGAACCCCTGGGAAATTCAAAGCTGGTCTAATTATCACCTCCATCGACCGCCCGACAGTGACGCCGAGACACTCGAGTATTTTGCCCATGCGGTCCGCGAGCTCTCTGTCTCCCGTGAAGACATCAACACATGGGTCGATCTCTTGGACCTTGACGACTACGTCTCCTTTGGCGGCAAAGCCTGAACACCACTGCCCGATCCCGGAAAATCGATCGCATCCTTTCGGCTTAGCCGTGCCGATTCGGGTATTTTCGGCGTCGCCACGGCGGCCACCACCGACTCCACCTCGCCCGACCCCAAACGAGTTCGCAATCGCTGCCCTGGAGAGGCCTCGCCGGCAGTTCTGAGGAGCCGTCCGGTCGCCGCCTCAAACGTCAGGGAATATCCCCGCTCCAGAACGTTGAGCGGTGAGAGTAAACCCAGCGCTCGTTGCGCCCGCTCCAAACGAAGGCCGTACTGATCCCATTGGCGGCGTCCGGCCCGAGCTAAACGCCGTCCGACGTCACCCAATTCCCGTCGATTGAGTGCCAACAACACCGCTGGGCGCCGGTCAGCGAGGCGCCGACTCGTCGAACCGACCGTCACCTGCGCCTCCCGCAGCCGACGCCGGGCACCCCTTCCCAGCGCCAATGAAAGATCGTCAAGTCGCTGAGCCCGCGCTTCCAGGTGTCGTCGCGGATGCATACGGCTGAGTCGGCTCAGCAAGGCTTCGGTCCGCGTTTGGAGATCCTCGAAGGTTCGACCAAACATCCAATGCAGCCGGCGGGTTGATTCCAGCAACCGACCCGCGGCCAGCACATATCCCGCCGTTATAATTTCCGCCGCTGCACTGGGCGTGGCCGCCCGTAAATCCGCGACGAAGTCGGCGATCGAGAAATCGATCTCGTGCCCGACGGCCGAGACGACCGGCACCGCCGAACCGGCAATGGCGCGAGCGACAACTTCCTCGTTGAACGCCCACAAATCCTCCAAAGAACCGCCGCCGCGCGTGATCAGAATCAAATCCAGAGCACCCGGGTTTGCCTCTGCCCATTCGTTCAAGGCGATAATCGCTCCGGCGATTTGACTCCCAGCCCCTTCCCCCTGAACCCGAACGGGCACCAGGATGAATTCCAGACCGGCATAGCGCCGCTCGACCACGTGCAGCACATCGCGAATAGCGGCCCCCGTGGGAGAGGTCACCAGGCCGATCCGCCGCGGAAACGTCGGAATGGGCCGCTTCCGACTCGCCTCAAATAATCCTTCGACCTGGAGTCGCGCCTTAAGCCGCTCAAAGGCTGCCTGCAGCGCCCCCACTCCCTCAAGTTCCACCGTGGTGACGCGCAACTGATAATTACCCCGTGGTTCATAAACGGTGATCTCGCCACCGAGCGTCACCTTGAGCCCATCCTTCAATTTTGCCCGATCGCCACTGCCTTGTCCGCGAAACAGCACGCAACTCAATTGGGCCGTAGCGTCCTTCAATACGAAGTAGGCATGACCACTAGCCTGCAGCCGGAAATTGGAAATCTCCCCGGTCACTCGGACCGAGCCAAAGGCGGCTTCCAGCTGACGCTTAATTCCCAGGGTCAGTTCCGTGACCGAAAGCGCGGCCTTTCGCACTGGCTCCGGCGGTAGTGCCACCGGTACCGGCGGAGGAACCGAAGGGGGCGCCGGGGGGGGGACCCGCGGAACAGTCGGGGATTTAGGGGGCGTCGCGAAGAGCTCGCCAAAGTCCCATTGGTTGTTAGCGGGTCGGGGCATGAGTTTGTTTTTCCGGAATCGTCTCTCCGTTCTCATCCGACCGGTAGGTATAGCGCGCGGCCTCCCGGACCACCGATACCTGGTCGGCTTCCAGTTGGGCGAGCAATCGTTCCACCGGGAGAGTTCGCTGGGGAATACCGTGGAGCATCAGGGCGACCCGCATCCGGACGTACGGCTCCTCCGAGACGGCGAGTCGCTCAAGCCAGGGCAATAACTCGGACTGAACAGGCCAGGTATTGGCCATTTGGACGGCATACATGCGGTTGGCCGCCCGCGGACGCAGCGCCGCTTCCAACAAGCGTCGGCGCAATTCCAACGTGCCGGGCAGTTCAATCAAGGCCGGGGCCACAGCCATGACCTGGTCCCGCGGCAGCGGCAGTCGGGGAAGTAATTGACTCAGCGACTTCGGCAGGCGCCGGCAAAGCGAATCCCACGAACGGGCCACCCGCGATTCGGGCTGAACCAGATGTTCGACCAGCACTTGTTGGCCTGCGAGACTCAACGGGCGATCGGGCAGCCGTTGTTCGGTATTCCCTTGGCGTAAGGCCGCGAATTCTTCCAACCAAAGTCGCGCCTCTCGTTCGGCCGGACTTGGGCGGGAAAAAAAGAGCACCACCAACACCGCCAGCACGACCGCCCCGCTCATCACCCAAATCGATCGGTACCGCCCAGGCCGCCCGGGCCGATCCGGCGGCTCGTCAGAAAAAATGGAAGCCATGGTGAAGGAGGACATACTCAGGGAACCGTCAGCGGCAACCGTTCCGAGATACGCTGAATGGACTGCGCCCGGCCGGTCACCTCGTCGATTTCAACGACACACCCGTTGAGTTGAAGACCCGTGCTGCAGACACCGAATCGTTGGGGAGTGTAGGTTAAGAATCGCTTAAGCACAGGCTCATATTCCCGCCCCAGTACCCCTTCATGACCGCCGGTAAACCCGGCGTCCGTGAGACAAGCCGTACCACCCGGAAGGATGCGTTCGTCGGCGGTTTGCACGTGCGTATGGGTTCCGATAACCGCACTGACTTGCCCGTCCAAATGCCAACCCAAGGCTATTTTCTCCGAGGTCGCTTCCGCATGAATATCCACCAGGATCGCCAGTGTCTCCCCGCGCAACAGCGCCACCTCCGCCGCTCCCACCACAAATGGATTCTCCAAAGCGGCCATGAATGTCCGCCCCTGAAGGTTTACCACGCCCAGTGGGGCGACACCGGGTTTCCTCACCACACAGGAACCGCGTCCCAAAACGCCCGGCGGATAATTTGCCGGACGTAGAAATCGCGGCTCATCATTCAGTAGTTGCACCACCTCCTTCTGGTCCCACAAATGGTCACCGGAGGTAATCACGTCGGCTCCCGCGGCAAAAATCTCGGCGGCCGTACCCGGAGTTATTCCGGAACCGCCCGCTGAATTTTCCCCATTGGCCACCACGTAATCGATCCGGTGCGCCTCTTTAATTCGAGGAATCAGCTGCTGACAAGCCCGTCGACCTGGCTCGCCCACAATGTCTCCGATGAACAGAACCCGCATTGGCGCGCAAGGTGCCGCCCCGCGGCCGCGGGATCAAGGCCCGGAGCAAACGACCCTGGGCATTCGCTTCCCGAGCGGTCCACCCGGACCACTCAATAGGTTCCGTTCTTCGAACCCGGATTGTACCAACAATCATTGGGGCCTGTCGGATTGGCCGTGGTCGGCCAGATCGCTTTTCCAGCGTAGTCGGGCGAAAACCAGACCTGCATTTTCAAGGCCGACGACGACCCATCCAATCGGCCAACCGGGGCTACCCCACCGACAAACTCTTTTTGGTCTTTGGGACGACGTCCCCCGCCATGACGTTGTGAAATACCTTCATGCGGTTGGTTCCCCACATCGTTGAACAGGTACTGTTCCTCGCTCTCGGGTCCCTCCCACATCAGGATTCCGGTCGTTCGCAGTGCCCCCAGCTTGTAAGTGGAGGTCGTCACCGTGGGCGGCGGCGCGGCGTAACCGATGACGGCACCGTTCCAGACGTAGCTGCAGATTTTGATCTCCCGCTTCTTGAAATCGGATTTCCCCTTTGCACTGCTCCGTTCCGCCAGATCCTTGGGACAGGTCAAAAGCTTCACCCCGCCGAGATACGGCGCCAACTGCCCCTTTTTGAAGGACTCAACCTGGTTGGAGATGGTTAAAGCGTCATCCTTGCCCGCTCCGCTGACGATGCTCTTGGCATGGCACCAATTATCCCGTTCGGCCGGATAACCCCAACTGGAGTAGGGCAAATAGTCGACATTATCGGCCGCAAACAAGTGGGCCGACAGCAAGACCTGCCGGATGCCGCTCAAGTCGTTCGCCAAAAGGGCACGATCGCGGGCCTTACCTAGCGCAGGTAGAATCATGCCGGCGAGAATCGCAATGATCGCGATGACCACGAGCAATTCGATCAGGGTAAAAGCGGTCCGGCGGCACCGTTCGGAAGGTACGAAGGCGTTCATAAGGGATTAACTGAAGAGGAATCCACCCGGCGACTTCCGGCCACCAAAATCTCACGGCCGAAGCTGGCCCGGAGTCCCCGGGGCGTTGAACCTCGCCTTCAAAGTCCGCCCCGAACTTTGTTTACGACACAACGCTCGATTTTTTTCTTGGGCCCGGTCTCCGACAGGTGAGACTTCCCCCCATGAAGCCGCGATTCCTGATTCTGGCCCTGCTCACGCTTCGTCTTGCCGCCACCCCGGCCGAAGACATGACCCAGGCCGCCCAAGCGTTCCTCGGAGCCCTGACTCCCGAGCAAAAGACCCTGGCCACTTTCCCGCTGAACTCGGAGGAACGCGACCACTGGAATTTTACCCCGGTCGAACGAAAAGGACTGCCCCTGAAGGATATGAAGCCCAGCCAACGGCACCTCGCGTATGGGTTGCTTAGCTCCGGACTTAGCCAAAAGGGCATGATAAAGGCGCTCTCGATCATGAGCCTCGAGCAAATCCTCCAAGACATGGAAGGCCCGAGTCGCCGTTTCCCCCGGGATCCCGAACTGTATTTCGTCAGCATTTTTGGCACCCCGGACCTCAAAGGCGCCTGGGGCTGGCGCGTGGAAGGCCACCACCTCGCCGTCAATGTCTCTTTGGCCGGGGGAGAACTCGTTTCCGGCGCCCCCATTTTCTTCGGAAGTAATCCCGCCGAGGTGCGGACCGGACCCCGAGCCGGCCTACGAGTCCTCGCCGCCGAGGAGGATCTCGGACGGGCGCTCGTCAAATCCCTTTCCCCGGCACAGCAGAAAATCGCCATCGTCGACACCAAAGCCCCGGACGACATTCTCACTAGCAATCAGCGGGTCGCCGATCCTGGGGCTCCTCGCGGCATTACTTGGAATGACCTGACCTCAGCTCAGCAGGCGACGGCCTTAAAGCTCCTCTCGGAATACGCCGGTCGACTCCGCGGTGAACTAGCCGAGGCCGACTTGGCGGAGATCCATGCCGCCGGATTGGCCAATCTTCGCTTTGCTTGGGCCGGTGGCGTGGAACGGGGCGACCGACATTATTATCGCCTGCACGGCTCCACCTTTTTGATCGAGTACGACAACACCCAGAACGACGCGAACCACGTCCATGCCGTCTGGCGTGATTTGAAGGGTGATTTCGGGCGCGACTTCCTCGCCGATCATCTTCGGCAGCAGCACGGAAAATAAACGGGGTTGCCGACCTCTGGCGTTCCCGGTCATCCCCATCCCCAACGCCTCCCAGATCCAGGCCCCCCTGAACGAGGGGCTTTTTCATAGTCAGCCTCCTTCGTCCGGATCGGGGGCCGAGGCCGACAAGCTGATCTCGTCCGCGGCCACCCGGGCTCTCGAGGCCTCCACCTTTAAATAATGCAGGACCACCGGGGCAAAGATCATCCCGGGAATCCCGATCAACCGCTCCCCCACAATCAGGCCAATCAAGGTGAGCCACATCGGATTCTTGATGCGATCCCCAATGATCTTGGAGTTCAGAAAGTACTCAAACTTGTGAATCGTCACGAGAAAGATCAGGGCCGAGAGCGCCACCTGCGGCGAAATGGTAAAACCCACCCCAATGATCAGCGTGTTGCTGATCAGATTCCCCACAATCGGCAGTAACCCACACAGAAAGGTCAAGGTGATGATCACCGTGGCGTAAGGATAATCGTTCCACACCAGAAAGATCGAGGTCACCGTGGTGTTAATCGTGGAAATAAGAATCTGGGCGCCAATGACAGTGGCGAAGCTGGCATAGAAGGTCCGAAACCGGGACCCGAGCTCATGGCTCACCAACGCGTAAAGACTGCCCCGGACCGCGTGAGGATCACCCGCCATCTGGAATCGGGAATTCAGGAACAGGCTAATGGGCAAAACCAAGCCAATGATGAACGAGGCGATCTCAAACATGGCGCCGCGCACATAGAGGCCCACGTTCGCGAATTTTTCCTGAACCGCATCAAGCGCCAGCTTCTTCAGACTGGCATAATCGGTAAACGGCAGTTCAACCCCCTTGGATTCGGCAAAATTTACCACCGCCGGAATGGTCGTATCCGACAACTTCGGCAGGGTGATATAGGCCTGTTTGGAAAAGTAAATCAAGCCCATGAACAGGGCCGAAACGAGGACGACATACAAGGTCACGGCCAACCATTTCCGCCCCCCCACCATCCGATCCAAGCCGCGAATCGCCAGGTACCCGAACAGCGCCGTCAGGACTAGGGTCGCCAAATGCAGCCACCCAATGAGGAATAGCAGCGCCAACATAATCCCGAAGGAGATGCGAACCGGCGCACTGACGCCCCTGGGAATGGGAGTTGGGATTTCGCTCATCGCATCACCCTACCGGATCCGCCTAACGAATACGCGCCCGTATCCATTCACAAAGTTCGCTGATGGCCAGGCGCTCCTGCCGACCGTCGTCCCGGTGACGCAACGTCACCGTGTTCAAGAGCTCCGGCTTCTCTCCCAGGGTGTCGAAATCGATGGTGATACAGTAGGGAGTGCCAGCTTCATCTTGCCGCGCGTAGCGGCGACCGATCGATCCACCGTCGTCATAATAGGCTGACATTTCGCCGCGGAGCACCTGGAAGACCTCACGGGCTTTGGCCACCAACTCCGGCCGGTTCTTCAGCAACGGTAAGACCGCCACCTTGATCGGGGCCACCCGAGGATGGAACTTCAAGATGACGCGCGTCTCCGGTTTGCCCTTGGCATCCGTGTCGGTGACTTCGGTGTAGGCACTGGCAATCAGCGCCAAAATCAACCGGTCCACCCCCGCGGACGGTTCAATCACGTGCGGAATGTACTGCCCCTTGGCCAGTCCATCGGCGTCTGCGCGCGCGTCTTTCTCCGCCGCCTCCGCCGGAACCCCCGACTTGGTCAGGTAATTCAGCCGGGCGGCGAAGTAGCGTTGGGAGAGTTCAGTTTGCTTCTCCGGCGGCAATTTAGTCCAGGCGGTCCGGAGTTCCTCGTCGAATACTCCCATCGACTTCCCGGAAAACCGCTCGTGCTGTGACAGGTCGAAATCGCTTCGCGCCGCGATGCCTTCCAACTCGTCTCCCTTCACGTTCCCGGTCTCATCCGCTTTGCTGAAGGGGAACTTGTACAAAATGTCCGTCGTGGCCCGGGCGTAATGCGCCAATTCCTCGGGGGTCTGCTCATGAAATCCGAGTGTGTCCCGGGACAGCCCAACGCCTTCGTAAAAGCGAACCCGCTCTTCCACCCAATACTGGTGCCACTTCTGCCAACCCCAGTTCGCTTGCGGCTCACCCGGATGGCCAGTCACCGGTTCGACATTCACGGCTCCCTGAATCGCCTCGACCGCTTCATCGGGCTTGATGAAAAACTCCAACTCCATCTGCTCAAACTCGCGCGAGCGGAAGGTGAAGTTCCGGGGCGTCACTTCATTCCGAAACGCCTTGCCGACCTGCGCAATGCCGAAGGGGAGCTTCTGACGGGAGGTTTCGTGGACGTTTTTGAACTGAGCGAAAATAGCCTGCGCCGTCTCCGGGCGCAGGTAAGCCACATTCTCGTCAGATTGGATCGGTCCCACCCAGGTTTGCAGCATCAGATTGAAGGGACGCGCCGGGGTCAGTTCCAACCCACTCTCTGGGTGAAAATTAATCGAATCCTTCACCTCCGACACCTGTTCACCGATCAATTGCGGGACGATCAGGCCTCGTTGACGGTAAAATTCCTTCGCGCTTTTGCGCGCCCGTTCGATGTTTCCGGCGTCCTTAATGAAAACCGAAATCGGTTCCACATCTCGGACAGGACGTAAGTTTGGATAATTTTCCGCTATTTCCCCCCACAGTTCTTGTTCGCTACCTGTTGTCTTCGAGGCTTGTAATTTGAGTTGGCCGTGCGCAATCCCGGCTGCCATACGGGGAGATATCTCCTTTTGGAGCTGATCTAACTCGGCCTGATCGATTTTTGAGAACTTCAGCGGATCCGCCTGTTTCTTATCGGACAACGCTCGCCAGCGAGCTGCCAAATGCTCATCCGCACCCGCGTAGGAGACGACGACTCCCGACTGTGGCTCCACCTGATCCGCGCGGACGCGTTTCCGAGTCAGCGGACATTCCCGCATCAAATCTGCAAACGTATCGACATGCCCCGAGGCTCGCCAAACCTGGGGTGCCATGATGATGGTCGCTTCCAAGCCGACCACATCTTCCCGCTGACGCGTCATCGCCTGCCACCACAGTTCCTTCACATTGCGCTTCAACTCCGCCCCCAGCGGGCCGTAGTCCCAAAAACCATTGATGCCGCCATAGATTTCTGACGACTGAAATACGAATCCCCGCCGTTTGCACAAAGAGACAATCTTCTCCATCAACACGTTTTCCTTCGGATTAGCCATAACGCAGAGACCTACAGCCTCTGAATTGCGGCCCCTAGTGTCAATCGGCACCACACAACAACCGCCGACAAAGGGAAGTCTTGCATCTTTGCATGCTCCCTCGTCTTTTGCGTTGTCTGTCTGGGAGGCTTGGCACCAAGCTGTTCCACCCGGTAGGCATTGCCGAACCCCCAAACAGTCATGACCTTCTGCTACTTCGGACACCACAAGTGCGCCACCACCTGGTTTGCTTCGGTTATTCCCGCTGTCTGCCAGGACATCGGCCTTTCCTGGGAAAGTTCCGATTCACCCGCGGATTTCGATTTTGCCGCCGACAAAGCGAAGGCCGATTTTCTGATGTTTCGGAACGCCGGCCGAAACCACCTGCCGCCCGATCGTCCCTACCGCGGATTCCACATGATCCGGGATCTGCGCGACATCGCGGTCTCCGCGGTTCATTCCCACCGGTCGAGTCATCCCACGGAGATGTGGGCGGACCTCAAGGACATGCGGGAGAAGCTGAAGACGATGACCTTTGAGGAAAGCCTGCTCTGGGAGCTGGATTATTTAAAACCGGTCTTCGATCAGATCGGCAGCTGGAATTATTCCAATCCCCTCGTGAAGGAACTGCGCATGGAAGATCTGATCTCCCGGCCCTACCAGACCGCGCTGGATGCCTTTCAATTCCTGGGATTAGTCGGCGACGAGACGGTCTCCACCACCGGCCGTTTGATCTTCACTGCCAAAACCCTGTTGAACAAACCGGGCCGACCGGTGGGTCATCAGGGCAAGCGGGGGCCGATTCGGATGGAGCAAATGCCCGCGGAACGGTTTCTCGGAATCGTGCATGCCTTCAATTTCAAGCGCCTGGCCGGCGGTCGAGAACAAGGCAAAGAAGATACTCGATCCCATTTCCGGAAGGGCGTGGCCGGCGACTGGCAGAAGGCCTTTACTCCTCCCGTTAAAGCCCGCTTCAAGGAGCTCTACGGTGAGTCGTTAGTAAGGCTGGGCTACGAACCGGATCTAAACTGGTAATTTCTCGTCACCCGCGTCGCCCCGGATTCCCGGTCCGAGAGCTGAGTGTTGGGAGACCCCCCGCGTCCGGCGAATTCACGATATCGGTTCCCAATCGAACCGCCGACCCAGCAGGGCATACAACCGCTCATTGTGAGGGCGGTAGAAGTCATAGAGACGCGCCACGACCTCGGGATCGGGTCGTTCGTCATAGGAGCGGACATTTTTGTCTTCGAGCCGGTTCGCCTTCCAGTCGATCGGTCGCAGTCCCAGGAATTCTCCCACCTGGCGCATCACCCCTTCGCGGTTGTCTCGCAGTTCCTTGTCTTCAATAATCTTAAAGCGTTCCCGCGGGAAAACCTGGAAGTACCGATCCAACTGTTCAGCAAACAACCCGCGTCGAACAAAACTGGGCTCCACCGTGCTCCGATCGCCCTGTTCATGGAGCGCGATCTCGGCGTCCACCACTTCGGTAAAGGAAGGAAAAACCTCCCGATAATACAGCCGAATCATTGGGTCGCGCTGCGCCGGATTGGCGTCCAGGAGGACCTTCCGCATCAGGTGCTCGCGGTAGTTCTTCCGGACATGCCGGACCATCACGTAGGACGACCAGGCGCGCGCCACCGGATTGCGAACCATGACCAACATCCGCGCTTCCGGCGTGTAATCACGAATCCGTTCCGCCGTTCCGGGATGATAAAGATAACAGGGCGTGGCATCGAACAACCGCGCGCCCGACCGGAAGGCTGCGCGGGCTGAAAATTGGCGGGCGAACCACTCCTGCCCGCGCACATGGACTTTGTCCCGATGAAAAAAATTAGCTTCCTTGTCCTTAACCCCGACCACATCCGGGTGCTTCGTGAGGAAGTGAGCGAGGGCGGTAGTCCCACATTTCTGACCGCCGATCACAAAAAAATCTGGGCGCAACGAATTGGCAAACCGCGCATAAATGACCTGTTCAATCGCCAGGCGCGTCCAGGTCCTGGCTCGACTAAGAAGTGAACGTTCCATAGCTCGACACCAACCCTAACTACGGTCGCGTTTCCGGATCACCCGACGCGTCAAGTCCCGAAACCGAAAACCCGCCTCACAACCGCGCTCCAACGAAGTCAGATAAGCCCGTTGCAGCACAGTGTCTGCCCACCAATTGGCATCCGTAACATAACCCAACTCGAGCATGAGCGGATTGGCCGTCTGGGCAAATGCCCGACGCTCCATCGGGGTCATCGCCGACCGCCAGCCACCGGCTTCACCTTTCCGGAAATGTCCCGGCGGCGCCTTCACCCCCGCGACCGGCATCGCTCGGGATTTGCGCAATTTATCGATCTTGTTTGCATCCACCACGCTGCGGACAAGTTCGTCCGACGCCGGCAACCCACAGAATTGGTACACCCGCTGCAACTCCGCCTCTGGGGTCGACAACAACTGCTCGTACCGCAATTCCAGGTACGCTTCCGGCCATTTGGAGGCCTTCTGCGCAGCCCGAACATGATTGCTCCAGCGCGTTCCGAGCGTCCGCATCGGCCCGCCCATCGGATAGCCAATCTCATCCCGCGCCGCATTCATCGAGACCGCCACATCGCGGCCATCCCGGATAATGTGCACAAACTTGGCTTGTGGGAAAAATTCTTTAATCGCCTCAATGTGGGGCCCATTCCCGGGAAATTTGTCGAGGACGTGCGTGGCCTCCGGTTTGGTCGCGAGCACTCGCGAATACACCCGCTCCAAAAATTCCCGACAAAACGCATCGAATTCGGCCCGACTCCACACCACCGGCAAGCCAAAGTAATAGCCACCCTGGCTGTTCACGTGTCCCGCTTCGTGCGCCCAGTGCTCCCGCCACGAGGAAATGTAATGGCTCACCAGTCGCAACTCGACCGAGGAACACATTTGGGGATGGTTGGCGAGCAACAGTTGTAGCCAGGTCGTCCCGCTACGAGGTGCTCCGAGAATGAAGATGAATGGCTTGTGCAGAACCATTTGCACAAGTCATCCAAATCGAGGGGCGAGCCGCAACTGGATTCGCCGACCGCGCCCCGCTGAATTCAGCCTTCATCCGTCCCTCACCCCGAGCCGTTCCAGGCAAAACCAGGAAAACACTCAAAGAATCCCCCTCTCTGGTCGACCCAGGCGTCCGCCCATCCAGCCTTCCTTGACCCGAAAATAGTCTCCCACCCCGACCCGCTCAATGCCGGAAATGCCGGTGCCCCGTGAACACCATCGCCAGTTCTCGTGCATTGGCCGCTGCAATGACCTCGCCATCCCGGACCGATCCGCCCGGTTGAATCGCCGCCGTCGCCCCCGCCTCCGCCGCCGCAATTAAGCCATCCGGGAAGGGGAAAAACGCATCCGAACACACCACGCTCCCCTTCAGCGAGAGCCCCGCTTCACCCGCCTTCCACACCGCGATCCGACTCGAATCCACTCGACTCATCTGACCCGCCCCGACCCCCAGTGTGCGGCCACTGCCATCCACCGGATCCGCCCCCACGTAGACAATCGCATTCGATTTCAAGTGCTTCACCACCCGCCAGCCAAACAGCATCGCCCGCAACTCGACCTCCGACGGACCCCGGACTGTCACCGTCTTGAGGTCAGCGGTCGCGGTCACTTTCAGATCCCGCTCCTGCCAGAGGAAGGAGCCCGCGCCCACACTCCGGATATCAAACGAGGTCACCGTCGCCGGATTCCGCAGCACCTTGAGCAGCCGCAGATTCTTCTTCGCCTGCAACACCTTCAGCGCTGCCGGGGTGAACTCCGGCGCGATGATGACTTCGCTGAAAATTTCGGCGATTACCTCCGCACATTCGCGATCCAGCGGCTGGTTGACCGCGATGATTCCGCCAAAGGGCGCCTGGCGGTCGGTCGCGAAGGCCTTCTCCCAGGCCGACCGCAGTGTGTGCCCCTGCCCCATACCACACGGATTGGTATGTTTGAGGATAGCCAGAGTCGGCATTTCCCCGGAAAATTCACCGATCAACGCCGCCGCGGCCGTTAAATCCAGGATGTTATTATACGAAAGTTCCTTGCCGTGGAGCTGTTGGAAAAACTCACGAAAGGACCCGTACAAGGCCGCCTTCTGATGCGGATTCTCACCATAGCGCAACGGCTGAGCCAGCGGAGCCTGAACGGTCAACGTCGCCGGAACCCCTACCCCGTTCCCACCAAATTCCACGCTCAGATGGTGCGCAATCGTGGTGTCATACGCAGCCGTCCGGGCGAACACTTTGGTCGCGAGTTGACGCCTCAATTCAAGCGTGGTTTCGCCCGTAGCCGCGACCTGTTCCCCGACCCGTGCATAATCCGCCGGATCGACGATCACCGTCACCGCTTCATGGTTTTTGGCCGCGCTCCGCAGCATGGACGGTCCGCCAATATCGATATTCTCAATCGCCTCATGGAGCGAGACGCCCGGTTTGGCGACCGTTTGCTCGAAGGGATACAGATTCACCACCACCAGATCGATCGGCGGAATGCCATGCTGTTGGGCCGTGGCGACGTGTTCGGGATTATCCCGCAAATGAAGCAACCCACCATGCACCTTCGGATGGAGCGTCTTGACCCGTCCATCGAGCATCTCGGGAAAGCCGGTATAATCGCTCAGTTCAATAACCGTGAGACCCTCCGCGCGGAGGACCTTGGCGGTACCTCCGGTGGACACCAATTCGACTCCCGCCTGGGCGAGCGTTTGAGCAAACGGAACCAGACCGGATTTGTCGGAAACGGAAAGCAGAGCGCGGGCGATCTTCGGCATAACGAGGCGCGGAGGCTCCGCAACCCATGCCAGAAGCGTCAATCGCGGAGATTCGAAACCAATCGGCTACCCCAATCCTCCCGAGAAGGAGTTGGCGGGAAGGAAATGTTTCGCCGCCAAAGAACCCAAGGAACGCAGAAATTGAAGAACCTCCCTCTTCCCCCCTTACCTCTTCCATCCGCGCCTCCGCGCCTCCGTTCCTCCATGGCCCTGTGGTAAAATTTCCCCGGTCTCTCAACTCCCCCTCCAGGACCCGCCGCCGCTCAAATCATCGCCGAACGTACCCAGGTCACCAGATGACTCCAGGCGAAGAGAAACTGCAGTAGAGTAAAGCCGAGCCAAATCAAACTTGTGCCCGCAGCGGCGAACAGGGTCCAGGTGAGTAACCGTTCTGCGAGGGTCTCACGGGCGACTTCGAGGCTGATCCGCCACAACGGCTGAGCGGCGGGTCGACGAGCGACCCGCGGTGCGGGCGGAGAGGGGCGTAAGCGAACCTTGACTGGCGTGGTCCGACTGAGGGTATTGGACTGGGTCCGTGGGGTAGCCAGCACCTGGGCCATGTCCTCAAGAAGATTCAATTTTGCGTTCATCGGTGTCAGATTGATTACGGTGGTTGTTACGCAGATGCCGCCCCGAAAGTTTCAAAAAAAATCCGCCCCAGCGGACCCCACTAACCCAATAACGAACCCTTCTCCGATCCCTGTTCATCGAGTGCGGTTAGGGAAACTCCGGGCCGCCTGCTTGAGAATTCGCCGAAGTCCTCTTTTTCATATGAAACTTAAAGCCTGTCTGAAAACTCCCAGGGGACCTATTTTCGAGGAAAGGGCTCGAGGGCGAGGCGTGAGGAGCAAGGAAGTCCCTGGTGGACCTGTGAGCGAGGAGCAACGAAGCCAGTGGGCCGTTTCCTCGAAAACCCTCCGGGCGACGGGACTTTTGCGGGTAGCCGGCGTTCGCTCGGCCCTGACAGCCCACTCCGGGGATGTACGGCCCTCGCCGCCTGGGCCACCACCAAAATCCCTTTTCGCGGACCCCTGAAAGTTTTAAGACAGGCCGTCAGGAAGGGGGGGACGGCTGAATTGAAGCCTCTTTTCACTCGGTCTTGGCGACTTGGAGTATCCTGGGAACGCGATCAAATTGACCGTATGTGGAAACCGGTTCTTGCCTCGGCCGCGGAGACTTGCTTCAGTCCGCCCGCAAGTGTGGAAGGGTGGCTGAGTGGTTTAAGGCACCTGACTCGAAATCAGGCCTAGGAGCAATCCTAGCGGGGGTTCAAATCCCTCCCCTTCCGCCATTACTATCAAGGATTTACGAATTTTTCAGGCCCCTTCTGCACAGCTTATACCCCATTTTGCTCAGTCTCGACGCCATGAGACGACGCCAACCGATGGGCAAGCAGATCAAGCAAGGGCTTCGACGAACACGGTAAGCGGTTGGTGATTGCCCCGATCAGTGCGATTGCCAGCAGCGATGCACAATGTTTTTGGGCCGGGCGATAGATTTTTGAACTGGGAGCGGCTTCGGAAAAGTTGCACCGGGCGGGCGGTGACGACCGGTACGCCCGGACCGGACTCTGCGGCGGTCAATAGACACTGACCATCTCCGCTTACAACGCCTTGATCTGCCGGCTCAACGCGGGCTGCTTCAAAAAATTATTCTGCACGGCGGCGCTGGTGTTGGCGCTTAATGACGTCGAATTGCAGACGGGCGCTGGTGCGAACACCGAGCAAGCGGGCGAACTAACCCTCACCGCCACCGAGCCAACCAAAGCCACCCTTCTCGACCTCAATTGAACCCAAACAACAAACAACAAACAACAAACTAATGATTCTTAATATTACCCAATAACACAACCTCTCCACGCCAACGAATACTGCCTTCGTGTTCATTAACCATCAACCGCAGATACTATTCGGCGTGGCCAACGCCGACCGCGCTGCTCTCAGCAACAACCGGACACTCCTAAGTCAGGTTCGGCTCCGCTCACCGACGCGGAGTTGGAAGCACGCTGAAATACCTTGAAGAAACAGTGAAACTCTGGGGTTGGACCGACGCCTACGTTGGTTCAGCCCTAGAAAGGATCTACCAAAGTGTCCAGCCACTTCAGGAAGGGCTGCATCCGCTACGTTCAGCCGGTGATTTACCACGATGCGAGGCAATCACGCCCGCATCAGAAACCAGGTCCCCGTCAGTCCCGCTTCGGCCGGCATCCAGGGCTCGCCAGACTCCTCCGATTGCCCAAGCGGTTGAGGGCTTCAAACTCGCTGATGACACCGGTGTTGACGAGCAAGTCGAGAGCACTCGAGGCCACGGAGCGGGAATCGGTGCGTTCAGACAGTTTGAGGAGTACGACAGTGAGCTTCGGGTCCGGTTGGGTCTCGAACCGGTCGAAATGGGTATGCAGGAACTCAAGGGCGTCGCGCATATCCTTTCCGGTGGAACTCGTGAAGGTAGGGCGGGCGAAGTCCAGGAACGGAATATGCGAACAGACCCTATCCAGAATTTCAAAGGCCTGAGATCGCCGTCGGCCACCGAAAGAGTCACGCGGTCTTCTATATTGGAGGCAATCGAGAGCGTACGCGCCGACAAGTCGTAATACCTGGATGGCTAGGTCGCCTTCCAATTGGATGCAGGAAACCCGCCTGGAACAAGGCGCCCGCCTGCGGGAACTGCAAACGGAGTATGGCCGCTTAGGAGCCGTAAATAATTTAAGGTAGCAATCAAGCCGAGAAGGTAGTATGGGTTTTGAGCGTGAACTCAGGTGCCATGCTCTCCCGGAGATTTGCTGCTGTATGGCCAATACTTGATGAGCGCACCCGGCGTATCATGGC
>Ga0163144_10014075_pt1 | contig 16634 bp, 18 predicted proteins | sample OliLak19BULKMAT1_FD_123175 | JGI IMG/M metagenome (GOLD analysis project Ga0163144, IMG submission 123175) | Freshwater microbial mat bacterial communities from Lake Vanda, McMurdo Dry Valleys, Antarctica - Oligotrophic Lake LV.19.BULKMAT1 | ecosystem: Environmental > Aquatic > Freshwater >... | reverse complement strand
GGGGTGGCGGGCACGGCCGGGGTGACGAGCGCCAGCTCCGTGGCGGGCACGGCAGCCTGTGAGGACGACGCTCGATCTGGCGACTCGTCCTCAAGCCGCGCTTCGCGCCGCTCCGAACCGGCCGAGGTGCGCTCGGCCTCCGATCGCTCGGCGAACCCGTGCGCCGAGGCACTGCGGCGCTCGGCGGCCCGTGAGCGGCCAGTCGCCTCGGTGACCTGGCGGGCGGCATTGACCACCTGCTCGAACGTCTCGCTGGCGTCGATGGCCGGCGAGTCGTCGATGGTGGCCGGCGGCGCGCCGGTCGCGGTCGATGGGTCCATCGGTGAGATCGATCGATGTGTGGCGGTGAGCATCAGCGGCCTCCTGTGATCGCGTCGCGGAGCATGCCGAGGCGGCCGGTCATGAGCCGAGCGACCGCGGCGAAGCGCAGCTGGGTCTCGGCCAGGGCCGCCATCTCCGACTCGAGGTCGACCTCGTTGCCGTCGTTGCGGATGGAACCGGCGAAGGCGCCGACGGACGGCGCTGCGCTGGCGCTGGACCCGCCCGGGCCCAGGTGTCGAGGGTCCGTCTGGCGCATGCCGCCGCGGGACGCATGCTGGTCGCCGGCGCGCTCCGCGTTGTCCGTGAGCGCCTTTTGGAGGACACCCTCGAACGAGACCGAACTCGGGACGTACCCGGGCGTGGCGATGTTGGCGAGGTTGCTGGCGATGAGCGACTCGCGCAGGGCCAGGCCGTCAAGCGCGCCTGACAGCGTCCGGTGGATGGGTCCGTCCAGCCAGCTCATATGGCGGCCTCCGTATAGCCGGACCAGGTCCGGAGGATCGTGGCGATGTAGTTGCGGGTCGTCGGCGAGTCCGGGATCCCGCCGGCGGCTCGAACGGCGCCCTTGCCGGCCTGGTAGGCGGCCAGGGCCAGGTCGACCCGGCCGTAGAGACGGAGGTTGTCGGCGAGGTACTTCGCACCGGCCCCCAGGTTCTGGGCCGGGTCGAACGGGTCGGCCACGTCGAGGGCCCTGGCGGTCGCCGGCATGAGCTGGGTCAGACCCATGGCTCCGGCGCTCGAGACGGCGTCGGGACGGAAGTTCGACTCGGCGCGGACCAGGGCGGCGAGGAGCAGTGGCTCGATCCCGGCTTCGATCGCGGCGGCCCGGATCTCCGGCGCGTACTTGATCCCGTCGGCGACGAGATCGAACTGCGCAAGGGCGGCATCGCCGCGGGCGGTCTGAGCCGCCGGATCGACCGGATCCGTTGGCGCCGGCGTTCCGGGCAGACGTCCGTTCTCGATCCAGGGCGCCGGGTCGAGCGGCTTGCCCCCCACCCACAGTTCGAAATGGAGATGCGGTCCCGTCGTATTGCCGGTCATCCCGACGACGCCGACCCGATCGCCGGCCTTCACCCGGCCCCCAGCCTGCACCTCCAGGCCCGCGCCGAGATGGCCGTACCGGGTCTCGCTGCCGTCGTCATGACGGATGCGCACGACGACCGCACCGTCGCCCGTGAGGCCGGCGAACACCACCTGGCCGTCGGCGGCGGCGACCACCTGCCGGCCGAGCGGCGCGGCGAGGTCAAGGCCATCGTGGAAATGCTCGTAACGGACGCCGTCGATCGTCGCCGGGGGCTCGGACGCGAAGGTCGACGGTCCGAACGGTTGGGTGGTCCGGGCGCCGCGAACCGGCGCGACGAACGATCCGCCCGTGGCCTCACGCGGGACGAGGCGCGGACCGGCAGCCACAACGGACTCGGCGGCGAGTGATCCCATGGCGGCGGCGAAGCGCTGAGGTGCGACATCGGTGACCGACCCGAGGGCACCGCCGGCGGCGTTCGCGGGCACGCCTGGGGGCATCAGCGAGGGGAAGATACCGGGCGCGAGCGGAAGGCGTCCCCGTGTCGGGTCCACCTCGCGAAGGCGGGCTTCGATCTGGGCGATCCGAGCCAGCGTCCGGCTCAGCCCGACCGAGGCGATCGGGTTCACCGGTCCGCCTCCGTGATGAGGCGCCAGGCGTGTCGGGCTGATGCCATCTCGTTGGCCTCAGCCCCTGCTCGACGATCCGCGGCCAGGCGCTCCTCAGTCATGATCCGGCCGCGCAGGCGCTCGACCACTTCGCGCCGCTGACGGGCCTCTGCCAATCGGCTGCGCGCGTCGAGCAGAGCGTCGGCCGCGGCGTCGACACGCTGGCCCACTTCGTCGCGCAACCGGCCGGCGACGACGAGACTTCGGGCGGCGGCGATCAGGTCGTCGGCCGGCCCGCCGCCGTTCTGGACGTCGGTCATGGCCGCCGCCTGCCGGGAGAGCTTCTCGGTGGCGTGATGATGCGCCTCGATCGCCCTCATATGCCCGTTGAGGGCAGTCATGAGCTCGACTCTCGCCGACTCTTCTGCCAGCTCGCGCAGGCGCAGGACGACGTCCAGGCGGACATGGCGGACATGGCGGCTCATGCCGCGGCACCCGCCAGGGCCGCGCCGAGGCCAGTCGCGGCCAGGCCGGCCAGCGCGCTCTGGACCGTGCCCGATTCATCGGGTGTTTGACGCAGGTAGGCCTCCACCGCCGGGCGCAACGCGATCGCGCTATCGATCGCACGGCTGGAGCCAGCCGCATACGCGCCCACCTCGATCAGGTCTCGTGCGCCTTCGTATTCGGCCAGGGAGGCGCGCAGCGCGCCGGCCAGGCGCAGGTGCTCAGGCACTACGAGCACGGGCATCACCCGCGAGACGGAGGCGAGGATGTCGATGGCCGGGTAGTGATTGCGCTCGGCCAGCGTCCGCGACAGGACGACATGGCCGTCCAGGATGGAGCGGACGGTGTCGGCGATCGGTTCATTCATGTCGTCGCCTTCCACCAGGACGGTGTAGAAGCCGGTGATCGTGCCGGTCTCGCCGCTGCCGGTCCGCTCCAGAAGCCTGGGCAGGTACGAGAACACGGACGGCGGATACCCTCGCAGGGCCGGCGGTTCACCCGCGCCCAGACCGATCTCACGCTGGGCCATGGCCAGCCGGGTGACCGAGTCCATCAGGAACAGGACGTGGCGGCCCTCGTCGCGGAAGCTCTCCGCAATGGTCGTCGCGACCTCCGCCGCCTTCATCCGCAGCAGGGCGGGCTGGTCCGAAGTCGCCACGATGACGACGGAGCGGGCCAGGCCTTCCTGACCGAGCTGCTCCTCAACGAACTCGCGCACCTCCCGGCCACGCTCGCCGATGAGGGCGATCACGTTGACGTCCGACGCTGCATGGCGCGCGATCATCGCGAGCAGGGTCGACTTACCAACGCCGGAACCGGCGAAGATGCCCAGGCGTTGGCCACGACCGGCGGTCAGCAGCCCGTCGAGGGCGCGCACCCCGGTGGCCAGTGGTTCGGTGATGCGCGCTCGGTCGAGCGGCCGCGGAGGCGCGGACCCGACGACCCGATGGCGGGCCCCCAGCGGCGGGCCACCGTCCATCGGTCGACCGAACCCGTCCAGGATGCGACCGAGCACGGCGGGGCCGACCGGCACGCGAAACTGCTCCTCGCGAACGCGGACCCTGGAGCCAGAGCGCACTCCCGACAGCTCGCCGAACGGCACGAGCGTGATGCGATCATCGCGGAACCCCACGACCTCGGCACTCACGCTCAACGTCGCATCGATATCGATCCAGCAGATGGACCCGACCTGGACGACGAGGCCGGCGGCCTCGATGGTCGTGCCGACCAGCCGGACCACTTCCCCATGGGGATGCAGGAGCGGTGCGCGCCCGACGGCATCGAGCAGGGTGGTGATCATCCGACTGCCTCCACGCCAGCCGGCCGCTCGCTCGTCTCGATGGCCGCCGTGAGCGCGGCGTAGATCGCGTCGAGCTGGGCGTCGATCCCGGCGTCGACGAGACCGTGCTGGTAACGAACCAGGCATCCGGTCGGGGGCAGCGTCGGGTCGCCGGCGAAGCTCCATCGCTTGCCCAGATGAGCGGGGCCGTGCGCGGCCTCCCACGCCTCGCGGATCCGAGCGACCGCGCGCGGAGGGACGAGGATGCGGATATCCGGCGACGCATCGGCGGCCGAGATCGCCCGCTCGATGACGCTGAGCAAGACAGTCGCATCAGCCTGGATCGCGTCGCCCAGGATGCGCCGGGCGATGCCCAGGCTCAGCTCCGTCACCCACCTGGCAAGGACCGCGCGTTCGGCTGGGGCATCCTGCTCCAGGCGTGCGGCGAATGCCCCGGCGGCCATCACAGATTCGGCGAGTTCCCGTTCCGCGCGAGCCATTCCGGCGCTGTACCCGCGCTCCTCCGCCAGCTCGTGCAGCCGGCGCAGATCGACCTCCGCCGGTGATAGCGACTCGGCAGTGTGGTGCCCGGCCCGTCCGCCGCGCGAGCCACCTACGGCGCCTGGGGGGGTCGGGCGGCTCGTCGTGCCGCCGGGTCGACCCGTGCTGCGCAGCACCGCCCCAGAGGGCGACTCCGGGCTCGACCGGACGCCTGGCCCGGACGCGTCGCCGACGCCCAAGGCTCCCCGTGCGGTAAAGGTTCGACCGCCCATGACGCGCTCAGACGAGAGCATCGTCGCCGCCCTCGCCGCCGCGGTTGATGATGATCTCGTCCTGGTCCTCAAGGCGCTTGATGACCTCGACGATGCGCGCCTGCGCCTCCTCGACGTTCTTGAGGCGGACCTGCGCCGACAGTGACATCTCCTCGCGCAGCGTCTCCGCCGCGCGCTGGGACATATTCCGGAAGAAGGCGTCCTTGACCGCATCGTTGGCCGACCTCAGGGCCAGACCCATGTCCTTCTGGTCCAGGTCGCGGATGACGCGCTGCATGCCCCGGTCGTCGAGCATGATCACGTCCTCGAACACGAACATGAAGCGCCGGACCTCGTCGGCCAGGTTCGGGTCGAATTCGGCGAGAGCCGAGAGGATCTGCTTCTCCGTGCTCCGGTCGACCTGGTTGAGGACATGCGCGAGAGGCCGTGCCCCGCCGACGATGGGCGACTCGGTCACCACGCTGGAGATCCGCCGACGCAGGGCGTCCTCGACGACGGCCAGGGCCTCCGGGCTGGTCTGATCGGTCAGCGCGATCCGCCGGGCGACATCCACCTGGAGCGACGCCTCGAGACCGACCAGGACCGTGGCCGCCATGCGCGGCTCCAAGTGGGCAAGCACGAGCGCGATGGTCTGCGGATGCTCCGGTGACAATATCTCGGCGACCTGGATCGGGTCCGCGCCTCCAAGGAACTCGAAGGGGATGACCTTCTGGGACAGATTGACCCGGTCCAGCAGTTCGCGCGCCTTGCCTTCGCCGAACGCCTGGGCGAACAGTTCCAGGGCGTAATTCTCGCCACCGGGCAGCACGCCGCCGTGGGTCAGCAGGCCGGCGTAGGTCTCCTCCAGGATCGCGTCGCGGACCGACGGGTCGATCTGCGGCGTCTTGATCAGCTCGAGTGCGACACGATCGACCGCGTCGGCCGGCAAGCGCGACAGGAGCTTGGCTGCGGCGCCCGTCCCGAGGGAGATGAGCAGCGCCGCGACCTTGCGGGAACCGGTCAGGGTGAGGGCATGGTCGGTCACCGGCGGGCGCCTTCCTCTTGCAGCCATCCGTGCATGAGCCCGAGCAGCGCGTCGGGCTTCTCATCGGCGACCATCCGCAGGCGTTCCTGGATCTGAGCCTGCGCGCTGTTGTCCGGCAGGGCCGCGGCGAGGAGACCCTGACGCGCATCGGCACCGCCGTAGCCCGACCCTAGTGCGTCGCGGCGGGGCGGCTCGGACAGCAGTGCGGCCTCGTCGGCACGCCGACCCAGGGCGCCCATATTGCGCCACAGCAGGACGGTCAGAATCAGGGTGAGGATGATGGCGAGCCCCGTGGTGAGGACTCCGGGCAGAATCTCCACGGCGGACGCGATCGGGTCGGCGGGGGCGTCTGCCACCGCCTCGGGAAACGCGACCGCGGTCACGGAGACGATATCGCCGCGTTCCAGGTCGGCGCCGATGGCCGCCTCGATCGCGGCCTGGAGCGCCGCGGGCTCGATCGCAGCGGAGGCCTCCTGGTCGACCAGGACGGAGACGCTGAGGCGCTCCAGCAATCCCGGTTCGCGGACGATCTTCTCGATCCTCTCCGAGAGGTTGTAGTTGACAGTGACGTCCTGGCTGCCGTAGCCGGTGGCGGTCGTGGCCGATGCTCCGGGCGCGGGCGAGGCGCCCGGGGCCAGCGACGCAGCGGGCGCCGCTGAGGCGACGGCGCCGGGCTCCGTGTAGCTCGGCAGGCCCGGGATGTTCGAGGATGTTCCCGGGATGCCGGCTGCCCCCAGGGCACTCGCCCCGCCGAGCGTCTCCGTGTTGACGTGAACGCTGACCGGCGTCCACGTCCCGTCGGTGATCGGCGTGTACGTCTTGATCTGCTGCTCCAGCTTGGTGAAGTCCAGCTTCGCCGAAACCGCCACCGATGCCTTGCCCGGACCGATCGCCTTGTCGACGAGGCCCAGGACCTTGGCTGCGATGGCCCGCTCCACGCCGTCCTGCGCGACCATCGCCTCTGCGTTGCCGGCCACCTGCGGGCCGGCCAGGACCCGGCCGCGGTCGTCGACGACGGTCACGTCGTCGACCGACAGGCCGGCGATCGAACTTGACACCGTGCTCACGATGCCGCGGACCATCGCCCGGTCGGGCTGTCCGCCATCCTGCATCTTGATGACGACCGACGCGGTCGCGGGCTGGTCGTCCTGGGACAGCAGGCCGGCCTCCGCGGCGACGACGGTCACCTTGGCCTCAGCCACGCCCTCCAGCGACAGGAGGGTGCGTGACAGTTCGCCCTCCTTGGCCCGCTGGTAGGTGACCCGCTGGTCGAATTCGGACATCCCGAAGCCACTCTTGTCGAATAGTTCCATGCCCGGTGCGCCCTGGTCCGGCAGGACGCCGGCCTGACTGGCCGCGACCCGTGCGTCGGCCAGCGCGGATGTCGGGACCAGGATCGTGGCCCCGGCGTCGGCCAGCTGGAACGTGATCTTCGCCGAGCGCAGCGCCTCGCTGATGGCCCCGGCATCGGCGGCGGTGAGCTTCGTGAAGGCGGGCTGGAAGTTGGGCTGCCCGGCCAGGTTGACGAACAGGACCAGGACGACCACCGACACGATGGCGGCTCCGCCGATGTACGCCCGCTGGAACGGTGAGAGTTGGCGGACGAGGATCTCGAAGGCGTTCAACGATCAGCCCTCAGACCTGCAGCCGCATGATGTCCTGATAGGCCTCGAGGAGCCGATCGCGGACCTGGACGCCCAACTTGAGCTGGAGCGAGGCCTCCTGCATCTCCAGGATCACCGTGTGCAGGTCGGCCGAGCCGCCGGCCGCGAACGAGGCCACCGCAGCGTCGGCGCCGATGAGCTCGCTGTTGAGTCCGCCGGCGGCGTCGGCCAGCGCATCCAGGAACGACCCGCCGCCGGGCGTCCCGGCCGTCGCGACGCCGATGCCCTCGGAGCCGATGCCACCGGTCGAGATGGAGGGGGCCTCGATGGACGCGGGCTCGGACGCGCCGAGCGCCGATGCCAGGCCGCTTCGCAGGGAGTCCACGGGGCTGACGCCCCCGATCGAACCGATGGCCATCGCCGTTACCGGCCGATCTCGAGCGCGTCGAGCGCCGACTGCTTGGCCGCGGTGGCGACCGTGGCGTTGACCTGGTAGGCGCGCGAGGCGCCCATGATGTCGGTCATCTCGGCGGCCACGTCGACATCGGGATAGGCGACGAAGCCCTGGTCGTCGGCGTCGGGATGGGTGGGATCGTAGACCCGGACCTGGCCCCGGCCCGGCGTCACGATGGCCACGCCGGCTACGCCCAGAGCGGTCGGATCGGCGCCCACCCGGGACGCCTGGAAGACCACGCTCTCGGCCTGGTATGGTCCACCCGCGGCGGTCCGCGTGGTCTGGGCGTTGGCCAGGTTGCTGGCCGCGATGTCCATCCGCAGGCGCTGGGCAGTCAGCCCGGAGCCGGCGATGCGCAGGGTGTCGAAGACGCTCATACGGTCGCAGTCCTTGGGTGGTTCGGTTGACAGGCCGATCCTCGGTCGCGTGATCACGCGCCGATATCGGGGAATGCCAGCAGACGCGCCTCGTGACCGGAGCCGGTGTTGACAGCGGTCCACGGGGCGGCGCGCCAGTCGCCGCTACGCCGGCCCGGGCGGCCGGCCCCCTCGGCGGGCTTCCTCCGCTCGCCCGCGTCGTACACTGGGGCGATGCCGAAATCGACACTGCACGGCGTCCTTGCGGCAGCAGAGCTGTGGCGGAGGGATCCGCCCCAGATGGTGGCGGGCTGGGAGGACGCCTACCCCTTCTGCGCCGCCGTGTGCTCCACCGATGCCGGCCTCAACCTGTGCCAGCGCTGCCCGGAGGGCGTGGTCGGGAGGGCCGGAGCCGCGGGCCGGCCGGCGCACGGGGACTGCCCGGCCGGGGTGCGGCTCGTTGCCTTCCCCCTGCCGCCTGACGGCTCGGAGGTCGCGGTCCTGCGCGTGAGCCCGCCGGACCCCCGACGGGCCGGCGCCATCTCCCCTGTCGTCCGGGTCCCGGCGGCCGCCCTCCGGCGCGCCGCCCGCGAGACACCGGGCGCCCTCGCCCGGGACCTGCTCGGGGCGGCCCGGGTGCTCCGTGCACCCGCCGAGCGGCTGGCCTGGCAGGTCGCCCAGCGCGTTCGCAGCGCCGACCGCCAGCGAGCCGCCTCCGCCGCGCTGGCCCAGTTCATCGTCGCCACAGAGGAGTTCCAGTCCCTGTACCGCAACGCGGTCCGCCAGCGCGGCCAGCTGGAGCGCGCGCGACGGCTGAGCGACCGCCTGGCCCGGGACTCCGTCCATATCCGGGAGCACGAGCGCGCGCGCATCGCCCACCAGATCCACGACACGGCCGCCCAGTCGCTTGTCAGTGCGGTCCGCTTCCTCGACGCGGCGGCCGGAGGATCGACGTCGGACGGCGGTGCCGCAGCGGACGCATCGGCCATCTCCGTCGATGGCCGCCCGGGCGATGGCCGCCCGGGCGATGGCCGCCCGGGCGCTCCCGAGGGGTCGGCGCGTCACCTCGACCTCGCCCGCGGCCGGCTGCGGTCAGCCATCGGCGAGCTGCGGGCCATCCTGGAGGAGCTCATCCCGGCCGGCCTGGAGCTGGGGCTGGGGCAGGCCATCCGCTACCGGCACCACGACCTGCTCACCGAGTCCGGGCTGTCAGGCGCGGTCGACGGCAGCCTGCCCCGGCTGGAGCCGTGGGTCGAGCAGGTGCTCTTCGGCATGGTCAGCGAGGCGATGACCAATGCCGCTCGCCACTCCGGCGGCCGGACCATCGAGGTCGCGTGCACGACCGTGCGCGACCGGGTGGTCATCATCGTCCAGGACGACGGCCACGGGCTGGGACGCGCCCGCGCGCGCGGAGACGGCAGGAGCCCGGCGCGCGCAGACGGCGGCCACGCTGGGCTGGGGCTGGCGGGGCTGGTCCGCCAGGCGCGCTGGCTGGGTGGCGCGACGAGCATCCGTCCCCGCCCCGGCGGCGGGACCGCCTTGCGGATCTCCGTCCCGTGGAGCCGCTATCGCGTCCAGGCGCCGGCGGGCCAGGCGCCGGCGGGCCAGGCGCCGGCGGGCCAGGCGGCGCGTCCGCCAGCCGAGGCCTTGGCGTGAACGCGGAGCGCACCACGGTCCTGATCATCGACGACCACGAGCTGGCCAGGCGCGGCCTGGAGGCGATGCTCGCGACCGCCGGCTGGATCACCGTGCTGGGCGGCGCGGCCGACTGTCTGAGCGGGATCGAGGCGGTGGAACGGCTGGCGCCGGACATCGTCCTGCTCGATATAAAGATGCCCGGCATCGACGGCCTCGCCTGCCTCGAACGGATCAAGGGGCTCGAGCGACCGGTGGCCGTGGTGATCGTGACCCTGTACGATGACCGGCGCTACGTCATCGACGCGATCCGCCGCGGCGCGGCCGGCTACCTGCTCAAGGATGCCGCGTCCGCCGAAGTCATCGGCACGCTCCGCGATGTCGCAGATGGTCGCCTGGCCATCGATCCCGCGCTGCTCCGCGAGGCGCTCCTCACCGACCCTGGATCGAGCCCCGATCAGCCCGGCGCCCGGGTCCGCGCGGCGGAGCTGTCGATCACCGCGCGGGAGCACGAGGTCCTGATGGCGGTCGCGGAGGGCATGACCAACAAGGAGATCGGGGTCCGTCTCAAGATCTCTGAGGACACCGTGAAGAAGCACGTCCAGAACCTCATCTGGAAGCTTCGGGCGGCGGACCGGACGCAGGCCGCCGTGATCGCCCTGCGCCTGGGCATCCTTGATCTCGACGTATGAGATCACGCTCGATATAGGGGAAAGCCCCCGAATTACAGTTCTGACCCTGGAGGACCGAGACCTCTGGGACTATGACGGATCACAGTCTTCTCTCGATCGACGTCGTCGCCAGCCGGATCGCCGGACCGGTGCGACCGCTGCGCGTCCCGGGTACGGGTCGGACCGATGAGTTCTCGCAGCAGGCCGGGCCGGACGTCCGCGTGGACAGCCCGTCCGGTCCCGTGGCCATGTTCGCGGTCTTCACCGTCGACCCCGAGACCGATGAGGTCCGGGTCGCGGTCATCGACGAGCAGGGCCGCCTGGTCCGGCTCATCCCAGCTGACAGCGTATCGGAGATGGTCAGCACGATGCGTTCCTATCAAGCACGCGGCTAGGCCTTCAGTCGGCGCGGCGCACCGCCGATACCTCGGACGGGACCGGAGTGGATCAGATGACTCATCCGCCCGGTCCCTCCACACCGTGAGGTATCCGTGACCGGCTCGCCGAGCTCCAACATCTGGCGACCTGACCTGGCAACGGTCTTCGCCACTGCCCTGGCCAAAGCCGGCGACGCGGTGGCCGCGATGAGCGGGCACTCGGTCACCATCGAGCCGGCGGACGTCCGGCTGTGCAGAGCCGCCGACGTGATCGAGGACGCCGGTGGGCCCGACACGATCGTGGCCGGCGTCTACGTGGGCATCACCGGGTCCCTCCACGGCCACGCCCTGATGCTGCTGTCGCCGAAAGGTGCCCGCCGCTTCGCGGAGATCCTCCTCGACGGCATGGTCGAGCCGGGTGAGGCGCTGGCCGGGCCGGATGGCGACCTGGCCCTGGGTCCCATGGAGGCCTCAGCCCTCCAGGAGCTGGGCAACGTCACGATCTCGGCCTGTCTCAATGAGCTCGGCACGTATCTGGAGGAGCCGGTGCATCCGACGGTGCCTCAGGCGATCGTCGAGCTGGCCGGTGCCATTCTGGACGCGGTTCTGCTCGACCTGATCGCCGAGGTCGACCAGGTCCTGGCGGCCCGCACGCGCTTCACGATGGGCGGTGAGGCCGTGGACGGGACGATCCTGATCCTGCCCGATGCGCGCTCTCTCGAGGTCCTGGCCGGCGCCGTCGCCGCGTCCGTCCGATGACCCTGAACGTCCTGGGCGCGGCGCCGGCCGTCGATGCTCGCGGGCTGATGGTCGCCGGCATCGGCGAGCTGGTCAGTTCGGTCGACCACAGTCACACGCTGGTCGCCTACGGCCTGGGTTCGTGCGTGGCCCTGACCGCCTGGGACCCGCGGACCCGGGCGGCCGCCCTCGCCCACTTCATGCTCCCGTCGGGGACGGGTGGTGCAACGCCGGTCAAGTTCGTCGACGAGGGCTTCGAGCGCCTGATCGACGCCTTCCGGGCCGCCGGCGGGTTTCCCGGTCGGGCCCAGTTCAAGGCTGCCGGCGGGGCATCCATGCTGGCGGTCATGTCGGGCAGCCTGGACATCGGGCGGCGCAACACGGCCGCCCTGGAGGCGCGCCTCACGGCGACCGGCCTGAAGCTCTCGGCATCTGATCTTGGGGGTACCGCCGGACGCACGGTTCAACTCGCGGTCGGTGACGGCCGACTCCACATCAAGAGCGTGGCGGGCACGAAGACGCTGTAGGCGTGCCCGACCTCCCATCATCATCCCCCCATCATCACTGAGGTCGCACATCATGGCCAAGATCCTCGTCGTGGACGACGCCGCCTTCATGCGGCTGCGCGCGACCAAGCTCCTCGCCGACGCCGGGCACACCGTGTTCGAGGCTGAGAACGGCCGCCTCGCGGTGGAGGCGTACGCTCGGGAGCGGCCGGATGCGGTCCTGATGGATATCACGATGCCGGAGATGGACGGCCTGGAGGCGCTGGACGCCATCCGCCTGGCCGATCCGAGCGCCAAGGTCGTGATGCTGACCGCGATGGGGCAGCAATCGATCGTGATGGACGCCATCAAGCGCGGCGCCCGCGACTTCATCGTCAAGCCGTTCGCCCCGGATCGCGTCCTGGCCGCGGTCGGCAAGCTCATCGCCTGACCCACGTCGGTCCACCACTCGTCCCCTGCCCACGGGGTGCCCAGCATGTCCATCCGCGTCCTGGTCGTCGACGACTCGGCGTTCATGCGCCACGCGATCGCACGTCTGCTTGATGAGACTGCGGGCATCGAGGTGGTCGGATCCGCTGCCAACGGGCAGATCGGGCTGGACATGGCGATGCAGCTCAAGCCCGACGTCATCAGCCTCGACGTCGAGATGCCGGTCCTCGACGGGCTGGGCATGCTCGGGCCGCTGATGGCCAGCCAGCCCACCCGCGTCATCATGCTGTCCAGCCTCACGACCCAGGGCTCGGCGGTCACCCTCGACGCGCTGGACGCGGGCGCGATCGACTTCGTGGCCAAGCCGTCCGGATCACTGTCCATCGACATCGGCGTGGTCGGGGCGGAACTGGTGGCCAAGATCCAGGCCGCCGCCGCCATGTCCGGGGCCTCGTTCCTGGGACATTGCCAGCGTGTCGCCCTCCGGGCTGCTCGCCGAAAGCCCACGACGGCGAGCCCCGCGGGAGTGCCGGCCGGCAGTCTCGCCCGCACCGTCGGAAAGACCGAGAGCCCCAGCGGGCCGCGCGCGCCCCGGGTCACCTCGCGACGGGTCGTGGTGATCGCCTCCTCGACAGGCGGGCCGAGCGCCCTCCAGACGGTCGTCTCCGGTCTGCCCTCGAAGCTGGGGTGCGCCGTGCTCATCGTCCAGCACATGCCGGCCGGGTTCACGGCCTCGCTCGCCCAGCGGCTGGACGCCTGCGGTGAGCTGGAGGTCGCGGAGGCCGCCGCCAACGACATGATCTGCGACGACCGGATCCTGGTGGCACCCGGCGACCATCACCTGATCAGCTCGGTCAGCGGCCGGGTCCAGCTCATCCGGCTGCCGCCGGTCAACGGCGTCCGCCCCGCGGCGGATGTCACGCTCCAGTCACTCGCCCCGGTCTGGCGCGAGCGGATGCTGACGGTGGTGCTGACCGGGATGGGCTCCGACGGGACTGAGGGTGCTCGTTCTGTCAGGAAGCACGGCGGCACGGTCTTCGCGCAGGACGAGGCGACGGCCACGATCTACGGGATGCCCGCCGCCGTGACCCAGGCGGGACTCGTGCACGAGGTCCTGCCGCTCGGCCGAGTCGCGGGCGCGATCTGCGCATGGGCGAGTGCGGGCACGCCCGGTGCGGGCACGCCCGGTGCGGTCGCCGCCGCGCGGGGCGCCGCGGGACTGATCCGCCCACGGGAGGGCGTCGCCTCCACCTGACGGCGCGGTCGCCGTGTGCGGCTTTTGAGGGTCGGCAGTGCGGCCGCGGCAGGGACGGACCCGGGGCGCGGCGCGGGCAGCTGGGTCCGCTCTTCCACATCGGTTAGGGGCGTTCCCCGATATCCACGGGCCGGCGGCCGGACATACAAACACCACGAGGGACCGCCCATGGTCGCCTCGCACCCAGGCAGCACAGCACAACCGGAGTGAACCAGTGAAACTCAACATCCTCAAGAAGCAGCTCGCGACGGCGGGCGCCCTGCTTGTCCTGACGACCCTCGTCGGGGTCGTCGGGATCATCAACCTCGCGTCGGTGGACACCCTCGGCCATTCGATGTACGTCGATCGCGCGGTGCCGATCGGCCAGCTCGGCGAAGTCGAAACCGACATCGCCGACGTGCAGCGGCTCAGCCTGCGCGGGATCATCGATGCCGGTGTCGCGGACGTTCAGGCCAAGGTCGACGCCGACATCGCCGCCGACCAGGCGATCATCAAGGAGAGCATCGACGCCTACGCGGCGACGTACCTGCTCGATTCCGAGAAGGCCGGCCTGGCCGACTTCGAGACCAACTACGCCGACTATCAGCAGCGCCTCGAGGCGACTCGCGTCCTCGCCCGGGCAGGGTCCGTGGAAGAGGCGATGGCTGCGAACCTCCTTGCCGTCGATTCCTACGTGAAGGCGAAGGCTGCGGCCAAGACCCTGAAGGCGATCAACCTCGATGAGGCGAAGCGCCTCAGCGACGAGATCACCTCGACCTACGAGTCGAGCCGGATGGTCTCGATCGCGCTCATCCTCGCCGCCATCGCCATCGGCTTCGGGGTCAGCTTCTGGATGGCCCGCGGCTTCACCCGCGGCGCTCAGGACGTCCAGCGCACGATTACCTCGCTCACCGACAAGTGCGCGACGTGGCTCCAGGAGGGCCTCGAGCGCCTCGCCGACAACGACCTGACCTATGAGGTCACCCCGGTCACCCCGCCGATCGAGCGCTTCAGTGGCGACGAGATCGGTGAGACCGCCCGCTACACCAACAAGCTGCGCGACAAGCTGGTCGCGACGATCCAGGCGTACAACGAGGCCCGCGCGAGTCTGACCAGCACGATCACCGAGGTCAAGGAAGCGTCCGACTCCGTCGCCCGGACCAGCGTCCAGCTCAGCGAGGCCGCCACCCAGACCGGGGCCGCCACCCAGCAGATCGCCACGACCATCCAGCAGGTCGCGGCCGGCGCCTCGGACCAGGCCCGCGCGGCCACCGAGACGAGCGGCGCCGTCAACGAGCTCAGCGGCGTGATCGGCCAGGTCGGCAACGGCGCCGCCGAGACGACCCGCAAGGTCGACCAGGCGAGCGCCACGATCAGCCAGATGACCGAGGCGATCAAGGCCGCCTCGGCCGCCAGCGACGAGGTCCGCGACGTGTCGGGGACCGCCGCCACCGCCGCTGACAACGGCGCCACCGCGGTCAGGCAGACCGTCGCCGGGATGGCCAAGATCAAGACGGCCGTGGATGCCTCCGCGGTCAAGGTCACCGAACTGGGCGCCAAGGGCGAGCAGATCGGGGCCATCGTGGAGACCATCAACGACATCGCCGAGCAGACCAACCTGCTGGCCCTCAATGCGGCCATCGAGGCCGCCCGGGCGGGCGAGCAGGGCAAGGGCTTCGCGGTCGTGGCCGACGAGGTCCGCAAGCTCGCCGAGCGCTCCGGTAGGGCGACCAAGGAGATCGCCGCCCTCATCGCCGAGGTCCAGGCCGGGACCGAGGAGGCCGTCGCCGCCATGCGCGTCGGGGCCACCGAGGTCGAGACCGGCTCCGAACTCGCCGCCAAGTCGGGCGCCGCGCTCGACGAGATCGCCGGTGCGGTCAACGCGACGCGCGCCGCGGTTGGCCGGATCACGACCGCGGTCGACGCCATGAGTGCCGCCTCCGGCGGCGTGGTCAAGGCGATCGACGAGATCGCCGGGATCGCCGAGGGCAACAACGCCAACGCTGCCACGATGACCGCCAACGCGGGCTCCGTCTCGCGCTCGGTCGAGTCGATCGCCGCGATCAGCGAAGAGAACTCGGCCGCCGCCGAGGAAGTCTCCGCCGCGACAGAGGAGATGAGCGCCCAGTCCGAGGAGGTCGTCGCCTCCGTCCAGTCGCTGTCCTCGATGGCCGCCCGACTCGACGAGCTGGTCGCCCAGTTCACCCTCGCCGACAGCGCCGGCGGCTCGACCGCCGACAAGGTCGTCCAGCGACGGCGCGCCGCCGACTGGAAGGCCGCCTGATCCAAGCCATCACCGCACGGGACGACGGGTGAACCCCCCCGCCCGTCGTCCCGCCTCCACCCTGACCGGCCCCGATGGGCCCGCCCCGATCACCCCACCTGACGAGGAGTCATCCCGATGAGCGCCACCGCCTTCGCCACGGCCCCGACCGGCACCCCGGTCGGTGGGTCGGGCCTCCATCAACCCGCTGAACTCCAGATCGTCGTGTTCGCGCTTGGCGACGAGCGCTACGGCCTCGACATCGCCACCGTCTACGAGATCATCCGCCACCAGCCCATCACCGCCGTGCCCAAGGCGCCGGCCTTCGTGGAGGGCGTCATCAACCTGCGCGGCCGGATCATCCCGGTGGTCGACCTGCGCGACCGCTTCGGGATGGCCGCGAGCGATCTCACCAAGGCCAGCCGGATCGTCGTCGCCGATGCCGGCGGGACCCGGGTCGGCCTCGTCGTCGACGGCGTCAGCGAGGTGCTGATGATCGCCGGTGACGCCATCGAGCCGACCCCGGAAGTGGCCGCCGACGCCGATCACGACTACCTGCGTGGGATCGCCAAGCTCGGCGATCGCCTGATCATCCTGCTCAGCCTGGACGGCCTGTTCGGCGACGCCGAGCAGACCGCCCTTGCGGCAACTGCGTAGCCAAATGTCCGGCTTGGTCAAGGTTCAGATCCTCAACCGCTACGTGGCGGCCGCCGCCGACGTCCTCGCCCAGGAGACGGGCGCGCCGGTGACCCGGCGCGCCCTCCTGATGGAAGCCAACCCGTACACCACGGACGAGGTGACCTCCATCGTCGGCGTCTCCGGAGCCTTGGCCGGATC
>Ga0163144_10014074_pt1 | contig 16637 bp, 14 predicted proteins | sample OliLak19BULKMAT1_FD_123175 | JGI IMG/M metagenome (GOLD analysis project Ga0163144, IMG submission 123175) | Freshwater microbial mat bacterial communities from Lake Vanda, McMurdo Dry Valleys, Antarctica - Oligotrophic Lake LV.19.BULKMAT1 | ecosystem: Environmental > Aquatic > Freshwater >... | reverse complement strand
GATTGCAGAAAGCCAAAGCCCTTGTTCAGCTCATCCGGAATGAGGTTGCGCAGGCTGACGTCATTGACCAAGCCGATGAGCTGGATGTGCGCGCCGGCAAAATCCGGCAGGGTATCCATCGGAACGTCGTCCGTGATCACCACCACCTCGGATTCCATATCGATACCGAAAGACTCGGTGGCAACCAGCACCGGTGCTGTGGGTGGGTAGAACCCGCCGCTGGTGGCCTGATACATCAGCGGATCAACATAGAAACTGGTCGGCACCACGGCGTTGCGGGCCCTGCGCACGCGCTCGACATGCGGCAGATACGCGCTGCCATCCACAAACTCGTATGCGCGCGGCAGCGGTGCCGCCAGCGCCTGCACGTCCAAAGCGAACACATGCTGCGCCGTGCCGGCTTGTAATTGTTCGTAAAGCGCATTCAACCGGGGCGCGGCATTGGCCCACTGGTCCAGCGCTGACTGCATGGTTGGTGCGATATCGGAGGCGGAAACGGCCTTGGTCAAGTCGCGCGAAACCACGATGAGTGAGCCATCGCGCCCACCGCTTTTTAGGGAAGCAAGCTTCATAGGATTGGATCTAAACCGAGCTGATGAAGAGCTGAGTCTAGGGGCTGTGCAGGCAAAAGTCTCGCACGCATTGTCACGGGTTGATGTCGATCAAGCGCTGCCCGTGCTGCCAAATCCGCCCTGTCCGCGTTCGCTTGCAACAAACTGCTCGACCTGACGAAAGCGCGCATGTGCAATCGGCACGATCAGCAGCTGCGCTACCCGCTCACCCGGCTGCAGCATAAAGGGCTCACCGGAGCGATTCCAAAGCGGCATCAGCAGCGGTCCCTGATAGTCCGAGTCGATCACGCCAACCAGATTGCCCAGGACAATGCCGGATTTGCTGCCCAGCCCAGATCGGGGCACAACCAGCGCGGCATAGCCGGCGTCGGCCAGATGAATGGCCAGACCGCTGCTCACCATGGTGGTGCTTCCGGGCAGCAACTGGGTTGGCGCATCCACCATGGCGCGCAGATCCAGGCCCGCAGAGCCGGCGGTGGCATAGTTGGGCAGTGCGAACTCGGTACCCAGGCGCACGTCCAGTATGCGAATGGCGATGTCAAGCATGCTGTTCTCCAGGCAAAAGCGTGATTGCAGCATGCGCCTGCCTGCGCTGTCACCTTGCTCAGCCGGTGGTCGCAACTCAAGGACGGAAAAACGGCGAGAAACCAGGAATCTCCCTTTTCCGCGGCGCCGTTGCTGGTTCCTTGCATCCACACGCGTTTCAGTGCTGGACCAGATCAACAGGCCAGTTGAATAGGCCAGATCAATGGGCCAGATCAATGGGCCAGATCAATGGGCCAGATCAATGGGCCAGATCAATGGGCCAAAGACCCAGGAAGTGCGCGCTTTTGAAAAAATTTCTTGTCAATCCAGGCCCTGCGCGATCAGCGCGGCCCGCCATGGAATTTCTGGAATAATCAACGCCTGTTGTTTGTTGGATCGACATGGCGGCGTTCGAATTTCAGGCACTAGACGCGGCAGGGCGTAAGCACAAAGGCGTGCTCCAGTCCGATACCGCGAAGGCGGCTCGGCAGCTGCTGCGCGAACGCGGGCTTACCCCTGTCGACGTCAGTGAGGTCAAAGTTGCCGCCGCAGATCGGCAACCCCTTTTCGAACGCGGACTTGATCGCGCTCAGCTTGCGGTGCTCACGCGTCAATTTGCCACTTTGGTGCGCGCTGGCCTGCCGCTTGATGAGGTGCTTGCCGCGTTGGCCGAACAGGCCGACAGCACCAGCCAAAGAAAGCTCTTGGCCAGCGTGCGTGCGCGCATGCTGGAAGGCATCAGCCTTGAGCGGGCGTTGGCCGAGCATCCGCGCGTGTTTGATGCGCTTTATTGCGCTGCGATTGCCGCTGGCGAGCATTCCGGACAGCTTGGCGTGGTGTTGGAGCGTCTGGCCGACCATTTAGAAAGCCGCGCCAATACCGCGAGCAAACTGGGGCAGGTGCTGGTGTATCCCGCGCTGCTGTTTGTGGTTGCCATTGCGGTTGCGGTGGCGCTGCTGACCCAGGTGGTGCCGCAGGTGGTTAACGTGTTTTCGCAAGCCAAGGTGGAGCTGCCGCTGCTGACCCGCTTCATGCTCGGCTTGAGTTCGCTGCTGCAACACAGCGGTATCGCCATGCTGCTGGCGCTGCTGGCCGGCGTGGTGGGCACCGCTTATGCCTGGCGTCAGGCGCGCATCCGGCTCAAGATGGATCGCTGGCTGCTGCGCGTGCCGGTGCTGGGCAAGATCCTGCTGATGGCCGATGCAGCGCGCTTCTCGCGCACCATGGGATTGGCGTCAGCGGCCGCTGTGCCGATGCTGGAAGCGCTCAAGGTGGCCACCCAAGTGGTTGAAAATCGCCACTTGCGGGCGCAGCTGGATCAGGCACGCGCGCGCGTTCGCGAAGGTGCGCCGCTTGCTGCCAGCCTGCGCGAACATACCTCGATGCCCTCGCTGCTGACCCGCATGGTGCTCAGCGGAGAGCGTTCCGGCGAGCTTACCGAAATGCTGGAGCGCAGCGCTGATTTGCAGGAACGGCAACTGGCCACCCGGCTCGGCACGCTCACCGCACTTGTGGAACCCATGCTGATCTTGATCATGGGCGGCGTGGTGCTGGTCATTGTGCTGTCGGTGGTGATGCCGATCTTTGAGCTAAACCGGATTCTCAGATGAACGCGGTGGAATTCATTGAGGTACAAAAGCTGCACCCCGGCGGCAGTGTGGCGCTGGCCGGTCTGAGCTTTTCCGTTACGGCCGGTGAGATGGTATTTATCGCCGGACATTCCGGCGCCGGCAAAAGCAGTCTGTTGAAGCTGATTGCGCTGATCGAGCGCGCCAGCGCCGGTGCCGTGATGGTGAATGGCCGCGACCTGGCCAAGCTGCCGCGTTGGGAATTGGCGCAGCACCGCGCCAGTATCGGCCTGGTGTTTCAGGACCATCGCTTGCTGATGGACCGCACCGTGTTCGACAACGTGTCGCTGCCGCTGATTGTCACGGGCGTGCCGCACCACGAAATCGCGCGTCGGGTGCGCGCGGCTCTGGAGAAGGTGAATCTCAGCCACAAGGAGCGTGCGGTACCGATGGCATTGTCCGGTGGCGAGCAGCAGCGGGTTGGCATTGCGCGCGCGCTGGTCGGCAAGCCAGCTTTACTGCTCGCCGATGAGCCCACGGGCAATCTTGACCCTGAGCTTTCCGCCGAAATCATGCAGCTGTTTGTGGATTTGCATCGCGACGGCTCCACCGTGATGGTGGCAAGTCATGATCTACGCCTGATCCAGAAACTCAAAAAGCGCGTCTTGGTGCTCAAAGAAGGCAGTTTGATCGACGATTTCCGGCCCGAGGTGGCGCCATGAGCAACCAGCGACGGCGCGCAGTGGCGCGCTCGCACGGCTACAGCCTGTTCTCCTCGCTGGGGCGTTTTGCGCGCGCGCCGCTCAATCATTTGCTGACTTTAGCCGTGATCGCGGTGGCCTTGGCTTTGCCGGCGCTCAGCCTGGCACTGCTTGACAACGTGCAGCGTCTGGGGGCAGGACTGGCGCAGACCGGTGACGTCAATTTGTTTCTGCGCCGAGAACTCGGTGAGCGCGTGGCGCTTGATTTGCGTCAGGAGTTGCTCAAGGACCCAGCGGTGGCGGCGATTGTCGTGAAATCGCCCGACGATGCGCTGCGCGAGTTTGAAGCCATGGCTGATTTTTCCGATGCAATCAGCGCCATCGACACCAATCCGCTGCCCTATGTGCTGGCGATCGAACTGCGCGCCCGGGCCTCGACGGCGGAGTTCACGGCGCCACTGATCGAACGTCTGCGCGCGCTTGAGCAAACCGATATGGTCCAGTTCGATCAGGAATGGCTGGCCCGTCTGAAGGCATTGATAGCCCTCACCGAGCGCGGGGTGTATGTCATTGGCGTGCTGCTCGGACTTGCCGTCTTGCTGGTGATCGGCAACACCATTCGCCTTGAAATCATGACCCGGCGCGACGAAATCATCATCATGAAGCTAGTCGGGGCTGACGACGGCTTTGTGCGTCGCCCCTTCGTCTATTCGGGAATCTGGTTCGGTTTGTTCGGAGCTTTGGGCGCCGCGCTGCTGCTTTGGCTGGCGCTGTCATTGCTTGGCCCGACCGTGACTCAATTGGCAGAAGCCTATGGTAGTAACTTTCGTCTGCATCGTCCCGGACCCTTGGGCGTCCTTTTGTTGCTGGGAATTGGCATACTCTTGGGCTCATTAGGCGCATTTCTCGCCAGCCATCGTCATCTCGCAGAAGCCGAACCCACGTGAAAGCCATGCTCATGTCCTTGCAATGCCCAACCGCGCCGTGCACAGCGGTAGCCACTAGGGCCCGGAGTTAGGCGTGGAATCCTCGATCACGCGCCATGTCGCGACCGAAACCCCGCGCGTCATGGTGGTGGACGGCTCGCGCGTGGTGCGCAAGTTGATTGATCAAATCTTGCTGCGCGATCTGCCGGGCGCCACCGTGCTGACCTGTGAAACCGGCTCCGAAGCCCGTGCCGCGCTCAATCAGGGCGTGATCGACCTGGTCACGCTGGCATTGCGCCTGCCGGATATGGACGGTCTTGAGCTGGCGCGCCATATTCGCGAGGACTCGCCGCAAGCCTATATGCCGATCATAGTGGTGTCCGGCGATGTCAACGAAAGGCTGGTCCGGCGCGATATCTCGCACGACGTGACGGACTATTTTGACAAGGCGCTGGGACCGCAGGCGCTGGCTGATTTCATCCGTGGCTATATTCGGCCGACTGACCGCATGAACGGCACGGTGCTGTACGTCGAAGACTCGCGCGTGGTTGCGCTTGCCACCCGCAAGATGATGGAAAAGCATGGTTTGAAGGTGGTTCACGTGGTCAGCGTGGAAGAGGCGCTGGACAAAGTCCGCGACGGCAAGGCTAAGGGCGAATCACTGTTCGATCTGGTGCTCACCGATGTCTATCTCAAAGGTGGGCTGACCGGCAAGGAATTGTTGGAGCACATGCGCGGCGAGCTTGCCTTCGACAAGGGGCAGATGCCGATCTTGGTGATGACCGGGGATGACAACCCGGTCAATCAGACCGCGCTGCTGCGTGCGGGCGCCAATGATCTGGTGCAAAAGCCCACCGAGGAGCGCGTGCTGATGACAAAGATGTGCTTCCAGCTGCGCGTGTCGCGCAATTTAAAGAAGCTGCGCCAAGCTTGAAGTAGATTTTCATTGCCTGTTGTTTTGACCGCTGCCCGTTGTTTTGACCGCTGCTTGTTGTTTTGATCCGTACTTGTCATCTCGACCGAAGGCAGGGATCCAAGCCGTGCAGAGCAGTGAGATTTCTCCCTGCGCTCGAAATGACAGCTATTGCGGTGATCGCTTTCGCGGCTATTTGGCTTCGCTGTCGGCCTGGTAGTGCTTGCTCACCAGCGCCACCGCGTCATGCGGATGCAGGCTTTCGCGATGAATGGCGCGCGCCTGGAAGTCAGCGACCTCGGGCAGGGCATTCAGCACCTTGCCAGCGCGTCGCGCAGCATCTTCGCAAAACATCAAATGACTGGCGTTGAGCTCGGCAAAGGCCTGCTCGTCCAGGCGCTTGACCGCGGTCTGCACGGGTGTGGGGATGGCGGTTTCCAGGTGGTCTAGCCAGCGCGCAAAGTCAAAGCTTGGGGTGCCCGGCCTCAGGGTCAGAATTACTTCAAGCTCGGAGCGTTGGCTATGCGGGGTGCCAGCCATGCCGTCTTCACTGGCCAGCCAGTGCACAAGTTCCTGCCGATCCGGCATGCGTGTGGCAAAGCGCGCTTCAAACCGCTGCGCTACCAACTGCCGCGCGAGCGCCGCCGAGCTGGGGCAAGTGCTCGAATACAGCATCGAGAAGCGCGCTTCAAGACCAAGCTGTTGCCCTTGCAGCGTGGCGGTGATGGCGACCGGATAATGCCGCCAACCGCTGTGCTGGCTGCGCAACGCGCTGCGCCGCAGTGGCAAGGTCCAGGTCAAGTGAATGCGTGCGGCGCGGCTGAGCGCGGCATGGGAATCAAGCATCTGCATCAGCAGCGAGTGCAGCCAGCTGGCATCGACCGGGCCGCGCTGGCTTGCCGCGTCCAACAACAGATACAGGCGCGACATATGCACGCCTTTGGCATTTGGGTCGTCTAGGCTCACCAGAGCGCTCGCACGAGCGGGCAGGGTCTGCGTCGAACCTTCACTTTCAAATTGAATCAGCGTTTCAATCTGCTCCATGCCGACCCACTGCAAGCGGCCTTGCAGTGCGCTTTGCGCCATAGCCGCGTCAGGCAGACGCCGTGCATCCGGATCGGGCATGTCCATGGTTTCGAAAGATCTCAGAATCAGTCCACAAGCGCGGTTGGCGAAGCGACGGCCGCTGATGCTGCAGCCGCCGTTGCCGTCGGCAGCGTGGCCGTGGCGGGTACTTCCGTGCGATAGCGCTGCAGCAGCGTCCCGACGCGCTGCACATAAACCTGGGTTTCGGCGTAAGGCGGAATGCCGGTGAAGCGCAGGACTGCGCCCTCACCGGCGTTGTAGGCGGCGCTGGCGAGGTCTGCATTGCCGTCGAACATATTGAGCAGGAAACGCAGGTACGCAACGCCACCCATGATGTTCTGCTTGGGATCATATGGATTGCTCACGCCAAAGCGATCTGCCGTGGCGGGCATCAGCTGCATCAAACCTTGCGCGCCAGCACGCGACAGCGCATTCGGATTGAACGCGCTTTCGGCATGCATGATCGAGCGGATCAGAGCCACTTCCACGCCGTATTGATTGGCATACTTTTCCACCTCCGGGCGAAAGGTTTCAAAGTTGAGCCGGGTATTTGTCCAGTCCAGCTTGCTGTGCACATTGCAGGCGGGGCAGCTGTAGAAGGTGATTACCCGGGCGCGCACGCCCGTGGGCTTGATGTTGGTGTAGACCGAAATGCCGTTGCGATCTTTATAGGTATAGATAGCACCTGCCTGCCCGAGGGCAGAGCCAAGCAATAGCGCCAATGTGAGCAGGATTCGCATGCAGGTCCGGTTCAAATACTTGGGATTTATGAGAGATTTCTCAGAGATTTTTCGGGGACTTACCCGGGAATGATCGGGGACTTGTGGGGACTTATCGGGGATTTCTCAGCGGGCAGTAGTGTCGAACAAAGCCAAGAAGTTTCCAAGCCCCGGATTTGTCGCCACTTTGCGGGGAGTAACGTCGCAAATTGGTGAACATTGGGCGCCCTGGGCGCAAGTCGCAACAAAGCGCTGCCGCCCGGCCCGCCGCAGTCCGGCCCGCCGCAGTCCGGCAGGTTTTCAAGTCAGAAGTTCAAGGGCTAGATGGTGCGCTCGCGTTGTCCGCCATCCCCTTGGCTTGAGCACCCCACGACCCAAGCCAATGGGCCACAATAGCGAACCTCTGATTGCCCGCTGCGCGCGCCATTGGCTGCGTTGCGCGGTGCGCTCGAACTGCGCGCTAAGGTTTCGAGAGCCCCACAATAAGTTTTGCCGGCCGTTCGCACGATGTTTAGAGCCCCAAATCAGGCCGGCTTGATCACACAGGATATCTTTATGCTTGACCCCCAACTGCTGCGCAATCATCTGGAAGAGACGGCTGCGAGCCTGCTTCATACGCGCGCTCTGACGATCGACGCCGACGGCCTGCGTGTGCTTGAGCAGGAGCGCAAAGCCTGTCAGATTCGTACTCAAGAGCTGCAAAACCGCCGCAACACCTTGTCCAAGCAAGTCGGCCTGCTGAAAGGCAAGGGCGAAGATGCCACTGCCGTGCTTGCCGAGGTTGGTGGGCTGGGCGAAGAGCTCAAGCGCAACGAAGATGCGCTCGCCGCGCTGCAATCGCGCTGGGATGATGTGGTGGCCCGCTTGCCGAATCTCCCTGATGCACAGGTTCCGATCGGCCGCGATGAGCATTCGAATCTGGAAGTGCGCCGCGTTGGGGTGCCTCGGCATTTTGACTTTGTACCGCGCGATCACGTCGATCTGGGCCACCTGCACGCAGGGATTGATGCGGAAACCGCAGGCAAGATCTCGGGCGCGCGCTTTACCCTGCTGCGCGGTGGCATTGCGCGGCTGCACCGCGCGCTGGCGCAGTTCATGCTGGATCTGCACACGCAGCGCCACAGCTACCTAGAAGTAAACGTGCCGCTGCTGGTAAATGCAGAATCGATGTACGGCACGGGTCAGCTGCCAAAATTTGAAGAGGATCTGTTTTCCACGAGCGGGGAGACCAAGCGCTATTTGATCCCAACCAGTGAGGTCGCGCTGACCAATATGGTGCGCGATCGGATTCTTGAAGATAGTGAACTTCCGCTGCGTATGGCGGCGCATTCGATGTGCTTTCGCGCCGAGGCAGGGGCATACGGGCGCGATACGCGCGGCATGATCCGCCAGCACCAGTTTGAAAAGGTTGAGCTGGTGCAGTTGCGGCGTCCGCAGGAATCGATGGTGGCGCTGGAAGAAATGACCGGGCACGCCGAACAGGTGCTGAAAGAGCTGGATCTGCCGTATCGCGTGATGCTGTTGTGCAGCGGTGATATGGGCTTCACCGCGTGCAAGACCTACGACCTGGAAGTCTGGTTGCCCGGTCAGCAGAGCTATCGGGAAATCTCCAGCTGCTCAAACTGCGGCAGCTTTCAAGCGCGGCGACTGCAGGCGCGCTGGCGCAATCCAGCCACTGGCAAGCTAGAGCTGTTGCACACCTTGAATGGCTCCGGCGTGGCCGTAGGTCGGGCTTTGGTGGCGGTTTTGGAGAACTACCAGCAGGCCGACGGCAGCATCAGCGTTCCGGACGTGCTGCGCCCCTATATGGGTGGCATTGACACCCTGCTGCTTGCCGCCTGAGCCCGGTCGCTTGAGCTTAATTTCCTGAGCCCGGTTTCCTGAGCCCGGTTGCCTGAGCCTAGTTGCCTGAGCTTGCTTGCCTGAGCTTGATTTCTTGAGCTTGATTTCTTGGGCTTGATTTCTTGGGCTTGATTTCTTGAGCTTGATTTTTTTGAGTTTAATTGCCTGAGATTTGCTGATGAGCGCACAGATTCTTGATGGCAAACGCATTGCCGATGAGCTGATTGCACAGATCGGGGCGCGCGTGCGCGCACGCCTGAGCTCCGGCTTGCGTGCTCCCGGCTTGGCTGTCGTACTGGTGGGACAGGACCCTGCATCCGGGGTTTATGTGCGAAACAAGCGTCGCGCCTGCACGCGCGCCAGCTTTGTCACCTTCGACTTTGATTTGCCGGAAAGCACGCCGCAGAGCGAGCTGATCGCGCTGATCGACAAGCTCAATGCCGATCCCGCCGTACACGGCATTCTGGTGCAGCTGCCGTTGCCGCCCGCTTTAGATGCGAAAGCGGTGATTGAGCGTATCGACCCGCGCAAAGATGTCGACGGCTTTCACGCCGAAAACGTGGGCCGGCTGGTGCTGCGCGAGCTTGGTATCCGGCCCTGCACGCCGCGCGGCGTGATGACGCTGCTTGCGCACACCGATCGCCCGGTACGCGGCCGCGATGCGCTCGTGGTGGGCGTTTCTAATCATGTTGGTCGTCCCATGATGCTGGAGCTGTTGCTGGCCGGGGCCACGGTGACGGCAGCGCATCGCTTCACCGCCGATTTGGCCGGGCACGTGGCGCGGGTTGATCTGCTGATTGCAGCGGCCGGCAAGCCTGGGCTGATTCGCGGCGAATGGATCAAGCCGGGCGCGGTGGTGATCGATGTTGGCATCAATCGTTTGCCAGATGGCTCGTTGGCCGGCGACGTCGAGTTTGCAGCTGCCGCCGAGCGCGCGTCTTGGATCACGCCGGTGCCAGGCGGCGTGGGTCCGATGACGGTAGCGACTTTGCTCACCAACACGCTGGAAGCCTGCGAACGGCAATAGGCGCAGGCGCGCGCGCGTCGACGTCTGCCCTGCATTGGCGTGAAACTCGGTCAGCGTCGTCCAAACTAGACGCCGTGGATTTAAGCGCCTGCGCCTAGCGGCTCCGCGCAGAATGACCCGAGTCAGCCCCCTTGATTCAAGCGAACGGGCCTTAAAAGAACGGGCCTTAAAAGAACGGGCCTTAAAAGAACGGTCATTCCGCGCGCAGTCGCGGAATCCATGCGCGTGCGACTCACTCAGGTTTGCTGAAACCCAGTTTCACGCTCCAGGGCGGCTCGGCCATCACACCAGGGTGGCTCGGCCATCACACTTGGCGTGAGACTGCTTCAGCGTCGTCTAAGCCAGAAGCGGTGAATTTAAGCGCCTGCGCCTGCCGGCTCCACGCAGAATGAGGGTTGGCGGACGTGTCATTTCGACGCGGCTGGGCATTGAAAGTCAGGGATAATCCCAGCTTTCGCGGTGATGCGATCAGGGAATGTCTGAGATCACGCCTATGTCTGCGCTCGGGCCTGAATCCAAGCTTGAAAGCAATTCCGAAGCCGGGCGTGAGGGCGCGCTCACTGGCGACTCGCGTTCGCTGACGGCCGGCCTGCTGCGCGTGGTTGGACGCACGCTGCTGCGCGCTGGATTACTGGCCTGCGTCGCCTTGGCGCTGTGCCTTGCCCTCTTGCGGCAGGGCGCGCCCCCAATCGAACAGGTGATTGGCGGACGCGGCGCAGACGCCGAAGCGCGTGCACAGATTCGACGCGTACTGGACGCAGACCAGCCGTTTTTGAGCGCCTGGTTGGCCACGGTTGCAGCTTACTCAAAGGCGGACTTCGGGCGCAGCTGGCGCACCGGAGCACGCATCGGGCCGGAGCTGCGCGTGCGTCTGGGCCGCAGCCTTGCTCTGGTGCTGCCCGGTGTTTTGCTGGGGCAGATCTGGGCCTGGCGCAGCGCAGGCGCGCGCCGTTTGAGCGGGTTCTTTGAAAGCGCCTCCTGGTTTGTGGTGGCGGCGGGGCTGGTGGTGTTTGCAACTGCCCTGCAGTGGCTGTTGAGCAGCCCGGGCGGTCTGAACTGGTTGCCCCTGCACGGGATGCCGGCAAGCTTCGGTGCTGACTGGCTTTGGCACCTGCTGTTACCCACGCTCACGCTGGGATTGTTTGCCTATGCCAACGCCTATCCTGCGCTGCGCGCGCTGTTTGAGCAGACCGCGGCACAGAGCTTTGTGCTCGGTGCGCGTGCCCGCGGCACGCCCGGACAAGCCAAGGCGGCGCGCGCACGCGCCATGCGCGGCACGGCCGGCGCCCTGTTGCTGTATCGCGTTCCCCTGCTGGCTTTCGCCGCAATGATGGTGCTGGAACAAATCTACGGCGTGCCTGGTTTTGGCGAATGGCTGAGCCGTGCCGTGCTTGATGGCGATCGTCCCGTCGTGCTCGCCGTGACCTTTGTGCTGGCACTGTTGTTTGCGCTGTTGAAGGTGGCTGAGCAGGTTTGGCTGCAGTGGGCGGACCCGCGTGCGCTCGACGCTTAGCCCACCCCTGCGCGTTTCCGGCCTGGCCTTGCGCCTGCAGCAAGGCTTGGGCCTGGCGCTGATGGCCTGCGGCCTGCTTGGCTTGGGACAGCCGGCAGAGCGCTGGATGGCGCTCTCGCTGGCACCGGGGATCAAGCCAAGCTGGCAGGCGCCGTTTGGCGCCAATGCGCTTGGTCAGGATTTGTTTGCCCGCTGGCTGGAAGCCTTGGCTGAGCTCTGGCGCAGCAGCGTTCCGGGCGCCGCAATGGCTTGGCTGCTGGCTCTGTTGCTTGCCGTTTGGGCGAGCCAGCGCGGCTGGCGCGGCGCCTTTGGGCGCTGGCTGCTTGATCTTGGCGACAGCTTGCCCGGCCTGCTGGTGCTGCTGGCCGGGGCCGTGGCTTTAGCCGAAGTTCCGGGCGCCTCGGCCCTGCTGTTTGCGCTCGCGCTCTGGCCGGAAGTGGCGCGCAGCATGGCGCAGCAGTGGCGATCAGGCCAAGAAGCCATGCACGTGCTCGCGGCGCAAACGCTGGGCGTGCAGGGTGCGCGTCTTTGGTGGCGGCACGTGCTGCGACCGATCTGGCCCCTGTTGCTGCGCCAGGCGCTGGTGCTTTGGATCATGGCGCTGAAATGGGGCGTGCTGCTGGGCTTTCTTGGCATTGGCCAGGGCGGCACCTGCAATTTGGGCAATATGCTGACTCAGGGCCTGGCTGCGGCCCGCCTTGGCGCGCCCGCAGAACTGCTGATCGCAGGGATCAGCCTAAGTTGCTTAACATTTGCCTCGCTCAGTGCCCTTCAATATAGCGAACGCAGAACCAGGGAGTGGAATGCTTGAGCCAGACGATTGAGCAAAATTTATCGCCGCCCATGCCTGTTGTCGGACTAATGGGTGCAGGGCCAAGGATTGCAGGGCCAAGGATTGCGCCGCAGGCGATCGCGGGGCACGCGATCGCACGCGGCGCGCTGATCACGCTGCTGCTGCTTTGTCTGGGTTGTGTTCCGCCCCGCGCCGAACGCAGCGACTATTCGGCCGTGCAACTGAGCGAATTGCGCCAGGAGCAGTCCGAATGGGTGCTCAAGTTGCAGCTCAATAATTTTGCCTTCGAAGATCCCATCGATCTGGAGCAATTAGAGGTGCGCGTGGTGTTGAACGGCAAGCTGCTGGTTGATCGCGTGCAGCCGATGCAGCTTTACCTGCCGGCCCTGGGGATCGAAGTGTGGCAGCTGCGCGTGCCGGTGAGAGATGATTTTCCGGTCTCTGAGCAAATGCACTACGAAATATCAGGCAGCGTCCGTACGCGACAGTATGGACGCAGTTTTGACTATCAGCATGAAGGCACCCTCAGTGCCGTTCCGGGCGTACAGCGTGCCTGGCGCTAGTGCGTCAACGGCATGAAATCTGCCCCAAAAATTTACCCGCCAAAATTTACCCGCCAAAATTTACCCGCCAAAATTGACTAGTAAGCGGAACCCCATCCGCAAACATGTTGGCCGATCTCAAGGCCCAATCTTTAAGGAGTTGCCATGAAGTACAGCGCGCCATTGCAGGAAATACGCTTTATTTTGAATGATGTACTCGACGTGCAGGCGATGTTTCAGCAGCTGCCGAACGGTGCTGCCGCGACCCCGGACGTGGTCGACGCAATCCTGGTGGAAGGTGCGAAATTTTGCGAGCAAGTGTTGCTGGCCACCAACCAGATCGGCGACCAGGAAGGCTGCGTGTTTGATCCGGTCAGCAAGTCAGTGCAGGTGCCAGACGCGTTCAAGCACGCTTACGACCAATATGTCGACGGCGGCTGGATGGGTTTGTGTGGCGATCCGCAGTACGGCGGGCAGGGCATTCCCGAAACGCTGGGCTACGTCATCAAGGAAATGATCGAGTCTTGCAACGTGTCCTGGGGCACGTATCCGCTGTTGTCGCTGGGCGCCGTTGATGCGTTGATCCATCACGGCGAAGACTGGCAGAAGCAGGCCTTCATTCCGCCCATCCTTGCCGGCAGCTGGACCGGCACCATGTGCCTTACTGAGCCGCATTGCGGTAGTGATTTGGGCCTGCTGAAAACCAAGGCAGAGCCGCAGGCAGACGGCAACTATCACATCACCGGCACGAAGATTTTTATCACCGCCGGCGAGCACAACATGAGCCAGAACATCATGCACCTAGTGCTGGCGCGCTTGCCGGATGCGCCCGCTGGCACCAAGGGCATCAGCATGTTCATCGTGCCCAAGTTCAAGGTGACCCGCGATGGCAAGCTGGGCGAACGCAACGCGATTGCGGCCGGAAACATCGAACACAAGATGGGCCTCAAGGGTTCAGCCACCTGCGTGATGAACCTGGATGGCGCCGAGGGATATCTGATTGGCGAGCGCAATCGCGGATTGAACGCCATGTTTACCATGATGAACACTGCGCGCCTTGGCGTGGGTATTCAAGGGCTTGGTCTGATCGAAACCAGCTACCAGAATTCGGTCGCATATGCGCGTGATCGTTTGCAGATGCGTTCGCTCTCAGGCGCCAAACGCCCTGATAAGCCGGCAGATCCGCTGCTGGTGCATCCCGATGTCAGGCGCATGCTGTTGACGCAACGGGCGATTGTGGAAGCGGGGCGCGCGCTTTGCTTTTACTCCGCCACGCTGGTTGACCTTACTCTGCATCACCCGGACGCAGCCGCGCGCAAGCGAGCCGATGATCTACTCTCGTTCCTGACCCCTATTTCCAAGGCGTTCATGACCGAAGCCGCGGTCGAGTGCACCTATCACGGCATGCAAATTCTTGGTGGGCACGGCTACATCAAGGAATGGGGTCTGGAGCAATTGGCCCGCGACGCCCGCATCACCACGGTCTATGAAGGCACCACGCAAATTCAGGCCTTGGATCTGATCGGACGCAAGATTCTGGCGACCCAGGGGCCGGGTATGAAGCTGTTTGCCGCCGAGGTTGAGCAGTTTCTTGTCGCGCACGCGGAACAGGCCGAAGTTGCCCCGCATGTGCCTGCGTTCCGCGCTGTCGTGGACGAGTGGCAAAAGCTCACTTTTGAGATTACCAGCGCTGCGGGCAAGGATCCGGAGCAAATCGGAGCCGCTGCGGTGGATTACCTGTTCTTCAGCAGCTACCTCACCCTGGCTTACTTCTGGCTGCGAATGCTTGAAGCTGCGCATCGGCCCGGCAACACGCATAGCGATTTGTTTCGCGCCAGCAAGCGTCATGTGGCGCGCTTCTACTTCGACCGCCTATTGCCGCGCACGCTCACGCATGCCGCCGCAATCCGCTCCGGCAGCAGCAATTTGATGGGCATCCCGGAAGCGGTGTTCGGCAGCGATTGAGTCACCGCGCAAGCGCTCCGGCCGGTACTCAGTTTGAGGTCCAACCTGGGCACCGGGAGCCGGTTGCTGCCTGCGCGCGCATCCAACTGCGTTGGATCGAATGGGATTTGCATGGCCTTTGATTGGAAGGGCCATGGATTTGCAGGGTGCGGTCGTTGTCAGGCGACTTGTCGCGGATTTGTCAGCCAGGAGATGCTCCCTTTTCGGGCTTTTCTGGATTGAGATGACCTTCGGCACGCGCAGCGATGGATAGCCCGAATAGTCCCGCGTGCGCCCGCTCAGGGCGCGCCTCGCCGGGACCTGAGGACCCCGGCGTTCGCGTTGCTCACCCTGGGCTGTATTGGAAGCGAGCTTTCAGCGCGCTTGGGCGGTCACCACGTCCGTCCTTTCGCATTTTTGCTTTGGCCAAGAAGTCCACCTTTCTTGGTTCCCCGCGGGGATTCTTGACGGCGTTCCTCGCGCGCCAGCGCCGCGCGGCGAATATGGCCCAGGGTGAGCGCAGCGAACCGTGCGTTCCCGAGTACGCGCATGCGCGCCCTGAAGGACCGCAAGAGCGAGAAGCAAGATCATTGGGTTCTAGAGCAGAAAGAGCGTTGAAACAGACGTGCAAAGGGCGGCCCAAATCGACCCTATTGTCTGCGGTGCAAGCATTTCCCCCAGCAAATTGGGCCGCCCATTCAGGGCTTGATTCGAATTTCGACGCCAAACCCAGCAACTGCCCTTGGGCTACCTTGGTTTGCCCCTTTGAGGCGAAGAGCGGAACACCGAACTCTTGGACGGGTCTAAAAAGCGATTTGTTTTTATTTGAAGGGCAGCAATTGCAAAAGGCGTCGAGTGGCGAAACTCCGCGGGGTGGTTCGATGCGGTGACAGGCTCGGCATCAGGTTGAGCTGGTTTGACGTGTGGGTCATGTCAGTACATACATGGATTCTGTTTGGACGCGATAAATCGCGCCCCTACTTTGCTTGCGGTTGAGCCGGACAGATCAGCCGGATAGAACGGCCAGACAAATCGGCCAGACAAATCGGCCAGACAAATCGGCCAGACAAATCGGCCAGACAAATCGGCCAGCCTGTTCGGACGCGATAAATCGCGGTCCTACTTGGCTTGCGGCTGAGCCGGGCAGATCGGAATCCTGGACACCCATCCGAAGAGGAGGATCGGGCCACCCATCAAACGGCCGTTGGGATGGACCGCCACTGTTTGACTGCCTGACCCGCAGCCTGTGAAGAGAATTTCTCGCGAAGAGCGGCGGTGGTCATGGCTCCGTGGATCATGATGGAGGTTGACGTTTCATCATAAGGAGAGATGGCTGGAGCGGGCCCATTAATTTTGTTCCCTAGGCGACTGTACCGGGAATTGCGAGGACGTCTGTCTGTGCGGCTTTCAGAACCTGCTGCGCCACGCTGCCCAGCACCAGCCGGGCGACAGCGCTCTTGCCTTGGGTGGAGACAACGATCAGGTCTGCGTTCAACTCCTCCGCTGATTTGAGGATTTCGTCGGCGACTGTGGTCTCTTCATGACGTACGATGCTTTCGATTTGTCCCATGCCGATCTGCGTCATGAACGCCGAAAGATGCTGCCTGGCGTCGCTGCCCAAGTCCTTGAGGTGATCTTCCTGCGCCTCCTTGCCCATGGTGTTAGACATGGCGAGGCGCAGGGCGGGAGCGTCGAAGACACTCAGCACGGACGACCGTGCCTCGGCGCCAAGTCCCAGCCTTTTGAAACGCCTGAGCGCCGCACCCGCATTCGTTGACAGATCGGTCGTCAAGAGCATGTGGCGCCAGGGACCAACGGGTGGTCCGTTCACCATCAGCACGGGACAGGCCACAGACCGTATCGTGCGTTCGGCTGTCGTGCCGACAAAAGCATCGCGCAGAATCTGGCGACGATGCGGACCGATCACAAGAAGGTCCGGCGATGTCTCGGCGGCTGCCTTGACGAT
>Ga0163144_10014073_pt1 | contig 16638 bp, 8 predicted proteins | sample OliLak19BULKMAT1_FD_123175 | JGI IMG/M metagenome (GOLD analysis project Ga0163144, IMG submission 123175) | Freshwater microbial mat bacterial communities from Lake Vanda, McMurdo Dry Valleys, Antarctica - Oligotrophic Lake LV.19.BULKMAT1 | ecosystem: Environmental > Aquatic > Freshwater > Lake... | reverse complement strand
GCTCGCCAAAACAGTACAGTACAACATGGTGAGCTCGAGGGGCCACAGTAGACTTCAGATTGTGCACACAGGGATTACTAGAAGATTGCCGCAGCAAAGACTTCTAGTATAATGGTTTAAGGGTAGTCCACGGTGCTACTGGTACAGTGACGTTCCTTGCAATATGGCTGGCCACTGGCATTTCCAGCTAAACTGAACTACTCTGGAGTAGGTAACTAGCTAGAGAACGAATAGTCTCGACCCCCTATTGTACTACGGTACGATTGGAGTATTTTGAATGGTCATTGGAACGCTATTTTTCACGAATCCCCAAGATTGCAAAAGACATCGAAGTCTCGAAGACGACTACTGCGGTAAGTGCTACGACGTCCTTACTACGAAGGAGCCATGTGAGTTCGGCTTCTTTTGTGGGTTACAAACGAGAAGAACCACCGTTCTATGAACTTTAACTATTGAACTGGGTACTCGAATGACCGTTAATCTCCAACTAGCTATCGAGCATTTATGCAAAATCAAGAAGGCACTTTAGATTTAGTAGTAATAAGTGCGGCCACCACATGATGCCAAGAGTAATTGTGATTGATAAAATATTAGCAACTACGGTTCGGAGTAGAAGGAGGACGGAAATAGCTGCAAGACATGTAAGCAGGGTCCCCAAATTGAAGCTCTAATAAGATCGTGCAAAAAAAAAAGTCATTTTTGTAAGTAAGTGATACTATCAATAAGAGTAAAGCGAAGAGCGACTTTACTCTCGGACTTCTTATCACATGTTGTTGAAGTTGGGGGCAGCTTTTTCTTTTAATTACGAGCAACCTACGAGCACATAGAACAAGTTGGGTCATCATAAATTTCTTCGCTGTACATCTAGTACAACAAGCTAGTACATCTAACCATCAGTAGCTAGTAACTGCGTACTCTATTAGTTCGTAGTGACTGATAGCGACCACCGTTTGTTCTACTAACCAGCCAGCGCTCACTACTACGGGGAACAACCAGTAATCTTATTTCTTCCTTACTCCTGGCGACCACCACGCCTCTACCGGTAATAGCTAGCTATTCTACTTGTAGCCAGTGGTTAGCAAAAAGTCAGCTACTCGTTACCCAGATCAAAGCTGGACTTCATAGTTTTTCAGACCAACAATTTTTTTTTCCATCGCTAGAGTAAGATCTCCCCCCACAGAGAACCTAACAAACAAGACCAATCCCCAAGAAACCTTTTCTATTCTCTGCCTCTACAATATCCCACAATGGTACAAGACACAACAATGATAACCCAGCAGCAATCCAAGCGAGTCTGCTTCCAAGAAGGAGCTGCCTTTAGTGTAGTCCACCTGATTGAACCGCTCGAAGATGATCAAATTCAAGACATGTTTTACCTCGCCGAAGATTACGTGAGATTTCGCTATGAGAGAAACATTGAAATTGAGAGACACTTGCGAAAACAAATGCAGCAAAAGAGCAGCATGCCTTCTAGGCGTCGGCAGTCTCGTCGTTCCAGCATTGATGTCATGCAATCCAAGATCGTGACCACCAGTACCGTAGTCGCCGACTTGGGCTATGGCGAAGAAGACCCTGCTTCTTCCATGCCTTTGCCAAGTGGTGCCTCTCAACCCCGTCGCTCTACCCGCCGTTCCAGCATTGACATGATGCAAGAGCAACAGCAGCAGTATCAAGACCATAAGCAATCTCACCACCATCATCATCGCCGGCATCATACTCCTTCTCCCGAACACTCCTCTGGGGATGGAATTTCCATGCCTCCTCTTCCAACCTTTCGTCGTGCGACTCGCCGATCGAGCATTGATCTCATGATGACGGGAGCTCCCAATCATCATTCGGCTCCTCATCAATATCAGCAACAGATGCAGTCTGCCGGACGAAGAACCGGCCAGCAGATCGCATTGGCAGCCTAAGCAAGCAGTAACGAAAGGAAGAACGCTTGTCTCCAGCAAGAAGAAGCAGGAAGTTTTTTTTATATTAGATAATAATTCAGTACCTACTATTAGAGATATGCATAGCACACACACACACACACAAGTCATGTCAAAGTCAATCACTTGCAGCAACCCTAGAGAGTCAGTACTGAGGCAGCAAGAAGAGGAGGAGGAGGCTAACATGAAATCGTTTCTACATACATACAATAACTCATAATATATATTTGTCAGACATTCACTATTACTTCTACACATTGCTACTGCTGCTGTACTCCAACCTAGATACGATATACTAGCCAGCTAGCTAGTACAATAGAATATAGGATTACCAGTACCTAGGTCGCACCTAGATGCAGGTTGTTCCTCGCTCTGAAGTTAGAAGGCCAATCATTTTTCCGTCTAGACTTCAGTCAACTTAGCAAGGAATTTGGGTTCCGTTGCCTCCACTCTGCGTGTGGCTCTTCCCCTTCCACAAATATCAGATGGGAGAAGCCAGCTAGCACACTAAAGCATTAGTTCCTAACCCCAATACAAAAACAACGAGAAAGCTTTCAGCTGAAACACTTTTGGACTATTATGAATACTACTAGTAACTACATGGCTACATCTATATATGTGTATTGGTTCTTCTTCTTCGCTGCTCTGTCTTTCAAAGACAAAGACATAGCTACAGAGCGTCGCATTTGTCGTTTATCCACAACAGCCCTTTTTGGGTCGTTTCTGATGCTGGACAGGAGGTGGTGTCAAATCACTCGCATCGGGATGATCCTCCAGTTTGATGCCCACGACACCGCTCAATTTCCCGCTTCCAAACAGCAGCTGGGTCACCAAAAAATCACCGGGAATGTCATATTCAAAATATTTACCTTTTTGATACTGAGCACCAAAGGGATCCATTTGTACCTCTGCTTCTTTCAAGCCCTCCTCGTGTTCTTCATTGCCATCACAGCCGGATCCATGCAATTCCACCACTTGTCCCGACGCAAAATGCAACTTGAGAGAATGAATGAGATAATTCTCATACGCACGATCATTGCTCATAATCAATCGATGTCCGGAAATACGTGTAATGATGCCATCGGGTTGTTCAATTTCCACAAACAAACCACCTTGGGCATCTTCAATAATACTGCCATCATAAATATCGGCCGCTTTCCGCGCGTGTCGCAATTCTCCTTTGCGTTCGCCATTGTAATAATGGAATATCACTCCTTGTACTGCACCATGATTGCCGCACAAACAAACATGGGCAATCATGTACTCGTCCTTTTTTTTCGGTCGGGGTACCACTTTGGCGGGGAGTGGCGAATCAACCCACCCACTCAAATCCGTGGGATTTTCGTCGTCTTCGGGTGGATTTTTGGGATCAATTTTATTTTCTTTGTTCAGAACGTCATTGTCATTGTCAAAATTATCGTCTTCGTCGTCCGAATCAGCCATTAATTCATCCAATTGATCGGGATCCGCCACGGATTCATCGGCCATCATTTCCGATAACGGTACATGCGTCGTATAGCCTTGGTATCCAATACACACACCCTTGTCAAACACCAAGGCCGAGACATAAAAATTATCCGCCAAATCTTCCACGACAAAGGCTTGTCCTTTCCATCCATCTTGTTCGCCTTGGACTTCAATCACTTGTCCCGAGGCAAATTCTAATTTTAAAGAATGCAACAAACACGGACTTCCCACTTTGGAATGAATCCCACTCATTCTTGTAATATAGCCAAGGGGTTGTTCAATCATGGTCCAATGTTCCAGCACCTTTTTCTTGGCGCTTCGATCTAAGGATCCATGAGCACTGCCGGATTGAGTCCCCTTTTTGTTTTGCAGTAAGACAGCCGCGACGGCACCGGCCAATTCCAACATACTAATTCGGGCAATCACATAATTGGACCAAACATCCTCTTCTTCGTCTGCCAAATCGTCGTGGGCACTGTCGTCAAAGTTGGGGAGTGGCGTACTCTTCAGGCAAGGAAGTATGACTACGACATCCTCGTTCAAACCTCCTTCTTCTTCATTATGATAGCTGCCTTCGGGTGGTGGTTCACTGCCGGCCGCCGAGAACTCCGATTTTTGGGAACCTGCCGCAGATGTTTTGGAACCTCCGCCGCCAGCAGATGACAAATCATCGACATCGTCCACATCAGCAGGATCTCGACCGACCGCCGAAGACACGGACGAAGAAGCAGAGGTGGACATGATCTATACTGTAGGCTGCGTGTTGGTTGTGACTGTGTTCCCAATGTATAAGGTTTTTGTGGGACGAATGGACTGAAGTTTTTGTCTCGACAGATGGAGGTTTTGTGCAGCTACTACTGTACTATGTAGGAAACAGTTGAGGAACAACAACAATCGCTCTCAATAATATACTATTATGGAAGGCTCTTGCTACTAGCTTACTATCTACTAGTATTTGGCTAAGCATGTCGATCAAGTCCCGGAAAATTGCAGTTGGAGTCAACAACATGGGGAATGCATGAGGTACACACTACAACTATCTAGCTAGCTAGCTAGCTAGTAGCAAGATAAGTAATAGTGAGAATCCTCACTCTGCGCGAGAAAGATGACACAAGGGTCATTATTGTTCTCGTGACTCGATATCATTGGCTTCTCGGGAGTCGTGAGTCCGATGCAGATTTCCGTATCATATTTCCGTATGTACGGAAATCTGAAACGGGACTCGATTGAGTCCGGATCTCGCCCCTGCGCCTACAAAGTCTCGGAGTTGCGATACAGATCAGTCCGGCCAGGCTGGAATTTTTTGGCAGCGCTGGAAAAATTTTCCAGCCTCCAGCTAGACGCACACTTAATCTGTTTTTGACATAATGACGCTTGGAGACGACAAGCCGTACAGTACTGTACTACTGTAGGTAGCTAGCTAGATAGATAGTTCTAATTAGACATAGACATCTGCTCTACCTAATACTTGCTAAAGTGAGTCAGTTATAAATTTAGCTAGCTACTAGTGTGGTTTGCTGATCGAAAAAGTATCAAGTAAAAATGAACATGAAATAATTATTCGTTTCTAAAAAAGAAAATGCAGGCTATACGGATCGATGGCGGTGCGGTGGTTCTGACGATGATGGCGCGAGAAAGTATTCCATAAACTGTAGTAAAGTACCGAAACCCAAAGGAACAAACAAAAATACAATAGACCATGCAGATACATTTTTCGTTGTCTACACTGGTGATTGCGTTGCTTAGAAAAGGAGCGCATGTTCATTTCATTTTGGACTTCGTGTTCGTTCGCAATGTTTGTTTTACTTCTTGTTCAATTTGGCCTTTTGAATCAATCCCGAAAACGGCGGACTGGGATACAAGGGTCGACTCTTGAATTCGGGATGGAATTGGGTCCCGACATAGTACGGATGTTCGTCGAGCGGCAATTCGACAATTTCCATGCGTGTTCCCGTTTCGTCGCGACCACAAAAGACGAGACCCGCCTCTTCAATTTGGTTGACAAAGTCGGGGTTGATTTCGTAACGATGACGATGACGTTCGGAAATTTCGATTTTGTTGTTGTAGAGTCCTTGAAGTTGACTGTTGAAATTGGCATGCTTGGGATTCAAAAACATGCGTGGAGCGGCAGCGGAGGTTTCGCCTTTGGTTTTTCCGTTGGAGTTTTCGCCGTTGGTAGGCGATTCGGTGACGGACTTTGGGGAAGGAGAAAGTTCTCCATTCGCAGCGGCCGTCATGAAAAAGGTAGGACGTCCTCCCAATCGCATGGTTCCTCCCATGGTTTCGGGATCAATTTCCGGCATAAACATGACGACGGGATGTTTGGTCTGTTCGTCCAATTCGGTGGAATGCGCATCCTCCCATCCAATGACATTTCGACAATACTCCACCACCATGGCTTGAAAGCCAAGACAAATGCCCAAAAAAGGAACCTTGTTTTTACGACAATACTCGGCGGCCAAGCATTTTCCTAAAAAGCCACGATCCCCAAATCCACCCGGTACGACAATCCCTTGGGCACTCTTGACTTTCGCCCACGCCTCTGTGTATTCGGCTTCGAGTTCGGGTGTGGATTCCGAGCTTGGTTCCAACTGGGCGGCTTCGACCCACAACAAATCCAAATTGAGGCCTTCCCCAATGGTGGCGTGCGTCAAGGCCTTGATGACACTCAAATACGAGTCTTGGAGTCCTGTATATTTTCCAATCAAGGCAATGGTGACCTTGTCTTCAAAGCGCTCCAAGGACCGGGCCATGTCATCCCACGCCCCCAAATGGGGTTCTCGTTCCTTGCGTCCATTCAATTTCAATTGTTTCTTGAGAATGGTGTGCATGCCTTGTTCTTGCAAAAGCGAGGGCACTAAAAAGACATTGTGGACATCATGTACACTCAAGACATTCTCGGTGGGAACATGACAAAAATTGGAAATCTTTTCCATAGTAGCCTCCAAGAGAGGCTCAGTGGAACGACAGACAATGACATGAGGACTCAATCCCAAAGACCGAAGGTCTTTGACACCATGTTGCGTGGGTTTGGTTTTTTGTTCTCCCAAATAGGGAACGAGAGAGACAAAGGCCAAACAAAAACAATCATGCCCAACCTTGAATTGAAATTGACGGAGCGCCTCGAGAAAGACGGACGATTCAATGTCCCCAACGGTCCCACCCACTTCAATGAGACACACGTCGGCAACTTCCCCGGGTCGTTCGGGATCGACGGGAATGTGAGCGACCCGTTCAATGGTTTCTTGAATTTCATTGGTAATATGAGGGACCACTTGTACGGTTTTGCCCAAGTAATCGCCCCGACGTTCCGCGGCAATGACGCGCGAGTAAACTTTGCCGGTCGTCAAATTGTGATCCTTCGTCAATTGAATGCCCAAAAAGCGTTCGTAATTGCCCAGATCCAAATCGGATTCGCCGCCATCTTCCAAGACAAAGACTTCGCCGTGTTCAAAGGGACTCATAGTCCCGGCATCCACATTCAAGTAGGGATCAATTTTCAACGCCGTCACACTGTAGCCACACGCTTGCAGCAAACGACCCATACTCGAAATGGTAATGCCTTTGCCCAAGCCAGACACGACACCGCCCGTCACGACAAGGTATTTCATTTTCTTTTGGGGTTCTTCCGTAGTGGTCGTAGTGGGAACGGACATGATCAATCAATTCAATGCAACGAAGATGATCCGTGAAGGGAGGAAGGTGATGGGAATCCTTGGAGTAGAAGGCAGTAATTAATTGCAGGTAGTTTTTCTGCTGCCTAGTTGATGAGATAGCTAGTAGGATAATAATATGAATTTAAATCACAGCTAGGGTATTTGAATGTTGTTACAGTGTTGTGCTTGTCCTTGTCCTTGTCATGCGTGGATCTGGTCGATGTCTTCGCAACTACTGCAGTAAGCGGCCATCAACGTGAACAACAGCTAACCGAACTTCTGTCCTACAGAAATTAATTCGGTGGTGCTGAAAGAATGAGCCGGCCATGGTGGCGGGAAAGCAGAGAGGGCGCAATTAAATAGAAGATCCATCGGCTTCATTGGATCTCGCTTCGAGTGACATCTTGTGCTCATTACCAGATCAAGCCAGTCGAACATGACCCACTATGGGTGCAGTCACGCAGTTTCAGATCCTATGGCATTTCGTGGACTACTGTGCTTCACGATGATTTCGAATGGCAACAGGAACAAAAGGGTTCTAGTTAGTTACTGCGTTGGACAAGATGGGTTGTGAGTTATGTAGCTTTGAAATCATAATTAAAAATTCCATTATTCAATTTGATTGGATTGCAAACACAATAAAAAGAAATTGCATGGCGTGAACCCAACTAAATCATGAATAAAAACACATCATGGAACACAAACCAATGGAACTTGATTGTCCAATTCTGAATTGCAGTTGTTTCATTGGCAGAACCATTCCCAATTGACAACTTGATGTCATTGATCATTGCTCCAATTGAGTTTGGTCATTTCATTGCATTTTTTTGTCAGTTGTTGCAACACATTGTTTGCAGTGTTCTTGGTTTCTCTTTCTTTCTTCATGGTGGCGCATGCAAGTTTCGGTCAAGTTCGCAAAGAAACAAATGAAAGGTTGGTGGTGGGTGATTCTTCAAAGAAATCAACACAAACAGTTTTGCCATCTCTGATTCAATGCAACCTGTCAATGATCATCTACAAAATGTTGCAAAAAACATGACAGCAGCTTGTTGTCAGTGCGTCAGTTGTCAGTCTCAACCCATGCTTGTCGCTCTGGTCAGTTTGTTCAAAATCATCTCATTTTGTTGTTGCAATTGCACCCATCACATTCTCACAAAAGCCACATGGGCAGATGGTTGGTTGAATTTTCCTTTTTGTTGCACCTTTGTTTGAGCAATGACAATCCTTCACATTCTGGATGACAGCTTTTCTCTTTTGAATTGATTGGATGTTTTCCATTTTTGACTGACATCAACAATGAATTGAAATGAGATGTGATCATGTGTCCCTCACATCTGCAACTCTTCTTGGTGACATTGCTGAATTCATCATCAAGAGGGTTCTGTTTTTTTGCATTGTTGCAGATCTCATCTCACAACTGGAAGTGTTGCCAGGTTTGCCACAATCAGTTGACGATTAAAAAAATGTCCTTTTTGGAATGTGTCATGCTGTTTTTGCGAACACAAATTGCTGACTAAGTGACAGTGAATCCATGCTGGTTGAGTTTTGCATGGTTCAATAAAATCTGTTCTTCCGTTTCTGTTGTTGTTTCAATCCTTTTTGTTCACAAATGGGAAAGCATGTCAAATCTCATTTTCAGCGTCTCCATTTCACTTGTCACTGATGTCATGCCTTTGTTAGCGACTTTCATCACTTCACATGTCCTGATTGTTGCAGGATTCACAGCTGTGTTGCCACTGTGCTAAACAGCAAAGAGCAGTTTTAGCAAATCATTGGAATTGTTTCTGCTGCTCATAACTCACAATGACAGCAACAATCATTCAGCCTGCTGACCCAAAGGAAATCTGACTGCTTTTCCTTTTCATTTTGATGCAACAGTCACATGGGATCCATGTGCCTGAGATGAAGTTCAAAACTAGCATGTGTTAGGATCACTGAAGAGCAACCTGCAACCTCAACCAAGACATGTGACAAAATTCTCAAACTTAAGGATGGCATGGCAATTGAGGGTGAGAGAGCCGGTCTCCCGGTGATAACCGGTGACAACCGGTGCCCGCATTCGAAACAGTCACATAGCTGATTCGCACAGTAAAACAGTGCACAAATGCAACTTTCATAGGTGCGAATCACTGCAAAATCGACCGTTGGAATTGACACTTGCTTCCGACAAAACGGTTGAACCAACGATCAATTCCTGCGTGTTTGCACGCCCGTCAACACGATTTCCTAAGTGTCGAAACGTAACCGTGAACGTGCGAGCACTCGTTGGCCCATGCTAGCAAGCGTGGTGTTCATTTGAATTCTACTCTCATGCTCTCTTACTCAACGATCTCCAATAGGAGACCGAATTTGGTAATCAGAGGTTGCAGCACAAATGCGTCTTATTTTCTTACTGTTGATAGCTGGTTAGGTAGGTAGTTTTAGTGTCTTTGAAAGCTAGCTAAGAAAAACCAAGGTGAAACATTCATTTGATTACTATCTTAACTGTGAAACGATTATGCCTCCGCCCAATACAAAACGAGCATTCTTTTCGTTCCCGTCGCTGAGTAATAGTCTGAGAACAAAGTAAAACATAATGCTGATAGAGATCCATACAAAGCCCCTTGCCGATCAAAGCCGCTGCAGCCAGTCCGACAGAGAACCCGCTCGCAGCAGATCCATCGCCGACGCAAAATACAAAGGCCACTCTCTGCAGATTGTCGCGATTTCTTATCGTTTATCTTACGAGGCAACCCAAACACCACACATATGTAGCAGCTGCACACTTTTCCGGCAAATGCATGCCCGCAATTAATTAATTTGTGATCAGCTGTGAGATCATTCCTAACAGTGCGTCATCGTCCAAGTTGAATTCCGCACCCAAATCATCCAATTCCCGATCCAAGTCGCCACTATCCAGAGCTTCTTGCTCACGTGCATCTTCCACTTCCAAGCGTTCTTGCGCCGCCATGGCTCGCTCCGCGGCCACACAGGGCGAACATGCCATTAGCACAAAACCTTGACATCCACGACAAGCACACAAGATCGTCTCGCCCAAATCAATCAATGGCTTGCCGACATTGAGATTCGGAAATTCGTCTTCGCCATTTTCGCCATTATTGTTGTTGTTGGTCCTCCGTGGATTGACCAAAACGTCCAACGATGGTCTGGGAATGCCGTGACAACGCAATTTGACAGGAAGCTTGCGACGATGAATGGTGAGAAGCTTGCGTACGGCAATCAGCGTATCCAATACTTCCTCAAACATGGCGGTTTCCATTTCGCCCAACGTTCCCTGCGAGCCTTTCATGGCATACATTCCATTCAATAAGTGGCACAACAATACAGCAGCGTTTGTTACCATATGATACGAAGGACCCGCGTGATGCAACAAGAAGGGATTTTCGATAGCCGTATTGCACACACTCAAAAGACTCTGGATTTGCGAGTCGGTAAAGCCGCCAGACCCGTCCTCGTCATTGTTTTCCAAAAAGGCATCCATTGCCGAAATAACCATACGCTGTCCTTGACTCTTGTGCAAGGCTGATGCAGTTGTTGCTTCGTACTGCTGCATCAAAGTAAAGGCACTCAAGACCAGATTACGACTGCACAACTCGTTTTCATTCGACATGACAGCCGCACTGGTAGGTGTCGCAAAGCTCGCCGGATTCGCTTCAGAAGCGTCAATTTCCGTTTCGCCCAATTCGGCAGCGCGGGCAATTGCGGCGAAACGACTGTTGGCTTGATCACAGCACGTTCGAACTGCGCACGCCAAGGCATCGAGGGCACGCGCTGGCAAGGGTGCTTCGTTGTTGAGGTAAACTGGAGGCGCGCCTTGAATCCAATTGGCATTCTGCGGATCACTGGCAATCTTGCTACAAAATCCCTGTCCGCATCCCTCAAAGCGGGGAACGGAACCCTCCACAGCAGGCAATTTCGCTTCGTCCGCATTGTAGATCATGTAGGCCCAGGAATCCAAGTATGAAATTGCTGCCATGAGTGTTTGAGTATCGGTATCGTCCTACATATATTTAAAACAAACGAATGGTCCAAGAATGTTAGCAACAGAGACAATAGCAACCGATAGGAAATTCCATTATCCATCAATCAGTTGGTGAAAACAATATAAGAAATACATCAACAATGTTGTACGCACCTTCAATTTTGCCGTATACGTCAAAGCCACACGACGATATTTGAAATAACGTTCCATATCACCGCGACATGCCCGGAAAACCCCCAACAAAAAGTAAGCACGAGCCACTTCGTACAAGTACGAATCTTGGACTTGTTCTTGGACGCATTCCCGCAAACAATGGACGACGGCATTACACAATTCCATGGCCAAAGGAATTTCTTGATGCACCACGGCACCCAAGGCCACTTCGGCGAATCGAGAAGCACTCAAGGCAGCCAAATGCGCACCGGGAATAGAAGCCGGTGTCATGATAGTGGGTGCCGTGGCGGATCCAGCCGCCGAATGGGTGGCATTCCATTTGGCACAATACTCTTCATCGGACGGAGTCAACGGAAGACGATAGAGTTCATCAATACTCAAACGATAATAGGCACGGAGTCGATTGCCTTCGACATCACCACGTTCCAAAAGATGCGTATGACAAGCAATGGTTTTGGGAATGGCTCCTGGTTCCGTAGCATCGGCAGTGCCGGGTTCGCTTCGAATACGACGTGCCAAGGGTTGTTGCATGTCACCATCCGTTTCCATGGCTCCGCCATTCTGCTGCAATTGTTGAAGCTGCTGTGCTTGGTGTTGTTGCATGGCACCCGAACCTGCGTTACCCACCTGCTGTTGTTGTAATTTTTGAATCAACGTCATTTGTTGCTGTTGCTGTTGGTTATTGGCGGCCGCCAACATTTGCTGAACCTGTTGCGACATGCCCGCAGCGGATGCTGCTACCATGGGTGCCGGTTGTTGCTGTTGCCAATCCATACCTCCGGCCCCGCCGCCGCCCACAGATCCATTGGAAGGAAAGGCATCACCGGCCTTACGGGTGGTTCCACTTTTTCCAGGAACAGGTCCTCGGCGTTTGGCGGGAGAATAAATGCACTCGAACAACGCTGGGTCGATTCCGTCGACACTACGCAAGATGAAGTCATGTTACAACAAAACATACGAAGATGGGACGAGGAGGAGGAGTCAGAAACAGGTCGAAACGTGACAGGTCAATTTCCCATCACCAACAATCCAACAAACGAGGCTTCCAGCTTAAGAGACAGCAATCGACAAGCCCGCTTCCAAAAGGAAAGGAAAATAAAATAAGAACAAAGTCTTACATACCTGTATTGATGGCGACAAGAAGGATTTCGCAATGGCGTATTTTGGTAAGTCAAGTCAAGGCGGGAAGAGAAAAAAACAATAACGGCAAGACGAGTTAGCGGAAGTAAAGCTTGATGGGGCATTGATATTCAGAGAGGCGTAGGAAAGGGATATCAAACAACGAATCCCCGAAACCCCGCGAGTTGGCGAGAGTAAAGAATGATGGGACACTCCCCTCCTCTATCTCTAACATTGAAATCCAGAAAGGCATAGGAAAGGAAATCAAACAACGAATACCCCAAAACCCAATTTCAAGATCAAAATCTAAGTCGAAGTGTTTCCAGATGGACCAAGATAGAGAGGGGGCTTCTATCATTCGCAATAAATTTGCAGCAGCGATCATGCAGGGCGCCGGCTTGACATACCTGCAAATAAAAGTGAGAAGAGGTTGTCAGAGACAAGACGCAACTCCCAAAAATAGCTAAAATCACAGGACGATGAAACAAAAGAGGCAGTAAATCCAATTCGTCATCTGAAGAGGCACCAATCTTCAGAACGACAGTCTAGAGTGCCTGCCTTTCGATTTCTAAAGTCGTTGCCACTGCCTCTTCTATATTTCAAAGCCAGTAGAAGCCTTCCGTTTCTTCTGTTTTCTGCGGATCTTCCAGTCCCGGACCAGCAGCCGCGCAGTAGGAGCTGAAAAGCAACACCCAAATACCAATGAGGTTCCTCCTGAAGGCGTTGGCCGCAGTTGGAGCTCCGTACCGTACACGCCGCAGTCGAGTCGACAGACCCGTATACCAAAGAGATGCAAAACCAATCCCAAACGCAGCACACATTACAACATGAACATACCAACACTAGAACATACATACCTTGTAAGCTTGTGCTTCTTCATGTACTTGGTAGCACAATTTCCACAGGGCTTTTGCCCATCACACTTGGTTTTACGGGAACGACAACGATCACAACTGGCGCACAAGGCAATGGACCCATCGTTCTTGTGCTGCAAATCTTCTTCTGCCGCAGGAGGTGCCATTGTGGACTGTGATCTTCTAGTAGATAGTACTTAGGTATGGTCGATAAACGAAAGTGACGATGGAAGAATCTTTACAAGGAAAGGATGAATCCAGCTGTGGAGAGATTTCGATCCTTTCTGCTCTTGCGTAGCTACTAAAGGTAGAGCAGTGGTTAACTTTGCTTCCTCTCTTACGTACTAATAGAGTCGTCGTTTAGCTTGCAACGGAAGAGATTAACTGTAGATGCACTCACAAAGCTACTAACTACCGTAAGCACAACAAGCTCTATAGTACAGTACTGTTGTAGCTGTTGCTGTTGCTGATTGTGTCCGCTGGAGTAGTGCTACTGGTAGTAGTACAGCTGCGTAGCACAGCACTGCCGCCAACTGCAAGCAAGGAAGCGAGGTCCAATTATCCATCTGCTTGTCGTGGAAATCTCTCCATCTGATGGTAGTACAGCACTGCGGAGCCGCGGAAGGAAGCCAAAAATAGAAAAAAGCTGGGTTGTGTTACTTTCCAAATGATGCAAAGGACCGAGAACCCCGCTGAGGGGAGCAATGCAAGGGGTCGTCACTATCAACCTCGGAGAAGTTGAGGGGAATCACAAGCTCCACAGCGAATCAAATCGAATCGCAACCGGGAACCAAAAGGAACTGAATGGAAAGGCTAAGACTCAATCACTCAATCGCAAAGCCAAAAACCACTGTGGCCATCCATCAACACAGCACAATTCACTCTGCTCTCCTGTTAGCTGGCAGCTGATCTTCTAAACAGCTTGCAAATGGTTGCATGTGGTGCTGCACCCTTTGAATGTGGCACCATCCAATCCAGGCAGACAACAAGTGACTGAAGTCGCGTGACAACTTGTTGCGTTGTCTCATGAAGGTTCATTTTCAAAGCCCCAACAATCGCAACACAAAAGATTGTGAGTTTGTCAACTTGGGCAGCAAACTGGAATTTCAAGACATCCTGCCACAATTTTTCCTAAGCGCTTCCCAAGCAGACAGATCCACAATCTTTGAAACAATGAATGTTTCAAGTTGTTTCGCTGAAAAATGTTGAAGAAAGAGTTTGTCTCTCATCATCCCAAACAAGAAAAGTCCGAAAGCAACCCAAGCTCTCATTGCAGCCGTCTCTTGCAAGAAAGGGTCTGTGAAAGCAATTTTCAAATGCATGCAGTTTTGACGTCAATGAAAACCATGGTGATTTTGTTTGTTGTGACAGACAAAAGATGCAACTGAAGAACTGCAGCACCGCAACATTTTTCATTCATGACAACTGACAACAGATGTTGGGGGGCTGTGTTGCACATGGAGGGAAAGCAAATGAAAAAATCGCAATTGTTCAAAATTGTTGTCAACTGAAGTTTGCAATGCATTGACGCCTTTTGGACAGCCTCAAAAATGCAGAGAATTGGTCATGCTTGATCTGTGGGCCATTGCAAAGGTCACACCACCCACCAAACAACATCCAACTTCAATGTGTGCCTTAAGAAACTCATCCAATTGCAGGGCAGGGTCACCTCAAATTGGATTTCAATGGAGTCCCGCCATGTTGTCGCTGTTGCTGAGAAGATTTGATTGTTCCGGCCAGTCCGAGTTGGAGTTGCATCGCGCGGACAAATGACGCTCTTGTTTTGCTTTCAGCGTTTCCTTTTTGGAGGAGGTTTGGGCTGTCGTGGGTGTCAGCAGCTGATGCACATTGACAGCTGTGGCAAATTTGTCTTCAACACACAGGTCCCATGCCAGCCGTGAAATCTTTTCCAGACAAGCATCTCTGGTCCAAAGGCGGTTCCGCACAAAGGCGCCGCGCAGTTCCTCATGCAAGTTGCTTCTTCCCGTCAATCTCAATTTGGAATCTGTCTCGTCTGCAATTCAAATTGGAGCTGCAATGTGACGAAGCTTCTGGGCAAGAGCCTTTTGCACGTTTGAGTGGACATGTCCCAAACTGCAAGAGCGACTGTTGGAAGATGTGCGCATCTGCAACAATGGCATCTTTGAAGTTCCCACTTCAAGATCCACTGCAACAAGCAGCAAGCATCAACGCTGCCACAATTTCTGATGAACTGATCTTTTGCACCACCAACAGATCTCTCATCCAACATTTGTTAGAAATTGTCCCCAGCGAGTGCACCATGCTGGGTGATCAAGAAGAGCACCAGTGCGAGATCGATCAACGAGTGCGAAGAAGCAATCGGCTTGGTGCCGATTGAAGCCTAAGAAGGGATCGGCTTCGTGCCGACTGAAGAAGAACACCGTGAGAGCGCACCGGTGTGTGAAGAAAAAGATCGATGCGTCGACACGATGCGGAGAAGAAGAAGTCAACAAAGGCTCGTGAGAGTGCACCGAGCAACGAAGAAGAACAAGACGAAGACTGTCGAAGGATCCGTGAGAGTGCACCGGATCGACGACAAGAACTGAAGAACGTGCTAACGGACGAGAAGGATCTGTGAGAGTGCACCGGATCGCCGACGAGTGAAGAAGACGAGAAGAAGAAGGATCCGTGAGAGCGTGCCGGATCACCAATGAGAAGAAAAAGACACCGTGAGAGTGTGCCGGTGTGAGTGCAGAGAAGGGTCCGTGAGAGTGCACCGGATTGCCAAAGAAGAGAGGCCTGTGCAGTGAGTGCCGGGCAGTTAACAAAAGCACCGAAGCATTGTCAAAGCACAGGAGTGCAGTGGCAACATGAGTGCCAGTGTCAGCAGCAACACAAGCTTCAACAGCAGGAGAAACGCTGGAAACAGCAGGAGCGATGGGAGGTCAAATTGCAGGAGTGACAGGGCCAATCCACACCTCGAGTTCCATGGAATCAAGTTTGCATTTGGAAGGCCAGATCAAGTGTCAATTTGCCTTCAGTCTGTGAAGAATTTGGCGGACTGCACTGGTGCCAAAATGAACAACAACATGCACAAGTTGGCAAAGAAGAAGGTGGAGGCCACGTTCCCAAAACCCAAGGCTCCAGGTGAGGATCCTGCAAAGCATGTGGTGGATGAGTGCAGAGAACTCATGAAGAGGAAGCCAGACAAAGAGGACAAGTGCAACGAGGACAAGGCCAAGTTGTTTGTGATCACCATGACCCAATGTTCGCCCGAGATGAAGGATGAACCAGAAGCACAGTCAACTGAACTTGAGAAACTTGAAGATGACAATGGTGTCATCGGGTTGTCAGACATGATCAAGGAACTTGTCCACAATGCCGGTGGAGTCAGGAACAAGTTTGTTGTCATGCAGTCGCTGAACAGGACTTTGCATGGAAGAGGCAACACTCAAAGACCCAATGAGAGCCTGAATGAGCACGGCAAGAGGTTC
>Ga0163144_10014072_pt1 | contig 16638 bp, 16 predicted proteins | sample OliLak19BULKMAT1_FD_123175 | JGI IMG/M metagenome (GOLD analysis project Ga0163144, IMG submission 123175) | Freshwater microbial mat bacterial communities from Lake Vanda, McMurdo Dry Valleys, Antarctica - Oligotrophic Lake LV.19.BULKMAT1 | ecosystem: Environmental > Aquatic > Freshwater >... | reverse complement strand
TGCTATAGCTGTGGTTTGGATAATTGTAAGTGTTGTTAGATACCTTATAGCTGGAGCTGATTCTACAGCTAGAAAAGAAGGTGGGGTTAGAATCCTATGGGGAGTAGTGGGACTGTTTGTTATTCTTTCTATTTGGGGGTTAGTTTTTATATTGACTGAATCTTTCTCTACACAAAACCGTGCACCGACAGAGGAAATACAGAGAGCAAGTACTTTACCTAGAATTAATAGAGTAAATTTGAATGGAGGAACTGACAATGGACCAGGAAATGTTTACAGTAACAATCCAGGGGGTGCATCATGTACTGGAAGCACTTGTGGTCCAGGAGCCTATGCAGAACCAAACTACATAGATAGTTTTGGAAATAGTCACCCTCCACTTAGATAAAACTTTAAAAAAATTTAGAAACAAATCAGACTTGCTAGTGAGTCTCCTTCTCGTAGTTTCATGACTCTTACTCCTTGAGTTGAACGACCAAGGACAGGAATTTCTTTTATATCTACTCTTATGACCTGGCTCTTCTTTGACATTGCCACTATCTCTTCATTGTCATCTGTGACTACCTTTGCTGACATGAGTGGACCAGTTTTTGCAGTAACATTCATAGTGAGTATTCCTGAACCACCTCTCTTTTGACATTTGTATTCTGAAAGTTTGGTTTGTTTTCCGTATCCATTTGAACCCATGACAAAGAGGCTAGGATTTTTTGCATCTTTTGAGACAATATCAGCACTTATGACTTCATCCCCTTTCCCAAGTTTTATAACTCTAACACCAGCGGCGTTTCTTCCCATTTCTCTAACATCTGAATCGGAGAATCTGATAGACTGACCATCTTTTGTAGCGATCATTACATCGTCACCTTTACTTATAAATGATGCAGACATGAGCTCATCCTTGTCTTCTAGAGAAATAGCTATGAGTCCAGAACGGCGAACGTCCTTGAAGTGCTGGGCTGAACTCTTTTTACCTGTTCCATCTTTTGTAACCATCATGAGAGATAGGCCATCGGCTTCCTTTTTATTTTTTGGCATAGGAAGAATAGACGTAACCTTTTCATTTTCGGCAAGAGATAGGAAATTCATGATCGACTTGCCTTTTGTAGCTCTTTTACCTTCTGGAAGATCGTACATCTTTATCTGATAAGCTTTACCTTTGTCTGTAAAGAAAAGTAGATCGTTGTGAGCACTTGCGTAAATCAAATGTGAGATAAAATCCTCCTCTTTTGTATCAAGATCTACAACTCCTACACCGCCTCTTTTTTGTTTGCGGTATTCGTCTGGATTTGTACGTTTTATGTATCCACCCTTTGTAAGAACTAGTACACTTTCTTCATCTGGTATCAGATCTTCTGGATTAAAATCTTTTAACCCATGCTTTATGAGCTTTGTACGTCTTTCATCTCCATACTTGGCTCTGATCTCTGTAAGTTCATTTTTTATAATCGTTCTAACTTTTTTGTCACTACCAAGAATCTCTTTTAGTTGTTCTATGAGGATCTGCACTTCCTTGAGTTCATCTAGAACTTTTTTTCTTTCAAGCCCTGCAAGTTTTTGCAATCTCATTTCAAGAATTGCTGTGGCTTGTTTTTCAGAAAATTTGAATTTCTTTATGAGGTTTGCGTGCGCCTCTACAGCATCTTTTGATCCACGTATGAGAGTGATGATCTCATCTATATGATCTAGAGCTTTTTTGAGACCAAGGAGGATATGTTCACGATCTTCAGCTTTATTTAAATCGTATTTTGTTCTTCGTCTTATAACTTCTACACGATGAATTATAAATTCTTCCAAAATTGATTTTAGAGAAAGAGTCTGTGGTACACCATTTACCAAAGCCACAGTGTTCATGTGAAAAGTATCCTCGAGCTGAGTGTGTTGGTAAATATAATTTAAGACTTTTTCTGGATGTGCTCCTTGTTTTAGGTCTATAGCTATACGAAGGTCTTTGTCTGACTCATCTCGTAGACCTTTGATACCTTCTATGGATTTTTCACGGACAAGGTCGGCAATCCTTATGATAAGTTCGGCTTTGTTTACTCTATAAGGAATAGAGGTGATGATGATCTGGTATTGACCCTTTTTATCCTCCACTATTTCTGCTTCACCACGGACCACGATTCCCCCTCGTCCTGTAGCATAAGCGTGATGAATATCTTTTTCACCATACATGATACCTCCTGTAGGAAAATCTGGACCCTTTATATGAGTTAGTAGATCTTCTGTAGTAGCGTCTTTGTCATCTACTAGATGCATTGTAGCGTCTATAACTTCGCTTAAGTTATGAGGGGCGATGTTTGTGGCCATACCCACAGCGATACCTAGAGTTCCATTTAAAAGAAGGTTTGGGACTGCTGTTGGAAGGACTGTTGGCTCTTTTCGTGTTCCTTCGTAGTTTGGTCGAAAATCTACCGTTTCTTTTTCTATATCGCGTAGAGTTTCCTGAGCGATCTTTGACATCTTTGCTTCGGTATATCTATCTGCTGCAGCATTGTCACCATCTATAGACCCAAAGTTTCCTTGACCTATGACTAGTGGATAACGCATGCGAAAATCCTGAGCCATGTTGACCATAGACTCATATACCGCAACTGTTCCGTGAGGATGATAGTTACCTGTGACGTCTCCGACAATCTTTGCGGATTTTCTAGTTTTTGCACCAGCTGTAAGTCCCAACTCATGCATGGTATAGAGAATTCTACGATGTACAGGCTTTAGACCATCTCTAACATCGGGAAGTGCGCGAGCAGTAATAACTGACATGGCGTAGTCAAGGTACGACTCTCGCATTTCAGTTGTTATGCTACGTTCAATGATACCTCGTGAAGGATCACGTGGAGTCGGTTCTACATTTGGTTCTATATCTTTTTTTGCCATAAATATTTGTTATCTTTTTCCTGCGGTAACCTCTATCTCTCCTGCGGAATATTCTGCCTTGTTTGAATTAACAAACATTCCTTTTATATAATCCCAGACATCTCCAACGCCTGCAGTGAGAGATGATAGTGGAGTTTTTGTTTCGATATTTTGACTCACTACAGAGTTTGATTGTATACCATATGAAGCTATCCAGCCAAAAAATATAATAAGGGTTATAGAAAGAGATGTTATAAAAGCAAAGCGCTTGCGTACATGCTCTGGTTTTTCTCTGAGGTTCTCTATATGTTTTTCTATGTGTTGGATCATGATGATAATTGTACAAGGAAACTATTCTTTTGACGAGTCTAGGACCAACACGTCTCCCTCTTTTCCTTCTAGATCCTTTCTCTTGAGTGTTAGTTTTGATTCGGGTTTTGGATTTTCTCCAGCTTCCTTTAGGAAAATTTTCAAAGCATCTTTTATCCCAAGATCTCCAGTGGAAGTACTGTAATGCATAGGGATAATGATCTTTGGAGCAAGAGAAACTGCTAGTTTGTAAGCTTTTGCTGGTTCTAGAACCCCCTCTCCACCTATCGGGACAAAGAGTATGTCTATCTCATCGAGAGCTTCGATGGTTTCTGTTTTGAGTTCAGTATTGTTTATAGCGCCCAAAAAACAGATATTCATGTTTTCTAAAGATACAGTATAGATAGTATTTATAAGATCCATCCCTCCATATTTTGACTCAGATGGTAGACCTTTGATAAAAACTCCTTTGACTTCGTATTCTCCGGGACTAGAAATATAAAGAGGTTTTTTGTCTCCATGAGTGACTTGTTCTAGACCAGTAAAATCTGGGTGTCGAGCACTAGAAAAGACTACATCGGCACCAAAACGGCTAGTTTTGAGTGTAGAGTCCTTTGAAATAGGATTAAAAGCCAGCGTAATATCGCCAAACTGGACCTTAAAAAATTCTCCTCCAAAGTAGGTAATAATCATAGTTGTGAGGGTATTATAGCAGGAAAGTATGATATCGTTAAGTCATGCAAGAAAATATCTGGGAAAAGGAGTATCGGGATCCAAAACTCGTCACATTGAGCGATGAGGCTCTCGGTTCTATAAAAGATTTTGTCAGATGGCTACGAAAGGATCAAAAAGTTGAAATGGTAAATAAAAAAATCCTCGATCTTGGTTGTGGAAATGGTAAAAACAGTATTTATATAGCTGATCAGGGAATTGGAAATGAAATAGTCGGGATCGATATTTCGGAAACGGCTCTAAAACATGCAGTTACTCTTGCTCAAGAAAAAAATCAAGAAAATAAAGAAGCGAGAGTAAAATTTATAAAACAAAACATCGGTTCCCCCCTACCTTTTCCTGATTCTGACTTTGATATTGTACTAGATGTCACTTCTTCAAATTCTTTAAATGAAAATGAGAGAGAAATTTATCTAAAAGAAACTCATAGAGTTCTAAAATCAGGAGGATACATTTTCATACGCACTTTATGTAAGGACGGAGATCAAAATGCCAAAAATCTACTCAAAACTAATCATGGTAAAGAAAAAGATACATATATCATGCCAGAATTTGGCTTAACCGAGAGAGTTTTTTCAAAAGAAGACTTTATAGCGACATATTCACCTTTTTTCAAAATTCTCCATTTAGAAAAAGAAACGCATTATACAAAGTTCAAAGATAGATCATACAAAAGGAATTTCTGGGTGGCGTATCTACAGAAATAGAAGGCGCTTATATAAAACCCCAATCTTCTCGACAAACCCTTCTTTTTCCTATATAGTGCCTTTTACGTACGTAATCCCGCAACTTTATTATTATTAGCTAAAAAGCGGAGCGTGCCCCACAATAACGTGTTAAAAGAATTAAAAAACAAGATTTTAGGTCATAAAGAAGAAGGTGAGGTGGAAGAAACAAAGGTTACAAAAAAAGAGGTTGCAGAAGTTCCAAAAAAAGATGGAGTTATGGACAAGATGCTTGAAGCGAGCAAAACTCCTCCAACCATAGCCGATCTCGTAGAAGGTCCAGTTATAAATATAGAAAAATCAGCAGTATATATAGATCTTGCACCTTTTGGTACAGGTATCATATATGGACGCGAATTTATTATTGCTCGCGACATTATCAAAAAGATAAATGTTGGTGATGTTATAGCTGCAAAAGTTACAGAGACAGACAACAAAGATGGCTACATAGAACTTTCTCTAAAAGAAGCTCGTCAAGCTCTCATCTGGAGCGAAGCAGAAGAAGCTATCAACAAAAAGACAATACTCGATCTTCCAGTAATGGAGGCCAACAAGGGAGGATTGATCATCGCATGGCAAGGTATCAATGGTTTTCTTCCAGCTTCTCAGCTCAAAACAGAACATTATCCTCGTGTAAATGATGGTGATAAAGACAAGATTCTAGAAGAATTGAAAAAACTTATAGGTCAGAGAATATCTGTATCTATCATTTCTGCATTACCAAAAGAAGGTAAGCTCATCTTTTCAGAAAAAAGTCCTGAAACAAAGGATAAAGGTAAAATTATCGGAAAATACAAAGTGGATGATGAAGTAGATGGAGTTGTGACAGGAATTGTCGATTTTGGAGTTTTTGTAAAGATCGAAGATGGTCTAGAAGGTCTTGTTCATATATCTGAGATCGATTGGTCACTTGTAGAAGATACTCGCGCACTATTTAAGGTTGGACAAAAATTGAAAGTAAAGATTATCGAAATCAAAGAAGGAAAAATCTCTCTTTCTCTCAAAGCTCTCAAAGAAAATCCTTGGGTTGAGGCTAGTAAAAAATACAAGAAAGATATGAATGTTCAAGGAGTCGTCATCAAGTTCAACAAGCATGGTGCTTTAGCTTCTATAGAAGAAGGTGTTGCTGGTCTAGTGCATGTCTCAGAATTTGGTTCAGAAGAAAAACTTCGAAAATCTCTAGAGCTTGGTAAGAACTACAATTTCAAAATCACACTTTTTGATCCAAAAGAACAAAAAATGGCATTGTCGTTTATTGGGGAGAAGAAGTAGCTACCCAGCATTCACCATACTCATGGCTTTATCCTTCCCTTCTTTGACTAGAAGCTCTATGGCTTCGGCGACTTTCTTTTGAAGTTTCTTTATCTCTTTCATCTCATCTAGTTTAAACTTTCCTAAAATGAATTTTTCTATTTTATCCTCTCCGTGAGGAACTTTTGCATTGCCTTTAGTATTTTCTGGAGAAACACCGATACGAATGCGGATAAAGGCTTCAGTTTTCAGAGCTTTGATAATAGACTCGAGTCCATTGTGCCCTCCCGAACTTCTGTTGTATGAAATGCGAACTTTTCCCATAGGTAGATTGAAATCATCGTAGATCACGATCAGTTTTTCAGCAGCTTTTTTGCTTTTTACAACTTTTAAAATAGCATTACCCGATTTATTCATAAAAGTTTCTGGGGCAATGAGTTTTATTTTCTCTTTTCCAATTTTTATATCAGAAGCTAGAGCATTTACTTTTTTATCATAAGAAAAATCATCGGGTGAAAGCGACATGAGCATCATGCGACCTGTATTGTGACGAGTCCCTTCATACTCTAAACCTGGATTTCCCAAACCTACAATAATATATGACATAACAGTAGTGTGGCACACTTATAAATCTTGTGTCAAATGGTTATTCATAATACAATTGCTCCATAAAATGCTCATGGAAATAAAAATAGAACAAAAAAAAGAGAATGCTTTAAAAGAAATTGTAAAGTTTACCCTTATTGCCCTTGCTATCGTCATTCCTATACGCACATATGTAGCTCAACCATTTATCGTCAAAGGAGCTTCTATGGATCCTACTTTTGCTTCTGGACAATACCTCATTGTCGACCAACTCACCTATCATTTTGAAAAACCAAAAAGAGAAGATGTGATTATTTTCCGATACCCTGCAAATCCTGAAATATTTTATATAAAACGTATCATTGGTCTTCCTGGAGAAAAAGTGGAGATGAGAAATGGAGAAATTTTTATAAGCGATTCCTCAAGTAGCACACCAGTAAAAATTTCTGACTCCTATATCTCGGATTCACGTAGAACTTATGAGACTTTTACGGTAAATCTCAGAGAAAATGAATACTTTGTCATGGGAGACAATAGAAGAGAGAGTTTAGATTCTAGAGTTTGGGGGCCTTTGGAAGAAAAATATATCGTTGGCAGGCCTCTAGTGCGTCTTGTACCAGTATCAAAGATAAGTGTCTTTCCAGGAAAATAATATAACAAAAAAACCGATGCCCACATCTACAAAAAAAGAAACCGTGAGGGATACAAAATATCAATACCATGAGCATTTGGACAAAATTGGAGAAATCGCTGTCTACTATGGTTTTACACCTGAACAAAGTCCAACCATCAAAAAAACCGATCTTTTACATGCAAAAAATCTACTCGAGGGAGATTTTATAGACGACAAAGAAGGTAGTCGTTCTGGACTACCACTTCATGTAGAAGAAAAAGTGGCTTTGCTTAGGATGTATCAAGAAAACAATATGCATGATCTCTCACAACCTATCATGTTCTATTTCAAGGAACCATTTAAAGGATCTTTGAAAAAATCAACAGATTATCACAGATATTCTGATCTTGAGATTATAGGGAGTTCTAGAAGCATAGCTGAAGCTACACTCATACAGACAGCTAGAATGATTCTTTCGGAAGAAGGTTACAAAAATACCGAAATAGAAATAAATAGTATTGGGGACAAAGATTCTATCGCTCGTTTTTCTAGAGATCTAGGAAATTATTATCGAAAAAATGTAAATGATATGCATGCTGAATGTAGGCAACTTTTAAAAAAAGATCCTTTTGATCTGCTTAGTTGTCAAAATGATAAATGCAAAAAAACAAATGAAGGGGCTCCACGATCTATGGATTTTCTGAGTGAAGCTAGCAGATGTCATTTTCAAGAGGTTTTAGAATACCTAGAAGCTCTAGATATTCCTTACAAAATAAACAACAACTTATTGCCAAACAAAAAATACTGTACAGAGACTATTTTTTCCATTATAAACCTTGACTACGAGAAAGACGGTAAGAAAAATGAACACAAAATCCTAGCTATTGGTGTACGTTATGACGGGCTTTCAAAAAAAATAGGGATGAAAAAAGAAGTTCAGGGTGTAGGTATTTCTATTTTAGTAAAAGGCAATTCTCCAGAACTTCGAAAAGAAGTTAAGAAAACAAAGAAACCTTTTGCTTCATTTGTTCAACTAGGTTTTGAATCAAAACTTTTAAGCCTTTCTGTTATAGAAGATCTTCGTAGTTTAAAAATTCTTCTTTGTCTTTCTCTGGCAAAAGACCGTCTTGGAGCTCAAGTTTCTGCAGTAGAAAAGAAATACATACCATATTCTATAATCATGGGAAAAAAAGAAGCAATGGAAAAAACAGCTATAGTCAGGAACACCGATACACATGCCCAAGACATCATACCCCTCGAGGAATTAGCAAAATACATGAAAAAGCTTGAAAAGTAATGGGGCTTGTGGTACCATTCTCTCACTATGATAAATGCAGAAGTTATAAGAAATGGTGCCGAGAATGGACTTGGTATATTACGTCGTTTTACAAAAAGAGTTCAGGGAGCTGGGATTCTTCCACGTGTTCGTAGCATTCGCTACAACCAAAGATCACTTTCATCTTACAAGATCAAGATGAAAACCCTCAAGTCAATAAAACGAAAAGCAGAAATCCAAGAACTCATAAAGCTCGGCAAGATGCCAGAAAAAACAAGTCGCTATAGTCGCTAATCCTAAATCTTTAGGATAGATAGACCATGGATAGAAAAAATAATTGGAAAAAAATAAAAGAAGCTATTCTAGGAAAAGAATATGATCTTTCTTTTGCTTTTATAAGTGAAAAGAAAATAAAAGAGTTAAATAAGACCTACAGAAAAATAGACAAATCGACGGACATCTTGAGTTTCCCTCTTTCAGATCATGAAGGAGAAATCTATATATGCAAAAGCGAAGCTCACAAAGAAGCAAGGAAATTTGACAGGAAATATGAGAATTTCTTATCTTTTTTGTTTATCCACGGATTGGTACATTTGAAAGGATACGATCATAGTAGTACAATGGAGAACATAGAAGCCAAATTTCAAAAAGAGTTTGGCATATGAGCTCATGGCGCGATCAATCATTACTGGAATAGATATAGGAACCTACCACGTCAAAGTGGTTATTGCTAGTGGTGATATAAAAAATGAAAAAGGATTACCTAAAATTTTAGGAATTGGCAAAGCTGAATCTCGAGGGCTTCGTCATGGCTACATAGTGAATCTCGAGGATGTAAAAGATAGTGTTAGCTTGGCACTGATGGAGGCCGAAAAAAGAGCAGAGGTAAAAGTAAAAAAAGCTTTTGTTTCGATCGGTGGTATAGGACTTGGAAGTACGACTTCTACAAGCTCGATCATCATCTCTAGAGCAGATTCGGAGATCACTGCACTTGATATAAAAAAAGTTCAAGATCAATGCGAAAAGGACATCTCTCCAAATCTGATCCTCAACAAAAAAATTATAAATAGTATTCCCCTTCACTTCAAACTCGATGGGAAGATAGCTCTTGGAAAACCTGAGGGCATGAAAGCTAGCAAGTTTGAAGTAAAGATGCTTTATATAACATGTTTGGAACATCATCTAAATGATATTATCCAAGCAGTAGAGGAAGCTGGTGTTGCTGTAGAAGATGTAATGGCTGGACCAGTTGCTGCAAGTCTTCTCATACTTTCAAAATCTCAAAAAATCGCTGGTTGTGTACTAGCAAATATTGGTGCAGAAACTGTTTCTATTGCTGTTTTTGAAAACAATACTCCAGTCTCTTTGGAAATTTTCCCTATCGGTTCAACAGATATTACAAACGACATTGCCCTTGGTCTCAAGGTTCCTTTAGAAGAAGCTGAACAAATAAAAATTGGTGCCATCACTGGAAGTTCTTATCCTAGAAAAAAACTTGAAGAAATTATTTTTGCTCGGCTTTCTGATATTTTTGAACTCATCGAAGCTCATTTGAAAAAAATAGGAAGAAATGGACTACTTCCTGCTGGTATCGTCATCACTGGTGGTGGATCTAGTCTTTCAAATATTGAGGAGATGGCAAAAGTTGCTCTCAGACTTCCATCTCGCATTGGATTTATTGATCTCAATCTTGGAGGTAAACAAAATTTTAGAGATTCTACTTGGGCTGTGGCTTATGGTCTATGTATACTAGGTGCTAATAGCGATGAAGAAACTTCGATAGATACTAGTGGTCAATTTTTTATAAAAACATGGAAAGCTATAGTTTCTTGGATCAAACAGTTTTTGCCATAGGGACAAGAAACTGTAAATAGATGCCTTTCGCAGGCACGCATAAAAGTCTGCTGACTTTTTGCTCCTCTCGGTCGCCTACGCTCCCTGCGAGAGGCCTGCTCAATGCACTATTTACAGTTTCTTTACCTATCAAAATTTGATTTAAATAAAAACGAAAACCCCGAGCAAAAAAACTTGCGCGGAGTCTTGAGATTCTATTCAATCATCAACTCATACAAAGTAATACCAATGATAATAATAAAAAGTATTGCTAATAAAGCAACCACAGGTGACACAATAGCCATAAGTAGCGCTAAGATAAAGCTACATGTTGTTTTTATCGTGAGAAACCAGAAGCATCCAAAAAAAGAAAGCAGCCACAAAACAAACATGATTTGTCCGAAAGTAAGCTTGAGTCTACAGGACTGCAATAATTTTTTCATATTACAAACACTTTGGTTAAAGATTTAGATTTGGAGAACGATTTAAGCTACATAGATATTACATAATATAAACGATCATGTCAATTTGCACCACAAACTCCAAGTGGTATGATGTATTGCATGCCAAACATCACCCCAGAAATAGAAGCTTTCGCCCGCATCAAAGTCATCGGTGTAGGAGGTTCAGGAAAGAATGCCGTTAATCACATGATCAATTGTAAGGTCAAAGGAGTTGATTTTATTGCTATAAATACCGACTCACAAGATCTACATCATTCACTTGCTAAAAAACGCATCCATATAGGCAAAAACCTCACCCGTGGCCTAGGTACTGGTATGAACGCAGAAATGGGTAAAAGAGCCGTGGAAGAGAGCAAGGAGGAGGTCCAGGAAGCTATAAAAGGCGCTGACATGGTCTTTGTCTCTGGAGGACTAGGAGGTGGAACATGTAGCGGTTCTAGCCCTGTAATCGCTCGTACAGCCAAAGAGCTAGGTGCACTAACTGTGGCAGTTGTTACTAAACCTTTTTTCTTTGAAGGACAACAGAGATCTAAAATTGCCGAGACAGCCCTAGATGAACTCCGAAAAGAGGTGGATGCTATCATAGTCATTCCAAACGACCGCCTCCTTTCAACTATAGACAAAAATACTACCGTAAAAAATGCTTTCGCTATTTGTGACGAAATACTCCGCCAAGCAGTCGAGGGGATTTCTGATCTTATTACAACTCCTGGAATTATCAACATTGACTTTGCCGACATACGTACTGTCATGGAAAATGCTGGTTCAGCTCTCATGGGTATCGGTATGGCAACTGGAGAAAATCGAGCTATAGAAGCGGCAAAACTAGCTATCAATTCCCCACTTCTAGATGTTTCGATCACTGGTGCAAGAGGTGTACTCTTCTCTATCGCGGGTGGTGAAGATCTAACAATGTTTGAAATCCAAGACGCTGCAAAAGTCATCACAGAATCCATAGATCCTCAAGCCAAAGTTATTTTTGGTACCGTTCGAGATGACAAGCTAAAGAAAAATGAAGTCAAAGTCACTGTTATTGCTGCTGGCTTTCCTGAAGGTATTCTAGGTAATCCACTACCAGGAGATCGACCAACATTTGCATCCCAAAATGAAGCTCCTAGCAAAGATAAAGATGAAAAGAAAGGTAAGATTTTCAACTCAATGCCCACTCCACAACCAATAGTCAAAGACATAAAGGAGAGAGTCGTAATCGAAGAAAAAAAAGAAACACCAAAAAATACAGATGATGACGATGATGACAACTGGGGTGCAGTACCGGCGTTTCTACGGAGGAGTAAGTTGAAGTAGGGAAAAATTATGCTACAATAATTCCCATGTTATACGACCTTGCAATCATCGGTGGAGGACCTGCTGGAGTGGCGGCTGGAGTTTATGCTTCTCGCAAAAGACTCAAAACTATTTTTATTACAAAGGACTGGAATAGCCAAAGTACAGTTTCAGAAGGTATAGAAAACTGGATAGGAACAGTGAAGATCTCTGGTCCGGATTTTGCAAAAAGTCTCGAAGCTCACCTGAGAGCTTACGCAAGTGATGTTCTAGAAATAAAAGTTGGGGAATCTTGTGAAAAAATAGAGAAGATAGATGGCGGATTCAAAGTATCTACTCCCAAAGGAAGTTACGAAGCCAAAACTGTTCTCATAACCACAGGAAGTTTTCGTAGGAAACTCGATGTTAAAGGTGCAGATGTCTTTGAACATAAAGGACTTACCTATTGTGCTAGTTGTGACGGTCCCTTATTTGCTGGGCAAGATGTCGTTGTTGTAGGTGGTGGAAATGCTGGCTTTGAAAGTGCGTCTCAACTTCTTGCCTATTGTAAAACTGTTACCCTTTTAAATAGAACTGACAAATTTCGTGCAGATCCAGTCACAATGGAAACAGTCTCAAAAAATCCTCATTTCAAAATAATTCCAAATGCTATTCCAAAAGAAGTAAAGGGAGAAAAGTTTGTCTCAGGTTTTGTATATACAGATGCGATTTCCCAAAAAGATACTGAGTTAAAAGTCACTGGAATCTTTGTTGAAATAGGTTCAGTACCAACCACATATTTTGCAAAGGATTTGATAAAGATAGATGAGTGGGCACATATACTAGTCGATCCAAAGACTCAAAGGGCTTCTATACCGGGAGTATGGGCAGCTGGAGACTGTACAGATGGTCTCTATAGTCAAAACAATATCGCCGCAGGAGATGCGGTGAAAGCATTGGAGGATATTTATTTGTTTTTAAAGGCGAAGTAGGAAAATTTGATTCTTCGATCCCCAGGACGATTCTACTGAATCGCTTGCGCTCCGGAGCTCCTCTTTTTGATTCGCAAGCTTACAAAAAGAAGGACTCCTTCGCCGTTCAGAATCTAAATTTTCGTATTTTTCTTCTACTTTCCACCACATCTCCCCCACAATCCTTTTTTCTCTTTCTTTGCTATTTTTTCTGCTATTTTAAATTGTTCCTGATATTTATATTTTTCTTTATTAAAAGTGTACTCGCGGGCAAAACCCTCTTCTATCATGTATTTGTTATATGAACTATGGTCTGACAAAAGTACATAAGCCAAAACTCGACCATATATATCATAGTTACCTTTTGTTTTTTCTTTTTCAAGATAAACTTCTTTACCATTTAATATTTTCTTTGCTTCTACTGAGGCCTCTACACCGTAGCATTGAACAGGTTTTCTAGGATCAGATACTTCTGGAGTATCTATACCTATGAGACGCACTATGACATCGTGTACTCCTACTCTAGCGATCAGGGTATCACCATCTGGAATATTTATGACTTTATAAAGTACATTTTCTTTTATGTCTTCAGCGTATTTACCTTTTCTCTCAAAAGACTTTTTTGGAAGAGGGATAAATAGATAAATGGCAATCAAAATCAAGCTAGATATAATTATCCATCTTATTTTGTTTTTGTTTGTGAAAATGTCTTTTATCATTGACTTTTATATTTTAGTTTGCTATCCTTGAGTCAAGATATCTTTTGTATTTTGACCTTCTCTAAGAGCGGAAAATTCGGGTCAGCCGCCAGCGTTCGTGAAAACGAATATGCAGATGGAGGGAACGTCTCTTATGAGACCCCCGTCCTCCAGAGAAGATCAAAGTTTGAAAGATATTTATCATCGCTTGCAAAAACTGTTATAAGAAGTGCTGTACTTTTTTTTGTTATCTCAATACAAGCGACATAAGGACGATTGCCTAAATTTATATTATTTCTAATTAATAAATAACGATTAGGATTTACACTTTTTCTTATTTCTAAAGGATTTTCGCAAATACCAAAAATTGATTGCAAAAAAATATCATTTTGTTTTTCTGCAATATGCTTCAAAGAACGCAGACTTATATACAAAGTACTTGATTGTAAAGGGACATGATCTAAAACAACACGAGATAAGTCACATACAAACACTAGATATTCTGGATTCTCTATCTTTTCTCCCTTAAAAAGAGTTTTAAATTGTTTGTAATAGTCTATTAATTTCTCCATCCCTCCACCATATCAAATCGAGATAAAGTTTTAATTAAGAAATACTAAAGTTTTGATAAAGTTTTTAGTTAGGAAACAAAATTGGCACTTGTCTATAGTTATTTCACTCTTTTTCTTCATAAATTTATCAATAGTAAATGGTACAAGTCTACAGTAGACTGTAAACTGTAAACTTGTACATATTGAGATGTAGAATCTGTGACCCCACAGACGATTCAGCAGGATCGTCCTTGGGAGAGTCGGTCACGGGTATTTTTCTACTGAAAAATCCCGCGACCCCGGCTCGGCGCCGTCGCGCCTGCGCCTTTCTCCTCTCTGTGGCAGAAACAAAAAAATGGCAAAAGCCATTTTGTTGTTTCTGTGACCCCACAGAGAGTCGAACTCTGGTTAACGGATTGAAAACCCGTTGTCCTAACCGTTAGACGATGGGGCCATACCTCGATAATGTACCATTGATGCCCTTTTTTGTAAATTCTGATATAGTTCTGATGTAGTTTTAAGCGAAATAGCAGAAAATAGCCAGATGCGCGCGGTTAGCTCAGTTGGTAGAGCATCCCCTTGACGTGGGGAGGGTCACAGGTTCGAGTCCTGTATCGCGCACTATGATAATCCTCGGCATTGAAACAAGCTGTGACGAAACGGCATTATGTCTACTAGAAACCCAAGATGGAACTGGGGATTTTAAGTATCGTATTTTAGGAAATGTTATTCACTCACAGATAGAACTTCACAAAGAATACGGTGGAGTCTTCCCCCTACTTGCAAAAAGAGAACATATCAAGAACCTTCCGATTCTTTTTGAACAGATCAAAAAAGAATCTAGGATAAAAGATGAAGACATACGAGCCATCGCTGTAACAGAAGGACCTGGACTAGAACCAGCACTATGGACAGGAATAGTATTTGCAGAAGATTTTGGAAAAAAGCAAAATATCCCAGTCTACCCAGTGAACCATATGGAAGGTCATATCGTCTCTACACTGGTAGAAGATTCCAAACCCCACAAAGACTTTAGACCACTGAAACCTCTTCTCTTCCCCGCTCTGGCTGTTCTCATAAGTGGTGGACATACAGAAATAGTATCCACTAGTTCTCTTGGATCATATAAAGTCCTTGGAAGAACCAGAGATGACGCCATAGGAGAAGCATACGATAAGACAGCTAGAATGCTCGGTATCTCTTATCCTGGAGGACCAGAGATATCTCGGCTTGCACAACAAGCTAGAGACGAAAGTTTGCCAGAAGATATTACCCTTCCTAGACCAATGATTCATTCAAAAGATTTTGATTTTTCTTTTTCAGGATTAAAAACATCTATTCTTTATATGCTAAAAGAAATGGGAGAAATTTCTGAGGATGACAAGAAAAAGATTTCTAGAGAATTTGAAAATGCAGTAACTGAAGTTCTCATTTCAAAAACTAAAAGGGCTTTAGGGGAAAATGAATACCATAGTGTGACGATCGGAGGAGGTGTCAGTGCCAACCTCTATATTCAAAAAGCTTTTGGAAAACTGTGCCAGACATTTGCCATACCGTTATACCTACCAGCTGTTGGTTTATATGGAGATAATGCCATGATGATTGCCCTTACTGGAGCTATCAAAATAGCAAAAGATCTGGTAAAAACAAAAAGTCCCTCAGGTATTAAAGCCCGAGGGAACCTTTTGTTAGAATCAGAGTGATTCTTTGTTTAAGTAATCTTTGAAATTATCTTCCAAAAATTCTCTTAATGAAATTCCATAGTTTAGTAAAGAATGAAGTGTCACCAACCGCTGCAGTCTGAGAAGGATTTTTTGGATCTTTTCCTCCTATAGAAGTTGAAGTTGCTGTTGTAGTAGAATTTTCACTACCAATCTGTGAGTTAGTTCCTGTTAGAGGGTTTTCTCCAGCTTCAACTGCATTTTTGTAACTTTCGATTTCTGCTTTCTGAGCGACTGTCAGAGTGAAATTTGTTTTACAAAAGATCTCGTTGATCTTTTTTCTTGTTGTAAAATAAACTTGTCCTGTAGGATTTGTAGAACCCCAAGGTAACATGATTTCTGCAAGATATTTTTGCTGAAAGGCTTTGACCGCGTCAAGAGTCTTTTGATCAAAAATTCCTGTGATATCTACATCTATTTTTTCAGTATTTTTTAGGAAAGTCTGAAGTTTGGTAACCTCTGATGTTGGGTTGTTATCACCAAATTTCATGTAATCAGATAGATATTTACATTGATTGATATCTGTAAGGACTGGAAGATTTGTTGGAAAAACAAATGTGCCTCCAGAGCTAGATGAGCTACCACCAAAAGAACCAGAAAAACCAGAGCTTCCAGATGAAGATCCGCCACCAGTGTTTGCAGGAGGAGTTGGGGTAGAATCAGTAACACTAGCGTTTCCTTGATCAATTATTTCTGGTGCAGAACCAACGTTGTCAGTTACTCCAGCATTCCCTTGATCTTCAACTGTTGGACCTGTGCTCTGAGTATTAATTACTCCAGCATTCCCTTG
>Ga0163144_10014070_pt1 | contig 16639 bp, 11 predicted proteins | sample OliLak19BULKMAT1_FD_123175 | JGI IMG/M metagenome (GOLD analysis project Ga0163144, IMG submission 123175) | Freshwater microbial mat bacterial communities from Lake Vanda, McMurdo Dry Valleys, Antarctica - Oligotrophic Lake LV.19.BULKMAT1 | ecosystem: Environmental > Aquatic > Freshwater >... | reverse complement strand
TCTTCAAGCCCGACTGGAAGGATGTCTTCAAACCAGAGAATGTCCTTGCTGAAATCAAAGCAATCACCGAGGGAACTTCCCTTGCTCAAAAACGACAATAGAGTAGAGCGGTAATCAATATGAACTGGATCCTGCGGCTGTTGCTTGCGGCCGATAACAATACCACCAAAGCGCAAGAGATCTTGCGCGGGACCGAGCTGGCAAAAAAGCATGGCGACGAACTGGTCCCAGCAACGGAAGCCGCGAGAATGGCGCTCACCCTGGTGGGGTTTCAACCACCCCTTCAAACAGGGGGGAAGCCTCGTTTGGGATGGGATCGTTCTGACTGGAACGCCTCCCTACCCTATCAGGGCTTCACCCCCAATGGCTTGCGCTAATTTGGACACGAGAGTGGAGCAGTACGATTTTCTGAGTAAGTCACTTACTGACTTCGAAGCGGCGATCGAGAAGGCCGTCGCGCCGTACGCCGAACAGATGGGTGCTGTTGCAGACGATTCCAGGGGTGGAGAAGATAGCGGCGTGGCAGTTGATTGCGGAGTTGGGAGTGGACATGAGCGTGTTTCCGGACGCGGAGCATTGCGCGAGTTGGGCGGGGTTGAGTCCGGGGAGCCACGAGAGTGCGGGGGGTTCAGTACAGTGGGCGGACCAAGAAGGGGAACAAGTATCTGCAACGGGTTTTGACGCAATCGGGGTGGACGAATTCGCATCGGAAGGACGGCTATTTGCGGGCGGTTTTCTTTCGGATCAAGGCCAAGGCGGGGGCGAAGAAGGCGGTGATTGCCGAACAGGAGAAAGCCGAGGTCGAAGGTGGCGGAACCGGCGAGCGCCGAGAGCGGAGAGACGCTGAGGAGGCGGGCAGTGGAGAGGTTGATGCGACGGATTCGGTTGTTTCCGGAGTCGGAGATATAGACGTTGGACTGGTTATCGAGGGCGATGTGGTTGGGGGCGTTGAGTTGCGCGGAAGCGGGGAGTCCGCTGTCGCCGGCGTAGCCCGGGAGGCCGGTTCCGGCGAGGGTTGAGATGGTGCCGGCGAGAGAGATCTTGCGGATTCGATGATTGGAGGAGTCGCTGAGATAGAGATTGTCGAGGGAGTCGACGGCGACGCTGGTGGGTGCGCAAAGGGTGGCGGAGGTGGCTGGGCCGCCATCGCCCGAGAATCCGCAGGTCCCGGTGCCGGCGATGGTGGTGATGATGCCGGAGGGCGCTACGGAGCGAATGCGGTGGTTGGTGGGCTCCGCGATGAGGAGGGTGCCATCGGGACGGAGGGCGATGTGGGCTGGTGCGATCGTGGCCGCCGTGGCGGAGTCGCCGTCTCCGGAGAAGCCGGGGAGGCCGTTGCCGGCGACCGTGGAGATGATGCCGGCGGGGTTGACGCGGCGGACTCGTCTGGCCCCTTGATCGGAGAAGTAGAGATTGCCGGCGGTGTCGAAGGCGAGGCCGGCTGGTTGGGAGATCGTGGCTGCGGTGGCTGATCCGCCGTCGCCAGAGAAGCCGGGTTGGCCATTGCCGACGACGGTAGAGATGAGGCGGGTGAGGGCATCCACTTTTCGGATGCGAGAGTTGAAATCGGCGATGAAGAGATTGCCGGCTGGATCGAGGGCGATGGCGGTGGGATTGAAGCTGGCCGAGGGGGCTGGGCCGGAGTCGCCGGAGGAGGTGGCGCTGCCGTTGCCGGCAAAGGAGGCGATGAGGCCATCGACGGAGACCCGGCGAATGCGCCGGTTGAGGGCGTCGCTGAGATAGAAGTTCCCGGCATTGTCGACGGCGATTGCATTGGGGGCCGAGATGGCGGCCGAGGTGGCGGGGGCACCGTCTCCGGAGAACGCGGCGGTGCCGGTTCCGGTGACTGTGGATAGAGTGCCGGGAACTTCGGGTCGAAGGAGGTTGTACGCGATGGCGATTTCGGTGGCGGTGCGAGCGCGATTGGAGATTCGGAGTTCATCGATGGCGGCGTCGATATCGTCGGCACTGTTGTCTCTGCCGAGGAAGAAATTGGTGGCAGAGATGGTGGGGAGTGGGGCGGTGAGAGCAGTCTGGGCTACCTGGATGCCATCGAGATAGAGGCGGAGCGTGGTGGCGTCCCAAGTGAAGGCGCTGTGACGCCACTGGCCGGCGGAGAGGTTGGCGGCCGGGGTGGCGGCGCTCTGTTCGAGGAGGAATCGATTGAAGAGGGAGCGCCAGTTGGGCGCGCCGTCCTTGCCGAAGATCAGGCCGCCGGAAGAGCCCCAACTCAACATGGTCTTGGGGGAGAGTGAGTTACCCGGCCAATTCGGTTTGATCCAGAATTCGAGGGTGCCGGCGGTGGCCGAGATATTATTCGAGGCGGCGAAGGAGAGTTGGTGGCCGGCGGTGAGAAGGACGGCTTGGCCGAGAAGGCCGGGGACGAAGGAGACGCCGCTCGTGCCGACGGAGGCGGGTACTTCTCCTTGGACTCCGTTTAGGGTGCCATCGAAACGAAGCAGGAGAGTGGTGCCGGATTCTACGGGCAGGGATTGTCCAGCTAAGTGAGCGGTCAGCGCCGCAGCGAGAAGCAGGAGGCTAGTAAGTCGCTTCATTTCCTTCGATAACTGTATCTCAAAGTAGATCAGGTCTTCCTTTTTTCCGCAAGTCGCGGGCTTCTCAGTTAGTCTAAACGGAGAGCTTGCCGGGAAATCCGCCGCGACGCGTGGTCGCGGGGATGTTTTGGAAGTATTTATTTCTCTTTTGAAATGACGAGCGGAGAGAGGAAGGAAGGGTGAGCGAGGTGGCGCGGGAGGATGGCCGAGTAATCACGGTGTAACCGCGAAACCATGAGCTGAGCTTCGCCGAAACGGAATGCGGCCATTGGCGCATTCCGGAAAGGGGGGAAGGCGGGGGCTGAGGTTTCCCGGATTCTACTTTTTCGGGAAATCCTGCCAGACGTACTCCAGGGCAAGCGGCAGCGTTTGGGCCTTGACGCCGCGGTCGCAGTGGGAGGCGTTGCGGGCGAAGACGAACTGATAGGGGTAGCCCTTGGCGGTGAGCACTTTGGCCATGTTTTCGTTGGCGACCACCCAGTCGTGATAGTCGTCGCGGGTGCTGAGATTGTCCCGGTCACTCACGTGCATCCAGATGCGCAGCGGCTTCTTGGCGGTGTTGGGAATGATCGAGGCGTGGAGGTCCCAAGCGCCGTGCGGGGTGTCGGCGTTGTAGGGCCACTGCTGATACACATAAGTACCGGAATAGCTGAGTACCCGATGGTAGAGATCGGTTCGATACCAGGCCATCGCCATAGCGGCGGAAGCTCCCGAGCTGCAGCCCATCGTGGCGCGGGCGTTGGGGTCCTTCGTCAATTTGACGTTGGCTTTCTGCTCGACCAGCGGGAGTACTTCGGTTTCGACGAACTGGGCGTAGAGGCCGGACATGGTGTCGTACTCCAGACCGCGCTGGCTGCCCTGGGCGTCGCCGCTGCCGTTGGCGATGGAGACCGCAATCATCACCGGGACGCGCTTGGCGGCGATGAGGTTATCAAGCGTCGTGAACAGCATGCGGTCGGGCCCATCGGCTCCGACAAGGAGGGGGGCGACGGTGCCGGGCACGTACTGTTTAGGGATGTAGACGGCGACCTTGCGGGTGTAGGGTTGGGGGTAGCTGTCGACCAAAAGCTTACCGGGGTTGGCGGGATCTGGCTGACCGAAGGTGCCAGGCTTGCGGGCGATGCCGGAGTAGATCTTGCTGTCCTTGGAGTCCATGGTGAACTCGATGATCTGGCCCTGGGGTACGCCTTCCTTGACGACGGTTTCGGGGGCGGCTGGATGGGTGGGGCCGATGATAAAGTTGCCGTCCTGCTTCGAGGTGGGCAGGGTGCCGTCGGGGAGTTCGGCGGCTTTGACGTAGCCGGGGGAGTTGGGGTCGCGGGTGGGGGGCTGGGGCCGGGCTGGTTTTGCAGCGGCGGGAGGAGGAGCGGCCGGTGGCTGTTGGGCGAAGGCGGCCGAGCAGAGGAGGATGAGGGTGAGGTGATGGCGCGACATAAAATTTCACCCTATGCTATCGCATTGCTTGGCCGCGGGGATCGGGTGCGGCGGGCACCCCCTGTCTAGGGTGTTTGCCCAAGCCAGTACTTTAGTTTGCGACTAGGGAAAAACTGAGTTGCATATAGTTTTCAACTAGGTAGATTTGCTGATTCGCCGTTTTTTTGCTCGATGCTAACTTACTTATAGCAGCCGACACATCAGTAACAACAGGTTGCACCGGAGAGAAAACACTAATGAATCGCATCAAGAATTTTATCCTGAAAGTTCAGATCCTGAAGGACACCAAGGGCCAGGACCTTATCGAATACGCTTTGATGGCCGGCTTTGTGGCCGTTGCCGCGGGCGCGATCATGCCGGGCGTTTCGACCTCGATCAGCACCATCTTCTCGAAGGTTGCCTCGTCGATGAGCAGCGCCGCCGCTTCTTCCTAACTTAGGCTGAGACGTAGTAGAGAAGGGCAGACGGGGCCGCGAACTTAGTTCGTGGGCTTCGTCTGCCCTTTTTTGCGTGTCGGGATACGATGCCGGGCGGTGCTGGGGGCGCTCGCGATCTATTTGGCTATCGCGGGCGCTTTCTTGGGTGGCCATAAGCGCCAAGCCAGGAGCATGGTTAGGAGCTGAACCGAGACGATCAGGGTAACGACCCCGGGCCAGCCGTAGGCCTTCCAAATGGGACCCGGGACAGCGGCACCCATGCTGCCGCCGATGTTGTAGACCATTACGTACAAGCCGACGGCCAAGGCTCGGTTGGTCTTGGTGGCGAGCCCGAGAAACCCGCTGGCGCAGGTTTGGGCTACAAATACGGCGTTGCAAACCAGGGCTAAGCCGAGGACGATGACCGGCACACTCGGTACCAGGGTTAAGAGCGTTCCGGTGGCCCCGGCGGCGATGCCGCAGACGAGGACGAAGCGGTGACCGTAGCGGTCAATATAACGACCGGCGATGGGCGTTACGACCGCGCTCGTCAGATAGACGAAGAACAACGTTCCAAGGACGGAAGTGGGAAGCGAGAAGGGCGGCAGGGCCAAATAGAAGTTTATGTACGTGAACGTCGAGATGAGGGAGAAGAAAACACAGAAGCCGACGGCGAAGGTGGCAAGCAGAAGCGGGTTGCGGAAATGTTCGGCCACGGCGGGGCCCATACGTTCCGTGGCCGGCACGCCCTTCTTGCTTTCCACCGGCATGAACTGCCAGATGATCACGGCGCTTATTAAGTTGAGGCCGCCGAGGACGAAAAAGACGACGTGCCAGTCGTATTGCGAGGCGATGTAGCCGGCCAGGAAGCGGCCGAGAAAGCCGCCGACGACGGTGCCGCCGACGTATTTCGCCATTCCGCGGCCGGATTCGGCGAGCCCCCATTCGTCGTGAATGTAGGCGATGGTAACGGCGAAGATGCCCGGGGTGAACATGCCCTGCAGAAAGCGCCAGAAGAGCAGCATGGGCAGGTCGGCGGCAAAGCCGGCGCCGAGGGTGGCGAAGGCGAGGGCAAAGCCGGCGATCACAATCGTCCGTTTGCGGCCGATGCGGTCAGAGATGCGGCCCGCAAAGGGGGCGGTCAGCGCCATGCCCAAGGTGGAAGCAGTGACGGTGAGGCTGGCGAGGAACTCAGAAATGCCCAGGATCTGACGTAGAACGGGGAGGATCGGCTGAGTGGCGTAGACGGTCAAAAAAGCGCAAAAACCGGCGAAAATGACGGCTAGAGTTCGTTGAGTTTGGCGTTCGATTCCCCAGGGTACCATCGAACCGCTAGCGTCCGAGAGCTTTGATCTCGGCGGGGGAGAGGGGACGGTTGAAAATCATCAGGTCATCAAGGAAGCCGACGTAGTTGACGCCGAGGCGGAGCGTGGTTTTGGCTGGGTCCCAGGCGAAGGGTTCGGCGATGGAGGGGGCGGCGCCGATGAGGACCCCGTTGAGATAGAGCGAGGCGTTGGCTTTGCGGGTGCCGAGGCCTTGGTGGGTGATGGCGACGTGGGTCCACTGATTGGAGGCGAAGGGGGGCTTATTGACGATGACGAGGCGGTTGTTAAAGGCCGGGTTCTTGTCGGGTTCGAGGTTCGAAGGGTTCCAGGATTTGAGGGCTCCGAAGACGCCGAGACGGAAGTTGCGGGGTTGATCGTCCTTGGTGAAATCGACCCAGATGGCGGAGTCGTTGTAGGCTTTGTCGGTGAGTTGGAAGGGGTCGCAGTAGCCCGGGGCGAGGTCCTTGTCGGGATTGAGGCGGAGCCAGAAGGAGATGGTACCGGCTTTGAAGTTAACGTTTTTGGCGGCGAGGAAGAAGACGGCGTTTTCGTTTTTAGCTTTGAAGTGGAGGGCACCGGAGCCGTTCCGGCCGGCGGTGGCGGCGTGGACGACGTTGGGGGCGGCGGCGAGGCCGGCGGCGGCTTTGGAGAGGTCCTTGTAGGAGGCGGCGGAATAGAGTTGGGGATCACCTTTGGCTTGGGCGGTTTTGTCGAAGCCGGCGTGGAAGAGGAGCCCATCGGGGAGGGCGGCGAAGGCGAGGAGGAGAAGAGGAGTCACGACGATAGTTTATCCGAACGGTGTCACAATAGTGTCAATGGCTGAGAGCGGCAATCTGACAACCTTTCTGGGCGGTGTGCGGCGGCGGTATGTGACGACGCAATTGGTGAGGCAGAGCATGGTGGGGCTGACGGCGGGTTTGGCGGGGTTGATTCTGCTGCTGATCTTGGGAACCCAGGTGATGGATTGGTTCTGGCCGGCTTTGTTGTTTGCGGGTGCGTTTGGTTGGGGAGCTTGGCGCTTCCTGCGGCAGATGCCGAGCGCGTACCGGTTGGCGCAGGCGATTGACCAGCGATTGGGCTTGGCGGACGCGCTGTCGACGGCGTTCCATTATCAAGGCGATGCGGGGCCGGTGGTGGAGGCACAGCGGATTCGTGCGGATGCATTGGCGGCGACGTTGTCGCCGGTGGTCGCGGTGCCGATGGTGTGGCCGAAGGCGGTTTATGCGGTGGCGGTGCTGAGTTTGGTTTCGTTGAGTTTGTTGGGACTGCGATACGGGATGCTGAATACGCTGGATCTGCGGGCACCGGTATCGGAAGCGATTGTGGATGTGTTTCGGCCCGCTGAGGACAAGAAGTTGGCGGCGAAGCGAAATTTGAGTCCGTGGTTGGATCAACAGTTGAAGCAACTGGGATTGACGCCGGATGAGGATGCCAAGGACGAGCAGCGGAAGTTTGATGGGGTGCAGCAGGGCGACATTGTGACGCCGCAAATTCCGGACGTGAATGACTTGTCGGATGCTGCTTCGAGCCAGCAGGCCAAAGGCGGGAAGGAAGGGAAGGCGACCAATCCGGGCGAGGCGCAGCAGGGGGAAGGGAACCAACCGGGAGAGGACGGCCAGAAGGGCGATACGGACCCAAACGGGGACGGGGGACAAAAAGGCGGGAAGGGGCAGGACCAGAAGGGCAAACAGGGGAAAGAGGGCAAGAACGGGCAACAGCCGGGCGAGAACTCGTCCTTGATGGACAAGATGAAAGACGCCTTTCAGAACATGATGAACAAGCTGAAGATGCCGAACCAGGACGGGGGGCAGCAGCAGGCTTCGAACAAGCAGGGCGCGGCGGAGAAAGGGGGGGCGAACCAGCAGCAGAAGGGCGGGCAGAAGGGCGAGAAGCAGAAGGGTCAGGAAGGTGACGCGCAGCAGAACGGGGAGAGCCCGGGCGATCAGGAGGGGGAGGACGGGGAGAAGTCGATGAACGCGAAGGGGCAGGGGGCGGACAGCAATAGCAACCAGAAGGCCCCGCCGGATGCGAAGGCGGGGGTGGGCAAGGCGGATGGGGATAAGGCCATTCGAGATGCCGAGCAGCAGCAGGCGATGGGCAAGATCAGCGAGTTGTTTGGGAAGCGGGCGCAGAACATTACGGGGGAGGTGATGGTGGAAGTGAGCGGGGGTAAGCAGCAACTACGGACACAGTATACGAAGTCGAGTGCGGCGCATGCGGAGGGCGGTGGGGAGATTCACCGGGATGAAGTGCCGCTGCACCATCAGCATTATGTGCAGCAGTATTTTGAAGAGGTTCGGAAAGCGGGGGCGGTGGCGAAGAAGTAGCTAGGGGAGTTGGCAGGCGAAGTTGGCGGCTTCGTCGGTACTGCCGGAGCCTTTATAGCGGGCGACTTCGGGATAGGGGCAGAGAGGGCGAGTGCGTGTGACCTGTGCTTTCTCGAGATGGGAGCCGAGGATTTGGGTGGGGGCGACTCCTTTTTCGACCCAGTCCGTGAGGGCGGCGAGCCAGTTGACGTTGGCGCAGCCGGGGCCGCCGGCGCAGTGGAGCATGCCGGGGACCATGAAGAGGCGATAGAAGTCGCGGGTGGGGGCGGGGCCGAGGCGCTGGCTGACGGTTTCGTAGTATTGAATGCCGGGGAACGGGTTGACTTGCTGATCGGCCCAGCCCGAGTATTGGATGATTTTGCCGCCGCGTTTTTTCAGCGGGGCGAGATCGGGGTTCATGGGGTTTAGGTCCTTGGCGGCGCGGGCGGTGCGGGGCGGGTCCCTATCGAAGTTGAATTGGGGGTAGGTCCAGGAGGGTCCGGGGGAAGGATCGAGGACGTAGAACTTCATTTGGCTTTCGGAGCGGGGGAGGACGGTTTTGTTGGGGGCGATGAGATTGTCGACCCAGACTAGTTCGCTGCCGACGGGTTCGCCGGGCAAGAGGAGTTTGCCTTTGCTATTGCGGACGCCGCCGTAGATTTTGGTAAGAGCGGCGAGTTGGGGGGCGGTGAAGCAGGTTGGGCCGTCGGGGCCGGTGCAGAGGGGGAGATCGCGTTTGGGTTGGAAGTCGCAGCGGCGGGGATCGTCGATGACGCCGTCGGCGAGTCCGTCGGCGGGGTCACATTTTTTGTAGACGAGTTGGTGGAGGAGTGGGAGTTTTTCGGGAGGGAGAGCGCCGTCGGCTAGTTGGGATTGAGCGACCCACATACGGCGCATGACGTTGCCGGTGAGGAAGAGGCCGGGGGCACCGATGACGAGGCCGTCGAAGTCTTCGGGATAGCGCTGGGCTTCCTGGAGGCCTTGGCGGCCGCCGGTGGAGCAGCCGACCCAGTATGAATATTTCGGTCGGGTGCCGTAGTAGGCCTGGATGATTTGCTTCGCGAGAACGGCGGTTTCGTGGACGGAGAGGTAGGCGAAATCGACGAACTTGCGGTGGGCGTTGGGGTTTTCGGGGGTGAGGTGGGCGAAGGTGGCGAGGGGTTCTTTGGCGGCGTCGTGACCGGTGTCGGTGGAGACGGCGGCGAAGCCGAGGCGGAGGGCGGAATCGACAGCGCCGAGGCTGATGACGCCGGCGGTGCCGCCGTTGCCGACCATTTGAAAGCGGTCGTTCCAGTCGGTGGGGAGTTTGAGGGCGAAGCGGGCTTCGGGCCAGATGACGCCGCGGACGTCGCAGTGGGCGGGGAGGTTGCCTTTGTCTGGGACGAGGGGGCCGGGGACGGGGGTGGCGGAGTGGAGGGTGACTTCTTTGCCGAAGGTTTTGGCGGCGAGGCTTTCGCAAGGGAGGGCGGGGGCGGCGGCGCGGGCGGAGGTGGCGGCGATGAGGAGGACCAAAAGATGTTTCACGAGGATGTTCATGAGTGTACTGGAAAATGTTTGGGGGGGGGATGGTCGCTGGAGCCGAGGGGGTCCGCTCGCTGGGGGTTGCGGTTCGGTGCTGAGGGAACCGTCGGTGGGTGGCGCTGGTGCCTGTGTCCTCTTGCGTACCGCGCAAGGAGAGAAGATACCGGCCGACGCTCCACTTCCCGATGTGACCTACTTGCTCACGTTCGCTTGCGACGGTTCGGACCTTCCAGGAGAGGAAGGCAGCATTGGCCGTCGCCACAACAGGCCTGGGAGCCGACTCGCCGAGCCGAACCCACCGTTGCTTCACGCCGTGCGACTGGCGACGAAGCAAACGCCCTTCCAGATGGGCGCAGCGGAACGCGCCACCGTCCTCGACGCCGTTTCGAGGAATCTCCCGCCACAGAAACTGGCAGCTGCTCGATGGGCACGTCCGGACCAATCATGTGCATGCGGTGATTGATGGGGACGTGCCGCCGGAAGCCGCACTCAATGCGTTCAAGAGTTACGCTAGCCGCGCATTAAATATGGGCGCACCATCTGAGTGCGGACGGCTTCGCTGGGCTCGGCATGGAAGCACTCAGTATCTCTGGACCCCCGATCAGATTGACGCTGCCGTGCGCTACGTCTTGGAAAAGCAGGGTGAGACGATGGCAGCGTGGGAGGGGCCGGGCTGAGGTCCGCTCCCTGGCGGTCGCGGTTCGGTGGTGGGGCAACCGTTTCGGGGGGGGCGCTGGGAAGAGACGGGCCGTTCTAGAGACGGTCGCGGTTCGGTGCTGGGGGAACTCGCTTATTTTTTGGGATCGAGTTGGCCGACGACACGGGCCAGGTAGTTCTCGACGTGGGCTTCGTTGCGAACGGCCTCCAAGAAAGCAGACCGGAAGAGCTGATCCTTACGGTTCATGAGGGTCTCGCGGATTGTTTGCTGGACGCGGGGGTCGCTGAGTTCGCGCTGGCCCGCAGGCTCCTTCGACAAGAGCTTCAGAATGCGATAGCCTTCTCCCGTCTTAATGACCGGGGAGATTTGGCCGGGCTGCATTTGGCTAACCAGACGGCGGAGATCGATGTTTGCTTTTTCGAGAGCCGACTCAGAGACGAAGCCGAGGTCGCCGCCGTTGGCGGAGGAGCCGGGATCTTCCGAGTAGTTCTGGGCGAGCATGGAGAAGTCTTCGCCGGCGCGGAGGCGGTCAGAGATCTGCTGCATCTTCCGTTTGGCTTGGTCGTCGTTCTGCGCCTTATCATTCTTCAAATTCCGAATGCTGGCATCGGCGACCGGGGTCGTCAAGATCTGCGCCAGGTGGACCTGGGGTTCGGCGAGGTTGAAGTTCTGCTTATTGGCGGCGTAGAAGTCGCTGACGTCCTTGTCAGTGATGTTGATTTTGGAGGTGATCTCTTTGGTGATCAGCTTTTCGATGCTCAATTTCTTGCGGATGTCGGACTTCAGGTCCTCGGCGCTCATCTTCTTTTCTTCGAGCCGTTTTTTGAACTCTTCCTCGGTGAAGCCACCCTTGAGTTTGGCGAAGTCGGCATCGACGTCGGCTTGCTGCGCGAGGAGGCCGTTCTTTTCAGCCCGCTGCATCATGATCTCCTGGTCGATCACGCTGCGGAGCACTTCGAGCTTGTTGATCATGGCCTGGTCGTCGTTTTCGGTTTGACCAGGTTGGGGGGGGAACTGCATCCCGAACTGCTTTTCGAGGTCGGCGAAGGTAATCGCGCGGTCGTTGACGGTAGCGGAGACGTTAGCCGGAGGAGTCTTTTTGCAGCCGACGGAGACCAGAGCGGCAGCTACGAGCGTGAGAAGCAGCGACAGACGAGACATGGGTAAGAACACCTATTGTAGCCTGATCCCGTCTCGAGTGATGGTTAACTCTTGCCAGCAGGATTCCGGATTGTCGGAGTCCAGGCCGCGGCGGATGGGCAGGGTAAGCCCGGAGGGAGAGGGCGTAGCGAATTTGGGGTCGAGAATGCGGGCTATTTGTTCCTTCACTTCGGTGAGGAACATGTTGCTGGCGCGGTCGGTGACCCGGGGGAGGGAGCGGGTGAGATCGGCGCTGAGGGCTTTGAGTTCCCCGCGGTAGAGCCAGCGTTGGTTGGCGGGGGCGGCCCCGGCGTTGATGCGGGCATTCATGGCGTCGAGATAAACCTGCTGCAGGTTGCGGCGGTAGGCGTCGATTTTCGGGGCCGGGGCGGCGAGTTCGGCGAAGATGCCTCGGCGGACGTCGGTGAGCAGGTCGAGGGGCTTGTAGGCTTTTTCGCCGTCGATGGTTTCCTGTTCGGTCATCCGCTGGATTTTGGTGGCTGAAAGGAGGCTTTCGAGGACGGAGCCCTGGGCGGCGCGAATGCGGGTGAGGACGCCGTCGGGTTCGATGCGGCGGAGGATGGCCGGGTCGACGAAAAAAGTTGGTGTCGTGAAGACTTGGGCGTTGAGGAATTCGACGGCCTTCTTTTGACGGGCGACGGGGATGGTCGTGAAGAGCACGCCGGACTGGCCGCCGTTTTTCTGTTGGGAGGCGACGCCGCCGACGACCCCGGCGACGTGGTTCATCTCACGCGTGAACTGGCCGAGAACGCGGCCGTACATCTCTTCGAGGTCGCTCCAATCCTCGCCTTTCTGTTCGGTGGCGGGGATGAGCATTTTCATGACGCGTTCGAGGTTTTTGACGCCGAGGCCGGTGGAGTAGACGGGGTCGGCATCGCCGACGGCTTCGGTGACTTCGCCGGGGTCCGCGCCGCGGGCTCCGGCGGTCATGAAGCGGAACCAGGGGGTCTGATCCTGTTGGCGGGCCCATTCGTCGAGGGTGGGCTTTTCTTCGGCGGGAGTCTTGGCGGCCGGGATGGGCTTGTAGCCCCAGACGGTGGCCCAGATGTCGTAGGGGCCGACGTGGGGGATGAGATCGTCGACGTCGATTTTGTCTTCGGGTTGGGCGACGTAGTTGAAGCGGGAGTAGTCCATGATGGACGGGGTATGCCCCATCTTTTTGACCCAGGCGCGGTCGCGGACTTTTTCGGCGGGGTACATGGACGACGCTTTCATGTTGTGGGGGAAGCCGAGGGTATGGCCGACTTCATGGGCGACGACGAACTGGACGATTTTGCCGAGGGTGTCGTCGGGGAGGGGGAGTTTAGTGGCGCGGGGATCGAGGGGGCCCACCTGAGTGAAGTACCAGGCGGTAGCCAGCTTCATGACGTTGTGATACATCTGAATGTCGGATTCGATGATTTCGCCGGAGCGGGGGTCGTGAATGTGGGGGCCCATGGCGTTTTCGGTGTCGGAGGGGAGCCAGCGGACGACGGAGTAGCGGGCGTCTTCGGCGCTCCAGGTGGGATCGTTGGTGGGAGCGTCCTTGGCTTGGATGGCGTTGCGGAAGCCAGCGGCTTCGAAGGCTACCTTCCATTCCTCGATGCCGGCTTTGATGTACGGGATGAGTTTGGGCGGGGTGGCGGGATCGACGTAATAGATGATGGGCTTAACGGGATCGGAGACGGCGGCGGAGGGATCCTTTTTCTCGAGGCGCCAGCGGGTGAGGTAGGCGAGTTTGGGGGCGCGGGCCTGGTCGAGGGAGAAGTCGGTTTTGCGAACGCTGAAGTAGCCGACGCGATCGTCGACGAGGCGGGGCATCATGGGTTTTTCGGGGAGCTTGACCATGGAGTAATGCAGGACGACGGTGGCGCTGTTGCCGCGCATTCCGTTGGCTCCGAAGGGGGAGGGGAAGGGGGAAGGGGTCGCGGGGCCGGCATCGGGGGGAGCGACGTAAGTGTGGGTGGCTTCGACCTCGATGTTGGTGGGGAAGGCGGAGACGCGATCGAGGAAGCTGCGGGAGGAATCGAAGCCGCGGGCGCGCAAGCGGGTGCGGGCGCTGAGTTCGGGAACTTCGGAGTTAAAGAGGCGAGTTACCTCAATGACGACGGAGTTTTTCTCTTTGTTTTCGGCTTCGATGTTGATGGCTTGGAGGATGGCGCTGACGTTGGAGTCGGCGACGGCTTTGGAGATGGGGGCGGAGGGATCAGCGATGATGTCGTAGTTGACGTCGCGGAGGAGGATTTTTTTGTCGCGGCGTTCCCAGCGGATGACGCGGCTGCCGAGGGATTGGCCGCCGTAGCCGACGCCGAGGGTGGTGCGGGCGATTTGCTGGACCCAGAGGTAGTCTTTGCCGAGTTCGGAGAGGGGGATTTCGTAGTAGTACTTATCTTTGATTTGATGAACGGTGAAGATGCCGGGGGTGGACTTAGCGTCCTTGGTAATGACTTTATCGTACGGCTTAATCTCCGGCTCGGGGCTGGTGGGACGCCCGGGGAAGGTGGGCTTGGGGGCTTCGGTTTTTGGGGGCTCGGGCTTGGGTGGATCCTGGGCCAGGAGGAGAGAAGAAAGGGCGAGCAGAGTGGCAAGGCAACGCATTATTCAAACGGTAACACAGTTACTTTTAGTTCCCCTTTTCCCCAGACGGTTTGGCGGCCGACGCCGGTCCATTGGGCGGCGATGAGGTAGGGGAGGAGTTCGTCGAGGGGCCCGGAGTACTCGGCCCAGCCGGTGAAGCCGCCGAGGCAGTGGGTGTTTTGATTGCGGGCGGAACGGCGGGTTTCGCCGGGGACGAAGCGGGTTTGGCTGGCGGTGAGGCGGACTTGTTCGGCGAGGGCGGTGAGGGCGGGGAAGTCGACCTGGGTGGCGGTTTGGTTTTGATAGAGGGCGAGGATGCTGAGGACGCGGTCGCGGGCGCGGGCGGCGAGGGCGGGGAAGTGGGGCGAGTGGAGGACTTGGCCGGCGTGCTTGAGTTCGGTGGGGGTGAGGAATTCGATGCGGAGGCGTTGGGCGGGGATGGGGGTGAGAGGCCAGCGGATGGTTTGGATGGTGGTTTGGAGGATGGCGGCGAGGCGCGGAACGAGAATGGGGCTGAAGACGTGGAGGGCCTGGGGCCGGAGGACGAAGGGGCGGGGACGATCGTGGAGGCCGCTGGGTCCGGTGTCGGCGACGGGGGAGAAAAGTTCGTCGTAGAGAGGCTTATCGCGGTGGTAGAGCAGATTGCCAAGTTGGCCGCGCAAATGATTCGAGCTCTCGGTCTGCGGGGGGAGCGGCAGGACCGAGAGCTCGAGTTCCATGTTGGGGGGGGGCTAGAACGAGAAGCGCAGGCCGAGTTGGATCTTTCGGCTTGAGCTGCTGACCGAGTTCCGGATGCGGCCAAAGGTGGCGGCACTGGCGGTCGCGGTGGGGAATCCGAAGGTGGGGGTATTGGTTAGATTAGTAGCGTCGGCGCGAATTTCGAGTTTCTTGCCTTCGCGGATGGTGATGTCCTTCTGCAACGACGAGTCGAGGTTGAAGAAGCCGTCCCCGGTAAAGAAGTTGCGGGGGGTATTCCCTTGCTGACCGGGGATGGCCCCATCGAGCTTGAACTTGGCGCGTTCAGCTTCATTGAAGTAGAATACGAGGCCTTGGTTGGGATCGGTGAAGGCTTTGCCCATGTCGGGGGTGCAGCCGGAGCAGGTGGCGGTGGTTTGGACGGCGTTCGAAACGGCGTTGGAGCCGGAAAAGACGGTAAAGGGACGGCCGGTGGTGGCGGTCATGATGCCGGCGACCCGCCAGCCACCGATGATGCGGTCGACCAGGCCGTTGGCCCCTTTGAAGAAGATGCCGGTGCGGCCGAAGGGGAGTTCATATGACCAGGTCGTTTTGTAGACGTGGGTGCGATTGAAATCGGAGAGGCCGTAGTTGCCGCGGCGATTGTTGATATCGAAGGGCGTAGAGGAGGCCTGCTGAGAGCTGCCGGAGGCGGCGGTGGTGAAGGTGGGGTCGAAGCTGCGTGTATCGAGCGACTTGGACCAAGTGTAGTTCGCGTTGAGGTAGAAGCCCTTCGACAGGCGCCGTTCGAAGGTAAGTTCGAGGGCGTGGTAGGTGGAGAAGTCGTTCGAGTCGATGGTGATGACGCTACCGAACTGAGGGAAATTGTTAAAGGCAAACGGGCCGGCGCCGGAGAGGTCGGTGACGGAGCGACCGTTCTGGAGCCGGTTGGCGAAGCTGGAGGCGAGGCCGGCGACGTTGCCGGTGCGGAGGTCTCCGGGGAAGAGGCGACGAATCATCGTGGACGGGGTTTCTCCGGCTTGGAGGCGAGAGTCGGCCGAGAGGAGGCGATTGATGGTGGTGGACTGGCCGCCGGCGTTGATTTCGTTGAAGCCTTGGAGGAAGCCGTTGCGGAAGATGTCGGACTGGTTGGCGTTATAGGCTCCGAAGAGGTTGTAGGCGCGGCGACCGATGTAGCTGACTTCGACGACGGTGTTCTTGAGGACTTCGCGTTGGAGGGAGAGCGACCACTGGTGCGTCGTGGGGATCTTCAGATTCGGGTCGACGACGGTGACGCCGGCGGCACCGAAGGGAGCGGGCTTCGAGAGGGTGAGGGGGTTGGCGGTGGGGGCGGTGATGGCGGGCATGTTGGCTAGGCGGCCGCCGTTGATGCCGTACTGCTGGTCAGCGAGGCCGAAGGTTTCGCCGGGCATGTTCGGAAAGACGGTGGAAGCGAGCAGGAACGTGGGCATGCGGTCATAGGCGATGCGGTAGTTGGAGCGGATGGAGGTTTTGCCGGTGCCGAACGGGTCCCAGGCGAAGCCGATGGAGGGACCGAAGTTGTTCATACGATCTTTGAATAGCTGACCGGGGACCCAGGTGGCCGAGTTTTGGGGGGTAGCGCCGTTGACGAGGAGTTGGTCCGGGCGACGGATACGATTATCGAGATTGCTGGGGGCGGGCTTCATTTCGAGGCGGAGGCCGAGGTCGACGCTGAAGTTGCGGAAGAGTTTGAAGTTGTCCTGGACGTAGAGATCGTACTCGGGATAATCGGTGACGAAATCGAAGCGCCCGGCGACGAACTTGCCGCCCTGGGAGATAAAGCCTTGCGAGCGCTGGCCGACGCGACCAAGGAGGAAGTTGGTGTGGGACTGGAGGGTGCCCAGGTCAAACTGTTGGTTGACATCGGTGGGTAGGCCGAAGGTACGGGGGTCGACGGGGTTCAGGGCGGTGGAGAAGTTTACGTTCGGGTTAGCGTTGAAGCCGCCGACGGTGCCGCGGTCGTCGTTCTGGCGCTGCAGGCGGACGTTGA
>Ga0163144_10014068_pt1 | contig 16642 bp, 18 predicted proteins | sample OliLak19BULKMAT1_FD_123175 | JGI IMG/M metagenome (GOLD analysis project Ga0163144, IMG submission 123175) | Freshwater microbial mat bacterial communities from Lake Vanda, McMurdo Dry Valleys, Antarctica - Oligotrophic Lake LV.19.BULKMAT1 | ecosystem: Environmental > Aquatic > Freshwater >... | reverse complement strand
GCGGGCTGATCCTTTTTCCCGGTCGCCACCAGGGCGACAATAACCAGCGCCACGCACACGACGACGACTCCGCCGGCGATGAGCACATCCTTCTGCAGCTGCATAGACAAAGTCTCCTGCCCACCACCTGGGGGGCTTTAGGTAGGACTGTGTACCGCCCACTGTTGCAAAGGCAATGTCACCAGCCGTGGTACGCTGACGGGGTTGCCCTCGGCGCGCGACCCGCTACAAGCCCCCCCCTGGTTCTGGAGAGATGGCAGAGTGGCCGAATGCGCCGGTTTCGAAAACCGGTTTACCAGAAATGGTAACGGGGGTTCGAATCCCTCTCTCTCCGCCAATAGCAGATGCAATAGCACAAACCCCTGGCGTAAAGCCGGGGGTTCGCCGTTTGACTGTGCCGTGGGCCGGGTTGCCGACGGCCCGACCCGCAGAATGCTGGGCCAAGTCAACCGAGGCGCTCTTCGAACAGGTCGACCAGCGCTGCCAGATCTGCTTGCCGACATGCAGCAACTGACCGTCGGCAAAGACGACTGGAACACCCCGAATGCCAAGGCGGCTGACCTCGTCCTGGGCCAGCGCTCCGTCCCACATCTCGTGCTGGAAATCGCCGTGCACCAGAGCCATAACAGGAGATGAGATTGAGCGCCTGGACCATATCCGGGCAATTGGTGCATGCCAAACTGACGAAGGTGCGCAACCGTACCGGGCCGCGCAGAGCGCGGATACGCGGCAAAATGCCCTCGTCGGGCAGCCGGCACTTACCGTCGGCGTTGAGGATGGCGAGGACAAGTGAGGTGAACTCGTGGTCCCCGGGCACACCGCGGAAGACGACCCCGACCGGGGCGCCGCCACGGACCAGGGCGAGATGCGGGACCGGCGACGGCTGCCCGGCCTCCACCACGCGCAGACGCGGCGAGGTGCGCCGCGTACGTATGACACCAGGCTGCGCCATGCTGCATGGCCCAGGAGCCTTCGTCTGGCATCGCCACGACGGGCCCACCGGCATGGTCAATGCAACCTTCGATAGCGACCATGTGCCGTTGGGCGCCGGGCGCTGCTTACACGCCCGCGACCTCGATGACCCCGCCGACTTTCTGCCGATGAGCGCCTTGGTTGTGCAGCCGCCACCGCCTGAACCCTGCATGTCGTTGGCTCGCGCCATCCCGCGCCATCCCGCGCCATCCTCGCGTGCTCCAGCATCGAGCAAAACAAACGCGTCGCTTGGCCCTGGCGCGAGCGCTGCTCTGGCAGCTCTCCGTCGCCGTCGCCGTCGCCGTCGCCGTCGCCGCGGCAGCGACCGCCCCCGATGATGGGTGCCCTACGCCTGGATTGCCCAGCACGCCTGCCAGGACGGGTGGGCGCGGGCCTTCGGCATCTCGCCAACCCACGTCTCCCGCCTATTGGCCGGATCCGGCGGAGCTGCCGCAGTGATCGAACGCGCACGACTGGGCCGCGCCTGCGACCTGCTGCAGGCCAACCCATCCCTGAACCTGACGGCCATAGCAAGGACCTGCGGCTTCACCGACGCCAGCCACCTGGTGCGACGCTTCCGCCTCTCCTGTGGGGTCACGCCGGCTGCTTGGCGGCGCTCGCTGAGCCGTGATCCGCTTGTACCACCGTCCCGGACCGGCTAATCACCACCAAGGAACCACCCATGGCCGCATCACGGACAAAACGCCCCGCCGCCAAACCCGTCACCAGCCGAAGCAAGCCGAAGATTCGTCCGGTCACCGCCCGCCAACTGCTGCGCGGCATCGCCCAGCTGCAGGAGGAGCGCGGCCTTGACGAGACCCTCCTGATCGGCGCCTTGTGCGAGCTGATTGCCGCCAACCAGCCGACCGCCCGCCAGGCCCTGCGCCGGATCGAGGCAATGCTCGACGCTGAAGGCATCCGCTGAACGAGCCATCGTACGCCTGCGCGATCATTGAGGACGCCCGTGGCCGCCTACTGCTGGAGCTACGCGTCCCGGATGCCCGCCGCGCCGCCGCCTCAATGACCTGCTTCGGCGGCGGTCGCGAAGCCGGCGAAACGGCAGAACGAGCCATGCTGCGTGAAATGCGCGAAGAACTCGCCTGGCAGCCGCTAGCCTGGACCCCCTGCTGCGACCTGCGTGGTCAGGATGGCCGCTGGATCGCGCATTTTTTTCGCTGCCACTACGATGGTGCCCCGATCACCTGCGAACCCGGCGTGGTGCCGGTGTGGGCCCCGTGGCCAAGCCTGGCGGGTCTACCCATCTCACCGTGGCACCGGGCGGTGCTGGCGGCGGTGGCGCACGGTCGAGTCGAGGTTACGGTACACCAGTAACGTACATTAGGGACTGTCGTATCCGTTTCGCCTTGGTTGGTTGCGGTCGCATTGTCACCAACCACGTCGAGGCCATCCGTGCCCACGCCGACTAGGCCGAACTGGTCGGCGTGTGTGATCACGATCCCTCCACACTCGCGGCCATGTGCGCACGCACGGGCGTGCCGGGATACGCTTCGCTTGAGGCCCTTGGCGTGGCCAACGTGCGTTGGCGCTCTGGAGCACTGGGCACCGTTTCCGTGACTATGCTCGAACACCGCAAGAACTTCGAAGGTACCGTCACCCTGGTCGGCCAGCACGGCACTGTGCGTGTCGGCGGTGTCGCGGTGAACGAGATCCAGCACTGGGACTTCGCCGAATCAGCCCCGGAAGACGCCCAGGTACGTGATGCCAGCTATCGCACCACCTCGGTCTACGGACACGGGCGCCCGCTGTACTACGAAAACGCCATCGCCGCTCTTCGTGGTGATGCTCCCGCCGAGCCGGACGGTCGTGAAGGACTGCGCTCGCTTGAACTGCTCGTGGCGATGTACAAGTCGGCACGCGACGGTATCCGCGTCTCGCTGCCGCTGGAACTCTAGCATGCAGGCCCATCTCAGCGCGGTCATCGATCCAGGCGCCGTGATCGGCGACGGCACCCGCATCTGGCATTTCTGCCATGTCAGCCCTGGCGCACGTATCGGCAGCGACTGCGTCCTCGGGCAGAACGTCTTCGTAAGTGGCAAGGCGGTGATCGGCGATCGCTGCAAGATTCAGAACAACGTCTCTCTGTACGACGCCGTCGAACTGGAAGACGGCGTGTTCTGTGGCCCTTCGATGGTCTTCACCAACGTGGTCAACCCACGCGCCTTGGTCGAGCGTAAGACCGAGTTCAAGCACACGCTGGTCAAGCGTGGAGCAACCATCGGCGCGAATGCGACCATCCTCTCTGGCATCACCATCGACTCTTATGCTTTCATCGGCGCAGGGGCGGTGGTTACCCGCGATGTGCCCAACAATGCCTTGGTGGTTGGCAACCCCGCCCGTCGTACCGGCTGGATGTGCGGGTGTGGAGTGAAGCTTACCGGCACCGGGGTGGTGTCCTGCGCTGCATGCGCAGCGGTCTACACCATCGATGGAAATGGCTGCCGGTCATGAGCGCCTTCAATGACTTGCGTCCGCAGATCGAGCGTATCTGTCTTCAGATTCGCGAACGCATCGAGCGGGTCATCGCCCACGGCCAGTTCATCATGGGCCCGGAGATCGCCGAGTTGGAAACCGCTCTCGCTGACCGCCTCGGTGTCCGCCACTGCCTGACCATGGCCAGCGGCACCAGCGCGCTGGAGATCACGCTGCGTGCCCTCGCATCGGCCCCGGCGACGAGGTCATCACCACCCCGTTCACCTGGATCGCCACCGCCAACGCCATAGCCATGGTCGGCGCGACGCCAATGTTCGTCGACATCCGTGACGACAACAGCTACTTGATCGATCCCGACCGCGTTGCCGCTGCGCTGTCCCCGCGCACTCGCGCCATCCTCCCGGTCGGGCTGTTCGGGCAGATGCCCGAACTAGAGCGCCTCGCCGCCATCGCGCCCGGCATCCCGATCATCGAGGACGCGGCTCAAAGCTTTGGCGCCACCCGCCTCGGCCGCGCCAGCGGAACCGCCTCTACCATCGGCTGCACCAGCTTCTTCCCCAGCAAGCCACTTGGCTGCTTCGGCGACGGAGGCGCGCTGTTCACTGACGATGACAGTCTCGCGGCGACTGCGCGCGCGATCCGCAGCCACGGCGGAGCGCAGCGCCACCACCACACCGTGATCGGCACCAACGTCCGCATGGACACCCTGCAGGCCGCCATCGTCCTCGCCAAGCTGCCAGACTATGACGCAGAGATCGCCCTACGCCGGTCTGCTGCCGCGCGGTACGACCGGCTTCTGGCCGATGTGGTGGGTACCCCAGCGGTACTGCCTGGCAACACCTCGGTCCATGCGCAATACACCGTGCGCTGCGGCGCCCGTCGCGACGTCATCGCCGGACGCCTGCAGCAGGCCGGCATCCCGACCGCAATTTACTATCCGAAACCGGTCCATCATCAGCCTGCCTTCGCGGGTCGCTGCCGCATCAGCGGCTCCCTCGCAATCGCCGAGGCCGCCTGCGCCGAGGTCCTCAGCCTGCCCTTCCATCCCTGGGTCGAAGAGGGCGAGCAGCGCCGGATCTGCGAGGTCGTACGTGGCTGAGCGCCGGATCATGACCAAAGTCGGAGCCAGGCCGCAGTTCGTCAAGGCGGCGGTGCTGTCGCGGGCGTTGGTTGCCGCCGGCCTCACCGAGCACCTGGTGCATACCGGCCAGCACTATGATGATGCATTGAGCGGTTCATTCTTCCGCGATCTCTGCCTGCCCGAGCCGACGATCAACCTCGGCGTCGGCAGTGGCACGCATGGCGGCCAGACGACGCGCATGTTGGAGGGGATTGAGTCTGCCTGCCTACAGCTTCATCCTGAGTTAGTGGTCGTCCTCGGCGACACCAACTCCACCCTCGCCGGCGCCCTGGCAGCTGTGAAACTGCGCATCCCGGTCGCCCATGTCGAGGCTGGTCTGCGCGCCGGCGGCCTCGGCATGCCAGAGGAGGCGAACCGGCTGGTCGCCGATCGGCTCTCCAGCCTCTTGTTTGCGCCGACTGCGGAAGCAGCGGCCAACCTCGTGCGCGAGGGACACGATCCGTCATCGATCCATCTGGTCGGCGACGTGATGGTCGATGCCCTTCGCACCTTCGCACCCGCCGATCCCGAACCATTCCTGGTGCGATTCGGAGTCGCTCGCCGTGGCTTCGTCTTCGCCACTCTGCATCGTGCCGAGAACACAGACAATCCGGTGCGTCTGGTTCTGCTCCTCGCGGCCCTGGATGCTGTGGCCCGCGACCTACCGGTGGTGTTCTGCGTCCATCCCCGCACCCGGGCACGCATAGCCGCGGCTGGCTGGAGCCCTCGGTATCTGACCATCCATGAACCGGCCGACTACCGCACCAGCCTTGCCCTCTCCGCGACCGCAGCCGCAGTTGCCACTGATTCCGGCGGGGTGCAGAAGGAAGCTGCCGTGCTTGGGACCCCAGTCGTCCTGCTGCGCGACCGCACCGAGTGGCGCGAGCTGGTCGACCGCGGCTGGCGCCACCTTTGGCCGCAGGATGGCGATCTCGCCGCCGCCATCGCCATCGCCTCGCCGGGCCGGCCACTCGCCGACCTCTATGGCGGCGGACTGGCAGCACAGCGGATCGCGGCGATCCTCGCCACTCAGCGCTGAAGCACACGCACAGCTGCAAAACAGGAGTTGGTCCCGGGAACCTCGACGACCTCCTCAAGCTTGCCGAAATGGGCGAGAGCTGCGGCAAGCGTCGCCCGGGTGAAATAATGAAAATGCAGGTTGTCGAGCGGTCGGCCCGCGCTTAGGTCGCGATCGCGGCGATCCAGCCAGCGCCGCGTTCGCCAGTAGCCGCGCAACGGCCAGGCCAGCGCCCGGAGCATGCCACCGAACGCTCTGCCGCCGAGCCATGTGGAGGCCAGGCGAGCGCCGGTCTGAGCTACAAGCAGGTCGCGGTCGTGAAGCCCGATCCATAGCACCGCCATCGCCCCCTCGGGGTGGGCCAACTTAGCGACTGCTTGCGCCGCTGTCTCAAGTTCCTCGAGGTGGTCAAGTGAGGTTGCGAAGATGAATCCCGCAAACCGCAGTCGGGGACAGGCGGCGGGGAGCTCCTCGATCCGGGCACAGATGAAGGGGTAGTCCCGGACATGGTCCAGACGCAATGGATCGAGGCCAACGTAGCGTGATCCTACCATGAGGCGGTCGGCGTAGGGCGGAGTTGTAGAGCCGGTGCCGCAGCCGATATCGAGGCAGGTACCGGAAGGATCGATGTGACGGGCGATGAAGCCGGCGAACAGTCGCATGATCTGCAGCGTCTCCGCCGGATAGGCGCCGGCATGCTGCTGCGCGTACTCGTCCATTGATGCATAGGTGACTTGCCGCCAGCGTTCCGGCTGCGGCTCCTCGACCGACAGCGCAGGAACCGCGGCCCCGTCAAGATACAGGGTTCCGGCCTCCCAAGTCACCGCGCAGGGGTGCGCAGCCGAGGCGCGGACTGTCTGCGGCGGGACTGGGTTGTGGCTCGGACTCATCGGACACCTCGCAGCATGAGGTCGCGGAGTTGGGCCCAGCCCAGACCGGCGATCACAACGGTGACGCCAGCGGCCAGGAGTGTGCGCAGGACTAGCCCGTCCGCGTGCGCGATCGCCAGCATCGCCGCGAGGGCAAGAGCGAGAAGCAGTACAAGGCGCGACCAGTGATGCGGGACAGGGAACGAGCGCTGGCTGATTAGGAGCAGGACCACGATCATCGACCCTGCCACAGCCAAGTTGGCCCATGCGGCGCCAACCACGCCCATCCGCGGAATGAGCTGCAACGCCAACAGCGGCGAGGCCACGCCAGCCGCCAGCGACACGCCGACCAGCCGCCAGGGCTGCCGTGCCAGCCACGGTCCTGGAGCGAAGGGGATCAGTTGTGTCGCCAGCTGAGCCGCGGCTAGAATCGGAATCAGCTCGATGGCTTTGGCATAGGTCGGGGCTGCCAGCCAGTGGACGAGCGGTTCCGCCCAGGCCGACAGCCAGCATAGCAGGACCAGCGATCCGGCCAGCGTAACGACCAGCATCCCAGCCAGCCGGCTGCGCACCGCAGGATCCCTGGATTGGGTGAAGACGAGCGGCGCCAACGAGGCTTGGACCCCTATCAGAGCCAGCCCGACCAGCCCGGCGATCCGTGCCGCAACTCCGTAGGTTCCTACCAGATCGTGATCGAGGCGATGCGCGATGACGAAGCGCTCGGCATACTGGCTCACCGACAAGCCGATGCTGGCGATGGTCAGTGGAGCGCTGAAACGCAGGACTGCCATCAGTTCCACACGGTCGATGGCCGGGACCCACAGGTCGCGGCAGGCGCGCCAGGCGGTGGCGGTGCCTAGGGTCCAGCCGAAAATGGCGCCGATGAGCATACCGTGCACGCCCAGCCCCCACCACGCCAGGAAGAGTCCGAGCAGCGTGGATGTCAGCGCCGAGACGATCTGGGAACGAATTGCCGGCAGCGGCCGAATGGCGTTACGCAGCTGTAGCTGCGCAACAGTGGACAGGGCGTAGAGAGGCAGGGCTGCGAGGGCCAGGGCCAAGGCGGTGGCCGCGCCGGGGTCGCCGAGCAGGACTGCTGCCAGCGGTTTCGACCACGGCAGAAGGAGGAGCGCTGCCAGGATCGAACCGAACAGGGCGAAGCCTGCGACCGCCCCGGCGATGCGCGGCCGCCTCGGCTCCTCGGCGGTGCAGTAAATGGTGGTGAATCCGGCTGAGGCCTCGAGCGTCACCAGGATGAAGATCCAGTTCACAACCACCAGGACGAGGTCGTAGGTGCCATACTCCGCCGGGCTGAGCAGGGAGGTCGCGATAGGCATGAGCAGCAGATTGATCCCGCGGAGCCCGACGCCGGCACCAGTGTAGAGGCCGCCATGCAGCAGCCAGTTGCGGAAGCGTTCCGGGGGCCGGTTCATCTGCCGTCGCCCGCCGCACTGTCGCCCACCACCGCCTGATACTCAGCCACCAGTCCGGAGACGATCGGGCGCGGGTCATGCCAGCGCTCAACGTAGGTGCGGGACCGCAGCCCGAGCTCGCGCAGGCCGCTGCAGCCGAGGCCAATCATCCGGCGCAGAACCGCCAGGATGCTCGCCGGGGTTGCGTCGGTGATCGGAATTTCGCGGCGCATCGCCTCCGGCAGCTGCCCCAGGTCGGACGACCGGACGTGGCCGACCACCGGCTTGCCCAGGGCCATGAGTTCTACAGCGAGGCCACCGTACCAGCCAATCAGCAGCTGGTCGACGAGCAGATCGGCCTGGGCATAGAGGCGGACTGCCTCGGCATGCGGAAGGTTCTCAACCAGCCGGAAGTCAAAACGTAGCCCCTCTTGGCGCAGTCTGGCCACCGCCTCGAGGACGAAGCGGGTACCCTTCACCCCGCGATGCGATGGCGCATGCAGGATCACCGGATCCGGACCTGACGACGGCGTCACCGGCCAGGTCTGCGGATCAACATGGGCATAGGGCATGAAGCGTGAGCGCTTGGGCAATACTGCCGCGAGGTCGGGATTGAGGTGGAAGATGCGCTGCGCGTAGCGGTCGAAGAGCGCAACCCCGCGCCGCTTCATGGCGTCGCTTGCGGTTGTGTAGTAGCCCTCCCCGACCTCGCGACCCAGTTCCGGACCATACAGCTGGGCGAAACGGTCGCCCTGGCGGGCGTCATCGCCCTGGTAGGTGACGAACACGGTCTTGCCCAGCGCACGCAGCAGCCGCAGGTCGAGTCCAGCGACCAGCGCGTTCCAGCACCGGGTGCGACAATGTCCGATCATCCCCGCCGAAGGGTCAGCGCCGGCCAGCGGCAGCAGACTGGTGCCAAAATTAAAGTGGACCACGTCATAGCACGCCACCGACTGGCGGATCAGGTTGAACCTGGCCGCATAGCGTTCCAACCGGCCCTTGCCGCTGGCGAGGTCCTCGTCGACCGGGTAGCCAAAGGGGTTGCCGAGAAAGGTCACGCAGCGGCTGTCGAGGCCCTGATTGCGCTCCTCGCGGGCGAGCGCCGGGGGATTCCCACCCACCGCGGAGGGGCAGTGCAGGACACGCAGCGGTCGGCTCATCGCATCGCCCGGACCACGGCGGCGAGACCCTCACGCAGCGGCAGGCAGGGGCCGAGGCGCAGCTCAGCGCGCAGCTTCGAGCCGTCCCCGGCATAGCCTCGCTCGGAATCGCCGGGGATGTGGCGGAGGCGCACCTCGCAGCCTGCAGCCTCGCCGATCAGCCGGACCAGGGTACTGATGTGGACCGCCTCGGGGCCGGCGAGATTGAACGCCCCGCGCAGGCTGCCGGATACCGCGCCAGCGATGGCTGCGACGGCGTCCTCGACATGGGTCGGGGTGACCCGCATCCCCGGATCACCCTCGATCGTCACCTCTTCACCCGCAAGCACACGCCCGGCCAGATTGGCAATCATCATGCCCCGCTGCCCGGGCCCGTAGACAAAGAAAGGTCTGAGGATGGCAACGGCGAGGCGGTCGGCGCAGCCCTGGGCCAGCGTCTCGGCCTCGAGCTTGATGCGTTGGTACGGGCCGACCGGGGCAAGCGTATCGCCCTCCCGCAGCAGAGTGGCGGACGGGGCGTAAACGCCGCCGGTCGAGGCGAGCAGGAAGCGGCTCGCCCCGGCCCGCAGCGCGTAGGCCAAGCACTCCGCCACCGCCGTCCGGTTCACCGTCTCCAGGTCGGACTGGCCAGCCGGCAGGTCGCGGAAGCGCCTTGACTGAGCGAGGCAGACAACGGCGTCGATCCGCGCGGGCCATCCCGTCGAGAACCCAGGGGACGCTAGGTCGGCGTCGACGTGACCCGCCGGCGGCGCCGGAGTCCGACCTGCCGCCACCACGCGATGGCCCTGCGCGATGAGCACCGGGACCAGGCGTGCACCGATAAAACCGCTGCCGCCGGTGAGTAGGATCTCCATACCGCTCAGCGCTTCGCCACGGGGGGACTCACGGCAGGAACCTGCGTAACCACCACTCCAGAGACGTCAGCGACCAGATCAACAGGCGGTGGTTGTGCCGGCCCTGGGTATGCTCATCGAGGAAGCGCCCCACCGTGCGGTAGTCAAGATAGGCGAAGATGCGCGCCTCCGGGTCGCGAAGCAGGCGGTTCACGTAATCGATGCTCTCACCACGGAACCAGCTCGCGTCGGGGGCGCTGAACCCCTGCTTGCCGCGCCGCGCCACCTCCTCGGGAACGAGGTCGGCGACGGCCTGGCGTAGCAGGCGTTTGCCCATCAGTTTGAGGTCGGCCTCCGGCCCCTCGAGGTCGACATGCCACGACGCTGGAATGGCGCCCGCCAGATCGACCAGCGCGTGGTCAAGGAAGGGCACTCTTGTCTCCAGAGAGTGCGCCATGCTGACCCGATCCTCGACCACCAGCAGGCCGTGCAGAAAGCTCCGCTGTTCGAAGGCGAGGCAGGCCGACAGGCGACCCTCATAGTCGGAGAGGTCGAGATCGGTCGGGAAGATGGCCTCGAACACCTCGCGCGGCGGGCGCTGGGCGGTCGCCCGCGCCACCTCCGGCAACAGCAAGCCGTCCCGTCCAGCATCGTCGGTGAGACGCAGCCATTGCCGGTAGAGCGCGTCGAGAAAGGCAGCCCGACCCTGTTGTGGCCTGCACACCGCGTAGCGCCAGGGATAGCCACCGAATATCTCGTCGCCGCCGCAGCCGCTGAGCGCCACCTTGACAAACTTGCTGGCCAACCGCGAGATGTAGTAGTTGGGATAGCACTGGCCGACGCGAAGGTCCTCGAGGTGCCAAATCAGGTCGGGCATGACCTGCTCCATGTCGCCGGCGTGCATCACCATCTCGTAGTGCTCGCTCCGGCACAAATACGAAACCCGCTCCGCCACCTGGCGCTCGTCGAATACCAACTCAAGGCCGCTCGCCGACGAGAGGTCGAAACCGCCGGTGAAGGTCCGGATCCGCCCAAGCTCGCGGCTCGCGACCGCCACGATGGAGCACGAGTCAATCCCACCGCTGAGGAAGCTGCCAATCGGCACATCAGAGAGCAGTTGCCGCTTCACAGCGGCGGCAAAGGTCCGCGAGATCTCCCCCACAGCCTCGGCGGAGGTGCCGGTGAAGCCGCCGCGCCGCCACGGCACCTGCCAATAGCAGAAGCGGCTCGTCCGCTCGCCGTAGACGGCGACTTCTCCCGGCGGGAAAACGGTGACGCCCTGGAACAGGGTCCGCTCGCTGAGGATATTCTGGAAACCGAGGTACTCCCCAAGCGCCCCGGGGTCGAGACCGCGCCCAACCGTGGGATGAGCCAGGATCGCCTTGATCTCCGAGGCTGCCACCAGCAAGCCACCTCGCTCGTGGATGTAGAGCGGCTTCACCCCAAAGCGGTCACGGGCGAGGATCAGTTCGCGCCTGCGGCGGTCCCAGATCGCAATAGCAAACATGCCATCGAAGCGGGCAAAACAGCTGGTCCCCCAGATCTCATAGGCGCGCAGGATCGTCTCAGTATCGCTGCGAGAAGAGAACAGCGCCCCGGCATTAGCCAGCTCGCGGCGCAAATCGAGGTGGTTGTAGATCTCTCCATTGAAAACGATCACGTCACCGGCGGAGCCAAGCATCGGCTGCGCGCCAGCGGCGCTGGGATCGAGGACCGCCAGCCGCCGGTGGCCGAAAGCGACTTCGCCCTCGCTCCAGGCACCGGAGCCGTCAGGCCCGCGGTGCGCCATAGTGTCTGCCATCCGGGCCGCGAGGTCGGTAGAGACCACCCCCCCAGAGCGGTCGAGAATGGCAACCAGGCCGCACATCGCCTAGTGGTCCTGGCTCGGTCGCGATTCCCGCCAAGCGATCAGACGGCGCAGGCCCTGCTCGAGACTGATGCCATGGCGGAAGCTGAGATCCCGCTCCGCCAGCTTGGTGCAGCCAATGCGGTTCTGGACCAACCGTCGGGCGTCTTCTGGTTGGTACGGCCGGTAGGTGACCGGCAGTGATGAGCCACGGAGCGCGAGGATGAGATCGCAGAGTTCCCGAATCGAGGTCTGCACCCCGGTGCCAACGTTGTAGCAGTGGTCGACTGCCTCAGTTCCCAGGGCCAGGACGTTGCAGCGCGCCACATCCCCGACCTCGATGAAGTCGTAGGCCTGCGAGCCGTCGCCGTTGATCACCGGCACCTCGTTAGCGTCGATCTTATTCAGCATGATCGGAATTACGCCAGTGTAGGCCGCCTGTTGGTCCTGGTGCGGGCCGTAGACGTTCATGTAGCGGAGTCCGACGTAAGATAGCCCGTATCGATCATGGTAGGCCCGGCACATCGCCTCGCCGGCGATCTTGGTGGCGCCGTAGAAGTTACGGTTATTGAACGGATGCTCCTCGGTCATCGGCACTTCGACCGCATCGCCGTAGACCGAGGCCGAAGAGCTGTAGACCAGTCGCTTCACCTTATGCCGGACACATGCCTCAAGCACGTTAAAGGTACCTTCAATATTCACGTGGAAGGCTGTGCGCGGGAAATCCTTGCAGTGCAGTAGCCACATGGCGGCGAGATGAACCACTGCGTCGGCACCGCGCATCGCATCGTCGAGCAGGTCGGTGTCGCGAACGTCGCCGCCGTGCGGGTAGATGCTCAGGCGCGGATCAATGCCCAGGGCCTCCAAGTTACTTCGCTTGCCGCGAGAGAAGTTGTCGAAGACGACGACCTCCCCGACCTCCCCAGTGAGCAGTTCGGCGACCACGTGGCTACCGATGAATCCCGCGCCGCCGATCACCAGCACGCGCTTCCCGGCAAGTTGCATCGCGCTGGCTCCTCTGCTTGCGTGAAGTGTCCCGGTCGCCCAGGCAAATCCAGCACCGCCTGGGCGAACGCACCGGCCAGCATGAATGCCGACCGTCTGCCCGGATCCGCTGGCGGAAAGCTGCGGGTCCTGGAAGATGCGGACCGTGCGTCTGCGCATCGCCGTCCTCTCCTTCTCCTGGCTGGCTCGCGACCCGCGCCTGCAGCGCCAGTTCGCCGCCCTTGCAGGCGATCATGAGGTGGTCGCCATCGGATTCGGCTCCAGCGGCCATCCCGCGGTGCGAACGGTCGCGATTCCACTGCGCGCCCGCTCGTGGCCGGCCAAGGCTGCCCTTGCCGCCCGCCTGCTGCTGCGTGACCACCGCGCCGCATACTGGTCGACCCAGCACGTGCGAGCAGCCTGCGCCGCGCTGCGATGCGCGGCTTGGGACCTAATCATTGCCAACGACCTCGACGCGCTGCCGGCGGCCCTGACCGGCGCCGGAGCGGCCCCGGTGATCTTCGACGCGCATGAGTACGCCCCGCGCGAGTTGGAGGAATCATGGTGGTGGCGTCTGCTGTGGGCGCCGCATCGGCGGCAGCTGTGCCGCGACACCCTCCCGCGCTGCGCTGCGATGATGACCGTCTCGCCAGGCATCGCCCATGCCTACGCTCGCCTCGGCGGACCGACCCCGCATCTAGTACTGAACGCTCCACCGTTCCAGCAACTGGCACCATCGCCGCCGGGTTCCGGCCCCATCCGCCTGGTCCACCACGGAGTGGCGCTACGCATCCGCCAACTGGGGAGCGTCCTCGCCGCTGTCCGCGCCCTCGGTGAGGGGTTCACCCTCGACCTGCTACTGGTGCCCGGCGATCCCGGCCACCTCGAAGAACTCCAGCGCCTGGCAGCCGGCTGTACTCGAATCCGCTTTCTTCCCCCTGTCCCGCTGGCCGACATCGTCGCGACTCTCAACCGTTACGATCTCGGGGTGCACCTGCTGCCGCTGACTTCGTTCAATAACTGCCACGCCCTGCCCAACAAGCTGTTCGAGTTCATCCAAGCCCGGCTCGGTGTGATCGTAGGACCCTCGCCGGCGATGGCCGGCATAGTGCGCCGCCGCGGCGTCGGAGCGGTGACGCAAGGGTGCGGGGTGGGCGACCTGGTCCGGGTCCTTTCCAGTGTCACCACGGCGGATGTCGCGCGCTGGAAAGCGGCTGCGGACGCTGCTGCCGGAGAACTGAGCGCCGGGCATGGCCTCGCCACCATTCGCAGCATGGTCGATTCGGTCGTGCGCAGGGAACGCTGAATGTGCGGCCTTGCCGGAGTCGTGCGCCGCGCCATCGGCGCCCGCGAACAAGCGGCCACGATGGCCCGACTGCTCACCCATCGTGGCCCCGACGGTCACGGCAGCGCCTCGTGGCCCGACGCCAAGGCGGCACGTACGACCATCATCCACCACCGCCTGGCGGTGCTGGATCCCAGCCCAGCCGGTGCCCAGCCGCTGACAGTCGACAATGGTGAACACTGGCTAATCTACAACGGCGAGGTCTACAACCACCAGCACCTCGCCCGACAACTGGGCCTGCCTGAGTCGCGCTGCGACACCAAGACTGTGGCCCGGATGCTCCTTCAGCTGGGTATCGACGCCCTGCCGCGACTGTCCGGCATGTTTGCCCTGGCCTGGCTCGACAGCGTACGCGGAGAACTGCTATTGGCACGGGACCCACTGGGCATCAAGCCGCTCTATTGGTGCGAGCTGCCGGATGGGTTGGCCTTCGCCAGCGAGATAAAGGCCCTGCGTAGCCTCGGCGTCGCCAGGACGGCTGATCCCCAGGGACTGTGGGACCACGTGCGCCACGGCCTCACCGACCATCGCGACGCCACCTGTTTCGCCGGTATCCGCCAGCTCCCTGCCGGGGGCTGGATACGCATCGACCTGCATCGGGCCCAGATCGCGGCACATGGCCGCTTCAGTCCGGCCATCCGCCGTGGCGACGAGACCCAGGGTGATCTCTCCACCGCCTTTCGAGACACCATCGCCGGCCATCTGGTCGCTGACGTCCCGGTCGGTTTCGCCCTGTCCGGGGGCCTCGACTCCTCCGCCATCTTGTGCACCGCAGCGCGTCTCTCTGGCTCCAGACTGCATGCAATCGGCTTCGCTAGCGACGAACCGGACAGCGACGAGCAGACTTGGATGCGGATCGCTGCTGAATCCGCCGGTGCCCAGCTGCACACGGTCAGGGCCTCGGCCGAGGACATGGAGCGGGACTTCGACGACTTGATTTTGACTCAGGATGAACCCTTCGGCGGACCGAGTATCTACGCCCAGTACTGTGTCTTCCGCTCCGCGCGCGAGCTCGGTTTGACAGTCATGCTTGATGGCCAGGGCGCCGACGAACTGCTTGGCGGGTACGCCCCAGCATTAGCCGCCCGGGCGGGCGACCTGCTGCTGCAGGACCAAGCTTGGCGCCTGCCGGCTTACCTATTGAGTGTCTGCGCTGGCCGGCCTGGCAGCGCACGCCGGGTGCTGCGTGGTATGCTGTCACGTCTGCTCTGGGGAAGGATCCCGCCGCTACGCTCCAGGCTTGGGCCATCCTGGCTCAGAAGACCGTGGTTCCGTGATCGCCGTGTGGATCCATTCCTGCCACCGCCGCGGCGCTCCAGCGCTGCCCTAGGCGACCTGCTCGACATCCAGGTTGCCAGCCAGTCACTGCCCCAGTTGCTACGCTTTGAAGACCGCAACAGCATGCGATTTTCAATCGAGAGCCGAGTTCCCTTCTGCGATCCGGAACTGGCGCGGACACTAGCCGCTCTGTCAGTGGAGACGCTAATCTCGGGCACTGGCGAAAGTAAGGCCCCTCTGCGCGCGGCTATGAAGGGCATCGTCCCGGAGACAATCCTGCGCCGGCGCGACAAGATCGGCTTCGCCGCTCCTGACCTGCGCTGGCTGCACGGCCGCCTCCCCGACCGCATTCTGGCCGAGTCTGATCCCGCCCGCACACCCTGGTGCGATCTGCCCAGGCTGGCAGCCGAGGTCGCGCAGGTCCGCCGAGGTGGAGCCCTGCAGCCGGCACTGTGGCGCAGCCTGATCGCCCTGCGCTGGGCCACACTCCACAATCTGTGCCCGTAGACCGCCTGGCTCTGACCTCCCCCCTGGGTTGCCGGCGGCCTATTTCGCGGATACTCGGTTCGTGAAACTGCGACACATCTCCTGCATTGCGCAGCCAACGGCATGGCCGGGCATCTCCCGCCGCCTGATTGAGCAGGCACGCATGGCGCGGGGCATTGGACTCGACCTGGAATTTGTCGTGCTCGCCAGTGAGCCATGCAACATCCCCGGGGTGCGCTGCGTGACAATGCTGCCGCTGGAGCGCTACACCCGCTGCCAAGCGATCCTGCGCACGGGTCTCCTCGACGGCTGTGAAGCGGCCATCCTGCGCTACCCAACCTCACTGGATCTGATGATCGATCCGCTCCTCGACCGCCACGGCCGCCGCATGATCAGCGAGCATCACACCAACGAGGTGGCCGAACTGCGCCTGGTTGGCTCACGGCTGGGCGGAGCCTTGCGCTCGTTTATCGAGGCGCGACGGAAACGTACGTTTCTCTCGCGCTTGGCCGGGGTAGTTGCTGTCACCGAGGAACTGCGCCGCCTGCAAGGCGAAGTGGTTCCGGGGCTGCCCTCAACGGTCATCGGCAACGGAATCGACACCGACGCCCAACCGATGCACGGACCAGCTAGACTCGGAGCAGGACCGCTTCGGCTGCTCTGGGCCTGCTCGGAGTTTGCTCCGTGGCAGGGACTCGATCGGCTACTTACTGCACTGACAGCGCGGCGAGGAGGACCAAAGGTGGAATTGGTCTTGGCCGGCCGACTTACGGCAATGCAATGCCTAGAGATAGAGCGAGCCAGCGGCGAGCGGTTGGCAGTCCACAGGGTGGGAGTGGTCGGTCAGGACGGCCTGGACCGGCTCCTG